>Ga0272444_10003567_pt1 | contig 13938 bp, 10 predicted proteins | sample SSMForm13_FD_201033 | JGI IMG/M metagenome (GOLD analysis project Ga0272444, IMG submission 201033) | Marine sediment archaeal communities from Little Sippewissett salt marsh, Falmouth, MA, United States - SSM-Form-13 | ecosystem: Environmental > Aquatic > Marine > Wetlands > Sediment ...
GGCGGGAGCAGTCCGGCCGACTCGCGGGTGATGATGCGATGGGCCTCGTCTCCCCAACCGCCCGCCACGGCGAGCGACGCCAGCGCGACCAGCAGCGCTGTCAGCGGGGCGGACGCCGCGATTCCTCTCACTGCTTGGAGTCGCGTGACAACCGCACATGCCATCTCAGTGGGTGACCTCGGGTGTCGTTGGCGGCGGCGCCGACGGCGCCGGCTCCAGCGCGTCCAGCTCTTTCGACAGTTGCGGGTTGAGCGGCCTCAGTTCGAGGCTCCTCTTGTAGTGGGCCAGTCCTTCCTCGCGGTTGCCGTTCTTGATGAGGAACTCGCCCAGCAGTTCGTGGGCAATGGGGTCTTCCTGGTCGGTGGCCACGGCCTTGCGGAAATACTGCTCGGCGTTTTCCTTGTCGCCCGTCGACAGGTAGTACATGGCGAACTGGTAGAAGGGCGCGGCCGACAGGGGATTGCTCGTGCAGGCCCGCTCGTAGGTTCGTTCAGCTTCTTCGGTCTTGCCCAGGGCCACGTAGCACCGGGCCATGTTCTCGTGGGCCTTGAGCATGCCCGGATGGATGGTCACGGCCATGTTGTAATGGTAGACGGCCGTTTCGAGTTCGCCGATGGCCTGGCAGGCCGCCGCGAGGTTGTACTGGTACTGGGCGCCGGTGGGTTCCAGTTCGACGGCCTGCTGGAAGGCCGCCAGGGCCGTTCGATATTCGCGGAGCCGGAAGCTCTCGATGCCCTGCTTGTTGTACTGCTCGGCGGTCGGCCCTGCGCAGCCGGAGAGCATCAACGCGGCAGCCAGGCACACGGAAAATGCCGGAGCGAGTTTCAGCATCGTGGGTTTCCTCCTGAAGAACACCCCGCAGGGGCCACAGCGTCGCCTGCCGCCGGCGAAGCCCCGAGGGCGGGCCTTCTCGACATGATACGTCAAAGTGTAGCCCCCGCGAGAGACCCGTGCAACAGGAAATCGGCGGCCCGACGGGATGACGTCGTCCGGGCCCGTCAGTAGTAGAGCACCACGTCGCCGCCGAGTCCGAAGGGGGCGAAGTTGTAGTCCTTGCGGTAATCGGCCCGGTCGATCAGATGGCCGCGGTGCAGCCGCTGGGCGCCCTCGAAAGAGCGGGGGCCCACCGAGTAGCCGTCTCCGCCGGCGTTGTGGTGCGGCCCCATGAGGTTCCGCAGGCTGTTGGTGAGGCGGATGGTGATGTGGTTCTTTCCCCTGGCGAGGTGCGGGCCGACCTCCCAGCGGAACGGTACCTGCCAGAGGGGGGGCAGTTCTGCGCCGTTGACCACGAGTTGGGCCACGATGGCGTCGGGGCGGTCCATCTCGATGACGGCCCGTTCGGAGGGATTGCCGTCCAGCATGAGCGTCTGTTCGAGTTGGAGCGTGCCGGCGAAGAACGGCAGGCCGTCCCTGAGGAGCGACTGTCCGGTACCGCTGGTGGTCTCGGGGAGCATCTTGGTCTTGCCCGAGAGCCAGATGCTCTTTCCGGGCGGTGTTCTTTGCCAGGGCATGAGGTCGCGGCCGGTCAGTCCCGCGGGGCCGGTCTCCAGTGAGCCGTCAAAGTGAACGCCGAAGTCGCCGATCAGGTAGGGCGGCTCCAGCTCGACCTGCGGATAGACGCAGTTGGTCTGTGAGTTGGGTACCAGGCCCAGGAGCCGTTCGCGAAGATCCCCGCGGATGAACCAGGGGCGTCGCAGGGTCAGGACATTCTTCCCCGAGGCGACCAGTCGCGAGATGTCCAGAAGGTGCATTGACTTGTCGATCCACCAGCCTTCCTGCCTGAGGGGCACGCGCAGGCCGTTGAGGTGGATTTCGTAGTCCTCAGCCACCTCGACGGCCAGTTGCAGGCGGCGCCGTCGTTGCTGGTCGAGCCGCGCGGAAAACTGGAAGGCCAGTTCCACGACGGTGTCCTGCCCGGCCACGAGCAGCATGTGGTTGATGTCGGCCAGGGGCACCGGCTTGTCGACGGTCTGTTCGCCGAACGTCGGTCGGGCGGTGTCTAGCAACAGGGCGTTGGGGTCAAGCGGCCTGTACTGCCATCGGCGCGCGAGGATCTTGCGGCGCCTCGGTCGCGGATGAGCCTTGGGCGTCCGTGGGGGCGTCCGTCGTCTGTTGATCACCAGCAGGGTGGACCCCATGGGCGGCAGCGACAGTCTGACGGCCTGGGCGGAGGCCGACCGCCGCGCCGCCAGCGGGGCCACGTTGCCCGTCGCGGCGTCGAGTTGGTAGGTGGCGCCCTTGACGGGCATGCGGACCGTCACGTCGTACCCGTTGTCGGGGTCCAGGTTCACCAGGAACAGCAAGTCCTCTCTGCTGCACTTTCGCCACATGGCGGCGATGTGCGTGGCGTCGGCGGCGCCCCGGCCGGCCGTGATCCGCAGGGCCGGCTTGAGAAGCCTTTTGAGCTTTTCGCGGCCGTCTTTCCGTGAGACGTCGAGGCACCTCTGTCCTTCGGTGAAGCGCTGGAGGTCCCTTGACGGCTGGCCGCCGATGCGTGTCGGCAACTGGCCGGTGAAAACCAGTGTGCCGCCCGAGCGGACAAACCGCTTCATGAGGTTGAGCGTGCTGGCTTTCCAGTTGATGCATGACGGGATGACGACGGCCTTGTAACGGCGCCGGCCGATGATGATCTGGCCCTTCTGGACTCGGGCATGGCGTTCCATGATCATCTCGTCGCCGAACTCGAAGTCGGCGTGCATGCCGGCCAGGTCGGACGTCAGGCGGGCCAGATCGTGGTCCAATTGCTCGAGCTGCTCACGGCCCCGGCCGGTGCCGAGGACCCAGGCGCTCGTGATGGGGTGCAGCACCAGGACATCGGCCACCAGGTCGCCCTGGGTCGTCAGGGCCGTCGTCCGGGCCAGGGTGTCGCTGAGGAGCTTCATGTGTTTCCAGTAGGGCTGCTGGAAGAACAGGTTGGGCGGGAAGTCGCGTTTGCGGCAGCCGCGCATCGAGTACAGCGACAGGTGCGGGCAAACCAGGTTGACGCCGAAGACGAACTGCCAGTCGGCAATCCAGCGCAGGTGCTCGAACGACACGTTCTGGCCCGAGCAGCCCCACATTTCCGACAGCACGCGCTTGCGGCCGAACTGGTTGGCCGCGCTGGACACCTGCTTGGGCAGCACGGGAGAGCGAATCCACCGGTTGAGGTGGTCGATGCCCGGGATCTGCATGTACTCGTAGTGCGGCATGACGGCGCCGTTCCACTGCAGTTGGGCGGCCAGCGTGTCCTCGCCCATGAAGTGGCCGGTCAGGGCGAACTGGTTGCGGTCGCACCACTGGTAGATCGGCAGCGTGAAGGCCAGCAGGAACAGTCTGAGCAACGTCTGGTGGTAGTCGAACCGGACCTTCTCGCAGCCCGGCACCGGGAAGAACAGTTCCGGCAGCCGGTCCACCAGGTCGTAGCCGTTCGCGCGGCGGAAGAACTCGGGCAGTTCGAGCGACCAGGCCGCGCCGGGCGGCGTGTTGCGGAACAACGGTTCGTCGGTGAAGATGCCGGGCACTGCGCCGCCGAAGTAGCGGCCGATCAGCCGGCGGTACTCCTCGTGGGTCGCCTCGATGAACATGCCCGTCGCCGCGCGGTTCAGCACGTCCACGTACTCGTGCGACGTGTAGTGGAAGTGGACCATGACCTCGCCGGGCTTCAGGCGCATGGACCGCGCGGCCTGGAGGTCGGCAACTCTGCGGAGCCGGGTGCAGACGCCCGAGGGGGCCTTTTCGCCGACGAAGACGGCCACGGTGTTCGGCTGGGGCCGGAAGTTCGTCGGCCGAACCATCTCGTACATCAGTTGCTTCGCCTGGGTCTCGGGCCGCCCCGTGGTGACGCGCCGCCCCGCGGTGCCGCTCGGCCAGCAGTCCTCGTCGTAGAGCCAGGGCAGCACGCCGGTATCGCGCGTCTCATCGCAGGCCGCCAGGATGCATTCCATCCAATCCTTGGCCATGTACGGCGTGACCAGGCCGCGGCGGGCGTGCATGAAGTGCCCGCCGAAACCCGCCCGTTTCATCTGGCGGATCTGCCAGCGAATCTCGTCGGGCTCGAGCCGGTCGTTCCAGGACCAGAACGGGACCGGGCGGAATTCGCGCCCCGCCTCGCCGGCTTTCTGGAATTGCTGGATCAGCGTCATCTGACGTTCCTTCTCTCGGCTCGCTGTCCCCGGGCGCAACGTGCACAGCCCACCGGCCCCGCCTCGTCGGGCGCCGGCGAGGCCGGCCCGGCCGCCTCCAGGCGGTGAACCAGCTTCTCGAACCGCTTGCCGCGCTCCTCGTAGCTGGCGAACTGGTCCCATGATGCATGGCCGGGGCTCAGCAGTACCACGTCACCTGGCTCGGCCTTCCGGGCGGCGCGCGCCACCGCCTGGTCCAGTGTCGTGGGCGTCTCTACGTCGGGGTGCCCTCGGGCGGCCAGCAGGTGCTTGAGCGCCGAGGCGGTCTCACCGATCAGCAGCACCGTCCGTGCCCGGTCGGACAGCATGTCGGCCAGCGGCGCCAGGTCGATTCTTTTGTCATATCCGCCGGCGATAGCGACGACCGGCCGGTCGAACGCCGATAGGGCTGCTCGGGCTGCCGCGGGCGTCGTCGCCTTGGAATCGTTGACGTAGCACACGCCGCCGACTTCGGCCACCGGCTGCAGCCGGTGAGGCAGGCCCGCGACATCGCGCGTGGCCCGTGCGGTTTCCTCGAGCGGCACACCGTCCAGCCGTGCCGCCAGGGCCGCCGCCAGGAAGTTCGCCGCGTTGTGCCGGCCGGCCAGCGTCAGCGCGTCGGCCAGGGGCACCTCTTCCCTCGTGCCGCCGACGTCCACGACGCACAGCGGCCCCGCCAGATAGGCGCCGGTCTCAAGCCGCCGCGATGTGCTGAACCGGTAGACCTCCGCGGGGGTCAGGGCGTCCCAGGCCGACACGCCGAAGTCGTCCTCGTCGCCATCACCCGGTGGCGCAGGCAGCACTGCGACGTCCCGGGACGTCTGGTAACGCAGGAGGTTCTGCTTGGCCGCCACGTAGGCTTCCATGGACCCGTGGTGGTCGATGTGATTCGGCGACAGGTTGGTCACCACGGCTATCCTGGGGCTCCACTTCAAGGCCACTGCGTCCTCCAACTGGAAGCTGGACAGCTCGAGGCACACACGGTCGCCGGACGCGATGGTCGGCAGTTCGGCCAGGAGGCTTCGGCCGATGTTCCCGCCGAAGTGCACCCGGTGCTGCGTACCCAGTGCCCGGGCCAGCAGCGTCGCCGTGGTCGACTTGCCCGCCGATCCGGTGACGGCGACGACCGGTGCGGGGCACCGCTCCAGAAAGAGATTCATCTCGCTGGTGACCTGTGCGCCGGCCTGGCGAGCCATGGCCAGGTAGGGTGAATCCTTCGGCACCGCCGGGCTGACCACCAGGACGTCGGCCTCCCGGAAATCGTCTTCAACGTGGCCGCCGAGGTGGAGCGCCACCCCCGGCCGGCCTGCCAGGGCCGCAACGCTTCCGGTCAGCTCCCGGGCGGGCTTCAGGTCGGTCACGGTCACCCGGGCACCCTGGTCGAGGGCAAACAAGGTGGCCCCCAGGCCGCCGCCGAAGCGGCCCAGTCCCATGATGGTGACCTTGCGTCCGTGAAGCTCCATGGACTATCCGCTTTCCCCATCACTACCGAGGGAGCCAGCGCGAGCGAGAAGCGAATCCGGCCGCGCCCGGCACGCGCTACGCCGGTAACCTGCTGAGGCGTGGGTCTATGTGACGGCACCGACTTTCCTGGCCAGGGCCTGGGCGATGTCCACCTTCATCGCCAGGGTGGCCGCCTCGACGGCTTCCTCCCAGGCCTCTTCGCCGAATTGCTCGTACCCGGGACGGGTCCAGGCATAGATGATGCCGCGGCTGGAGGTGACGATGGCGCCCCAGCCGTCCTCGTGAAATGCCGCTGCACAGTCCTCTGCCGAGGCGCCCTGCGCCCCGTAACCCGGAACCAGGAACAGGCTGTTGGGCATCACCTGGCGGAGCAACTCGGCTTCCGCCGGATACGTTGCCCCCACCACCGCGCCGACCAGGCTGTAGCCCGACTCGCCGACACAGTCCGGCAGGTTGGCCCACTCGTTGCACAGCATGGCCAGGTGCTCGAACACGCGGCGGCCGTCCGCGTCGGCGATGTCCTGAATCTCCCCGGCCGATGGGTTGCTCGAACGGATGATGACAAACACCCCCTGGCCGTCGGCCTTGGCCTTCTGGATGAACGGCTTGACGCCGTCGATCCCGAACCAGGGATTGACGGTCACCGCGTCGACGCTGACCGCCTTCTCCTGACCTGCCTCGTCCGTGATGTACACCTCGTCCAGGTATGCTGAAGCCAGGGCCTCGCTCGTCGAGCCGATGTCAGCCCGTTTGATGTCGCCGATCACCAGCAGGCCCTGTTCCCGGGCGTAGTCCGCCACACGATGGTAGGCCTCAAGCCCCGAGGGACCGCACAGCTCGAAATACGCCATCTGAAGCTTCACCGCCGGAACGTGCGGAGCCACGATGTCAATCACTACCTGGCAGAACTCGTTCACCGCCGCAGCGTGCTCCGGCAACCCGCTTTTGGAATGCGCGGCGATCTCGCGGATCTGCTTCGGCAACTGCGTGTACACCGGATCCAGACCGACCACGATGGGCGTCTGCTTCTCCTCGATCGCAGCCAGCAATCGTTCTGCGAAGTGTCTTGCCAAGGCGCTTCCCCTTCAGCAAAGGCGTTCGACGCCAAACAAGTAGAGACCATGCGGCCATTCCGGCAAGGTCTCCACTGATCACCAAAACCGCAGTTTTTCACGTCAATCGAACCCGAAGTCTAACAGAGATGAGGGGTGATTCAAGAACTTTTCCCCAGGGGGCCCGCCGCCATCGCGCAACTCATGGAACGGCAAACTCTTGTGCAGAGGACCCCCGGGAAAGATTTTGCGGCTCTACGATTGCGGAATATGCCCCACCTAGGGCACTGATACCCATTGAAGGGACAGAAACGGGGTCTACGGCCGCTCGGAAGACGCCGGATGGCGAAGCGATGCCTCGACTCCCAAGGCAGCGAACCGGTCTCTCACCTGCTCGGCGTCGGCCTGGTTGGTGCCCAGCAGCAGTGTCACCGGCAGGGCGCCCATCAGTTGCTCGGCTTCCTGAAGCCCCGCTCCGGTCACCTCGCGGACGAGCTTCATCACCTCGGCCTCGGTCTCCGGCGGACCGGGGCGGACCAGCGTGAGCCTGAAACGGGTCCGCAACTCCGGCTGTGACGAGCCTGCCGACACGCCGCCATTGGGCTCCGGCACGCGGGGCCCGCCGCGAGGCGTCGTCCAGAGTCGCCAAAGGATGGCCACGGCCAGGAACACCAGTGCTGCCAGGGCCAGGGCGTTGGCTACCCGCTGCGCTGCCGACATGATGCTCCGTCCGGGCCGCCTGCGGGGCCGCTTCGGCCGGCTACGGGGGAACACCTTGCGGGCCAGGCCGCCCAGCTCGCCCGACACCGCCTCGGCCGTCTCCACCTTCAGGTCCACCGGGGCCTCCGTCGGACGCCAGGCCGACATCATCGCCGTGACCTGCTTCAGGTGAGCCAGCTTCCTGCGGCACTCCGGGCACCGGGACAGGTGCTCCTCGATCAGCATCGCAAGGTCAGGCGAGGCATCTTCCCGCCGGTACGACTCCAGGTGCATGAGCACGTCCGCGCAGTCCGGTGCCCTCATGGCTGCCTCCTGCGTCGGCGATCGAGAACCCGGGAGGTCCAGTTGGTCGGCCTGTCGGCCAGATGTTCCATCAGGGCAAGCTTGGCGCCGTCGCGGATCGTGCGGGCCACCGCCTCCGGCTCGCCGAGCACCTCCCCCAGTTCCGCCGGCGCCACCTGCGCCGTCTCCGTCAGGGCAAGAACGAACCGCTGACGCATCGACAGCCTGGAGTACGATCGCCAGAGCCGTTGCCGAAGCTTCTGCCCGGCTCGGCGCGGGCTGGGTCGGGCGTGCGACGAGACGGCCAACCGTTCCGCCTCCCAGTACCTCGGCGAGATCCGGAACCGATGCGTCAGCCCCTCCGGCTTCACGTCGGCCGCCAACAGCCGCCGATACGCGTCCGAGGCCAGGTCCACGATCCAGCGCCGGTCTCCGCGCGGCACGCGCTCAGCCAGGCCCCTGACGGCCGACGACAACGTCTCGCGAACCACGTCCGCCGCCAGGCCCGCCAATCCCGTCGTCCGGTGGACCAGGTTCCACAGCGGCCCTGAGTACCGGTCCACCAGGGCCAGCGCCGCCAGCGGGTCGCCCTCGTGTGCGCGGACCATCAGCGTACGGTCGCTCTCACCGGTTGGCAGCCTCCGCTCCTCAGGATGGTCAGGTGTCTCAGACATGGGCACCAGGAATCATACTACCGTCCCGCGACGTCCCGCAACATCACAATCAGGCGCAATCTCGGGGCCGCGCGACACGGTGTCCCGCCAAGGCCGGTGCCGTGCCCTCAAGTCGGCTCGCGCCCAGGATGAACTGAACGAGACAAAGAAACGGGCGTCCAACCCGATCGGCCGGACGCCCATGCTTGTGGCGTGCTATGTGCCTGCTCACTCTCCGCCGTCGCCCTCTGTCGTCGAATTCACAGGCGGCTCGGTCGGCTCGGCCGGCGTTGTTGGTTCGGCAGGCGTCGCGCCCGGCTCGTCGGGCGTCGTTGGTTCGGCAGGCTCGGTGGGTTCCGCCGGTGCTGGCTCGGCCGGGGCCGGGGCAGCCGGGGCGGCTTTCGCGGGCTCAACGTACTGGCTGCCGTATTCCGGGTGGTCTTTCAGGGCAGGGCTCTGCCGGGCCTTCAGCGACACCGTGTCCGTCTCGGGATCATAGGTGCTGGCGCCACGCATGGCCGACGTCCGGCGCGACTGCGAGCCCTCATTGGCCGGCGTGCCGGGCTTGTCTCCGCATCCGGCCAGCCATCCGGCAACCACCACCACAACGATCAGAAGCAGTCCACGTGTACGCATCGTTCGCTCTCCTGTCTTACCGCGTTTCGGGTCCGCCAGCATAGCGGCCCACGGGCGAAAATCAAGTCTCAACTCGCGGCCGCAAAAGCCCTTACGCCAAGGGCTCCCTGTGCCCGCGCCGCAATGGCCGCAGGCCCTCAGACCTCGCCCACCTTATCTCGTACGAAGTTCATCAGCCCGCCCGCGGCGATAATCTGCTGCATCGCCTCAGGAAACGGCGGGACGTGCCACTCGCCCCCCCGCGTGAGGTTCCGCACGACGCCCTTGGCGATGTCCACCTCCAACTCGTTGCCCGCCTGGGTTGCCGCCACCGCCTCGGGGCACTCCACGATGGGCAGCCCGATGTTGATCGCGTTGCGGAAGAAAATCCGCGCAAAACTCCGGGCCACCACGCACCCGATGCCCGCCGTCTTGATGGCCAGCGGAGCGTGCTCCCGCGACGACCCGCAGCCGAAGTTGTCCTCGGCCATGATGATGTCGCCCGGAGTGATCTTCCGGACGAACTCCGGGTCGGCATCCTCCATGCAGTGCCGGGCCAACTCCTCCGGGTCACTCGTGTTGAGGTACCGCGCGGGAACGATCTCGTCGGTGTTGACGTTGCTGCCGAACTTCCAGACCTTGCCTTTCACGGCCCGTGTCCTTTCCTTGCCCGCGTGGACGAGGCACCAGTCTACCCCAACCCCGGCCGGCGGTCAACATGCCGCGCGCCCGTTGCAGTTGCCGTCGTAGGACCGCGGCTGCCACTCTGCGAAGTGGTGACACTTCACTACGAAGCACGAGCCGCCGCGGCCGCGCCGTTGCCGCCTGCCCCGAGCTTGCCTGCCCTGAGCTTGTCGAAAGGTCGAAAGGTCGAGGGGGTACAAGCCATCCCGGCGCGCCCCGCCCCGCGAGCGGCTTCTGGCTTCTGATTTCTCACCTCAGGCTTCTCCCGCCTCCCTTCAGACTTTTCCCTTCGCATATCCCCTTATGTCCTTGCGGCGCAGTGAGTTCCGGCGGCCTCACCCAACTGGCGATGCGACGGGAAGCCCTGCCCGCCGGGCCGGCGGAGAAAACATTCCGGAGAACTATCGTATCGTTCGGTTAACTTGATTGCATTTCTGTGTTATGTTGGCTAATGAAGCACCCGGGGTCGTTCGCCATGCGGGGGTCATGGCGAACGGCCCCGTTCTTTTTTGTGGGCGTTTGCTCGTGGGTTGCGGGACCCACACGTTGAAGCGGTTTCAGACGTGACAATCTGACGGTCGGCCCATGCGCGGGGCCGCTTGAGCGCCGGGATGGCGCCGAGCGTCCGCGCCGCAAGGGCCAGGAGACTTCCGGGGGACGACCTCCGGCCGCACGTGGCCGGAGATGATCGTCCTCTTGTTCTTGTATACCAGTTACGTTCGCAAGGAGACAAGAGATGGCTTCGCGCTCGAATGCCATGCTGTGTGTCATTGTGGCTCTCTTGGCGGTTTCGGCTGCTACTACGGTCTCTGGGCAGCTAAGTTCCGGTCCATGGCCGCAAGACGGCTGCGACCAACAACGAACGGGGCGTTCGCAGCTTATCGGGCCCCACAGCAACCCGCGTATCCTGTGGGCTTCCGGAGAGGCCGGCGATTGCCATGGAAGGATGGCGGTTCGGCCTGACGGGACTATCATCACCAACAACCACACGCTTAGCCAGGTTGTCGCCCTCTCGCCGAACGATGGGTCTCTCATATGGAGTCACGGGATACGCGGCGACGGGACCCCCGCCATCGCCGCCAACGGCAACATATATACGAACCATCACTACAAGGCCGCCTACGCACTGCGATCCGATGGGTCGGAGATTTGGCGTACGGCCTTGGATGGTGGGGCTTGGTCGAGCCCGACCATTCGTGATGATGGCAGCGTTATCGTCGGGGCGCAAGGAGGGCATCTCTACGTTCTGTCCGGAACCACAGGCGAGATTGTCTGGCACAAGCAGTCGATCATATGGGCCGACGTGAACAATCCCGTCCTGGGCCATGACGGACAGATATACGTCAACACTGGCGGCACGGCTGGGGGGCACCCCTCTGTCAGGGCATTCGATGCCAACGGCAACGAGTTGTGGAGCAACACCACCATCCGCGTGCCGGATACAGATCATGGGGCGGTAGGCACCGATGGCACCGTCTTCTATGGGGGGTACTATGGCAGGGTGTACGCCTTTGACCCCGACGACGGGACGGTGCTGTGGGTAGCCCAACACGGCGACAAGATTGTGGGGTCCCCCGCCATCGGCTTGGACGGAACGGTGTACACGACGGGTCGCGACCGCATGCTGCGCGCTTACGATCCGACTGACGGCGAGGTACTGTGGGCGCTCGACACGGGGCACCCATACCCTTCGCGAATCGCCATCGATGCCGAGGGAGTGCTCTATTTTGGCGGCGGACGCACGGTTTACGCGGTTGACGCGTCTGGCAGCGAGCTCTGGCACCTCGGCCTGCCTAGTGGGATTGGAGAGGAAACCAACCCCATCATCGGCGGGGACGGCCTCCTGTATGTGGTGGCCGGAGACGATCTCTTGTACGCCATCGTCCCCGAACCGGCCACGCTTGGCCTGTTGGGCCTGGGGCTGAGTGCGATTCTTGTGAAGCGGCGGCGGCGCGGTGGGCGGCGCTCTGCATGAAGTCAGGCGCGCAGGTTGCGGGACCTGCCGCTGGAGGGTTGCGAGGCACCAGACAACTGAGCGGTCCGGCGGAGGACCCGGCAGGGGGGCGCCAGGAGGGACGCCCGGCGGTTGTCCGTGCCCGCCAATGACTTCCGCGGGACGATCTCCCGCCTTCGGGGGAGACCGGCCGAGGTTTCCGGTGGAAATACTGACGCCTTCATTTGACTTTACCGCATCGCTGTATTATATTCTTGGTGAAGCACCCGGGGTCGTTTGCCATGCAGGGGTCATGGCGAACGGCCCCGTTTTTTTGTGGCCGTTGTGGTTGTGGGTTGCGGGACCCACGCGTTGAAGCAGTCCCTGACGTGACAATCTGGCGGTTGGCCCATGCGCGGGGCCGCTCGTGCGCCGGGACGGTGCCGAGCGTCCGAGCCGCAGGGGACAGAAGACTTCCGGGGGACGACCTCCGGCCGCACGCGGCCGGAGACGATCGTCCCCTTTTTCATTCACGCTTCTCTGTGTTGAAGGAGACTGAGGATGCAACGGACGTCTGTGGCTGCACTGGTTGCCGTGACGGGGCTGATGCTGATGGCACACCCGGTGGCGGCGCTGCCGCCGGGGTACACCACGACGGAGATTCCGTCGGGGGTGTACATCTACGAGTGCGACCTGAACAACCAAGGCTACCTGGCGGGCTTCCAGAGCTCGTACCCCAATGATGACGCGGCGGTCATCTGGAGCCCGGACGACGGCTTGACCGTCCTGCCGGGGCTCATCGGGGAGTCGCGGGCCATGCAGGTCAACGACCTCGGCCAGGTGCGGTGCTCCGACGACGGCGGCCACTGCATCTGGCGGCCGTCGACGGGCCGCGTCGCGGTGAACCTGCCGTACAACTTCAGCACGAACGACCTGAACAACCAGGGCCGCCTCCTGTGCACGCAGAACGGCACGGGCACCTCGAACACCTGGGTCTGGGACGCCGACACCGGCCTGCAGCAGGTGACCATCCACGGCTCCGACCGCGTGTTCTCGTGGGACTTCAACAACCAGGGAGCGATCGCCGGCCGCTACTCGGGGGTAACGCAGAAGGGCGGCTTCCGGCTCGACGCCGACGGGACGCTGTACGAGATCGACCTCCCAGCGAGTCAGCCGGACGCCAACTACGTGGGCTGCTACGGGATCAACGACAGCGGCACGGTGATGCTGGAGGTCGGGCTCGACGGCGGCGCGCGCCTGCCGGGCATCTGGACGCCCGAGGCGGGCTATACCCTGATCGACGTCCCGGCGGGGCTCAGCGGCCTGTCGGCCAAGCAGATCAGCAACGAGGGCGTCGTGGCCTTGAACGGGACGGCCCTGGTTGGCCCGTCGCTGGGCTACCTCTGGACCGAGGCGTCGGGGCTGGTGGGCCTGACGCCGCTGGTGACCGACCTGCCCGACGACGACTACGTCATCCGACAGATCTACTCAGTCGGTGACGGCGGGCACGTCTACTGCCAGCGGAGCCGGTACAACCCGGCCACGAGGCAGTACACGTCGAGCCAGCGGGTGGTCCTCACGCCGGTCCCCGAGCCCGCGACGGTGGGGCTGGTGGCCCTGGGCCTCAGCGCGATGATCGTTCGAAGGCGGCGGGGCGCGAGCCTGCGAAGGTGGCGGGCCGGGCGGCGCAGTGTGTGAAGGCGAAACGCGCAGGTTGCGGGACCTGCCGCTGGAGGGTTGCGACGCACGAGACAACTGGGCAGTCCGGCCGGGTGCGGCGCGGTGAGCTTCGGGGGTGAAGCCGCCGCGCGGCCTCGGCGCCGGGGCCGACATGACAGTGAGGATGACCGGGGGACGACCTTCGGCCCGAGTGCGGCCGGAGAGATCCGTCCCCTTTTTCTTTGGGCTGTGCAGGGCGATTGCTGTGAAGGAGGGCGATGATGCGACGGATGTCTGTTGCTGCACTGGCGATTGCGGTGAGTCTTGCGATTGTGGCAGAGGCGGCGTTCGCCCTGGAGCCGTCGTTCACCGGCATCGGCGACCTGCCGGGCGGCAAGTTCACGAGCTACGCCTCGGGGGTGTCCTCCGACGGCTCGTTGGTGACCGGGCGATCCTGGTCCGTCGCCGGCGGCGAGGCGGTCCGGTGGACGCCGTCCGGCGGGATCAGCGCCTTGGCCGGCGTCTCGGGTGACTACCGGTCCACCTATGCCCGCGCCGTTTCGGCCGACGGCGGCACCGTTGTCGGTGAGGCCTACCGCATCAACTCGGGGTACCGCCTGCCGTACTCGTGGACGGCCGCGGGCGGCATGGTGCTCCTCGACGAACTGCCCGGTGGCGACCTGTCGAGCAGCGCCTCCGATGTCTCGGCCGACGGGCAGGTGGTCGTCGGCCGAGAC
>Ga0272444_10003568_pt1 | contig 13936 bp, 9 predicted proteins | sample SSMForm13_FD_201033 | JGI IMG/M metagenome (GOLD analysis project Ga0272444, IMG submission 201033) | Marine sediment archaeal communities from Little Sippewissett salt marsh, Falmouth, MA, United States - SSM-Form-13 | ecosystem: Environmental > Aquatic > Marine > Wetlands > Sediment ...
TCGGGCCAGGCTATGGTAGCCCTCGGGTCTGGATTTGCCCATGGTTCGGCCATAGGTGGCGTGGTAGTACATCTCCGAATCGCCGTGCTCGATGGTTACCGCACCGATGTCGTTGTCCATCTTGCCGGGGGCTTCGGTCAGTTGTAGCGCCGCGTTGACGGCGACACCGACAGGGGCCTGGAGCTCCATCACGATGGCGTCGTGTGTCCGGGAGACGAACGTTCGTCGCACCCAATCGCCGCGTATGTCCGTCCAGGAAACGGTTATCTCGCCGGTCTGGAAGTTTGTCTCTCGCCGGTAACGGTCGGTCTTGCCGGCGCTCTCGGTGGCGATATGCATGTGAAAGGCAGGGTGCGCTCGGTCATACCACGGGCGGATGCCCCGCATGGCCTTGTCGCCATATTTTTCGCTGACGATCTTTCTGGCGGTTTCGGCGACATGCGAGTCTGCATCGCGGTAGCGGCCCTGCCGGGCGAGTTTCCGGCCCGTTTTCCAGGCCTCGCGAAGATCCGGCGCTTCCGGTCTGAATTCTGAGCTTACCGTCCAGCACTTGGCGTGGTTGACGATTACCAGATCGTCCACAGGTAGCCCCATGACCATTATGCCCGTCGAGCCGTTGCCGCTGATCATTGCGTCTTCCCACCGCACTGGTGCGGTCCGGCTGATCACTCGAGTTGGCGATGTCATCGTATATGAATCTCCCAAAAAGCTACGAATTACCTGCGCGGGCCCTGCGGTGTGTGAAAACAGCATGGTCGATCCCGTCTGCTTCAGAAACTCCCACCGCTCCATGCCCGCAGTTCTATCTCCCGGGCCGCGTTCAAACCGAGTGCGTTATTATCGTGAAAGCTCCTCCAATTCCGCGACTGTCACGTCTGTGAGGGAGTTGACCACGCGGTCGGCGGCGGTGAGTGCGGCTGGGGAATAGCTTGTGGCGACGGCGAGGACTTTCATTCCGGCGGCCTTGCCGGCCTCGATGCCGGCTGGGGAGTCCTCGATTACGACGCAGCGCTGCTGGCGGAGGTCTTTGCCGAGAGTCTGGGCGAGTTTGGCGCGGGCGGCGAGGTATCCTTCCGGGTCTGGTTTGCCTCGGGCGACGTCTTTGGCATCGACGATGACCTGGAAGCATTCCAGCACGCCGACGGTTTGGCTGGCGAGAATTATCTCGTCGCGCAGTGCTCCCGAGCAGATCCCCAGCGGCACGGATGCGGTATGGATGTCTCGGATAAGTGCCACGGCGCCCGGCAGGGCCTTGATGGACTCGGCGAAGGTCTGCTGGACGAGTTTGGTTTTGGCGGCGGTGAGGTCGGCGATTTGGCGTTCGGAAAGCGCCATGCCAAGATCGGCGGCGGCGATCAGGAGGCAGTCGTGATCGTCGTAGCCGAGATACTTGTCGTAGTAGTCGGTCTCCGTTAGCTCAAGACCGATAGAAGCCAGCACATCGCGAAATCGTGCGAAATGCACGGGTTCGGAATCCACAACAACGCCATCGAAATCGAATATTACCGCATCCATGTTAGATGTGTTCTACCCGCCAAGCCGATCGGAGGCAAGCGGCGTGTTTCTGGTGGGGGGCTGTAGTCTGCCAAGCGGATTTTCACGCGGAACCCAAAGTTTTTTCCCAAAAGGCTTATGGGGTGTGCGTATTGCGCAAGGTGTTTGAATATCACTGTATGCGCGTAATGCTGTCGGAATTATCGGTTAGGGCAACGAGATTGGGGTACGTTCTGAAAAAACTGGATCGTTGTTTTGTGGATTTTGCGGTTGCTATTCCCAGCGAGGCTTCGTAGAATAAACAGTAGTCAAAAGGGGCCTAATATTGGTGCTTACAAGTCAATCCGTGATACTAAGACACAGCAATTATTGCGGAAATGTCTTGGAACAGGGGAGTTAGATGGCCACCCAAGAGAAGAAAATCGGGGTGTTCTTGACGGATGACCACACTGTGGTTCGTCAGGCTTTAGCGGAGTTGATCGCCAAGGAGAGTGATCTCGAGGTGGTCGGCCAGTGCGGTGACGGGCTCAAGGTGTCCGAGATGGTGCAGGCCATCAAGCCGGATGTCCTTGTGCTCGACATTACAATGCCCGGGCTGAACGGGTTGGACCTTTGCCGGGAACTGACCAGGCGTATGCGCAGCCTGCCGGTCTTGATCCTCAGCATGCACGACGACGAGGAATTTGTCGTTCGAGCTCTTCAAAACGGTGCGTCGGGTTATCTGACCAAGGATGCTGATAACGATCAACTCCTCGAGGCTTTGCGAACCGTTGCCTGTGGCGAGCCGTATCTGGCCTCAGGTATTCCGCGAAGCATACTCTTGCGCATAGGGCGTGATACAAAAGACTCTTACGAACGGTTGACGACCCGTGAGCGGCAGGTTCTCCAGCTTATCGCAGAAGGCCGGACCAATCGCGAGGTGGCTGACTCGCTGGGTTTGGCGGTCAAGACCGTCGATACGCACCGTACTCGCCTTATGGGAAAACTCAACATTCACGATCAGACCGCCTTGGTGAAGTACGCATTGCGCAAAGGCGTAATCCGGCTGGAATAGCACTTTTCCGCCGTCTGCCTCCACTGAGTGGGTTCTGCCAGTCGCACCAGCCTCCGGTAACGGTGTGCTCCTTCCTTCAAATCAGGCAGATAAAATGCGCGCGCCTAAGCAAGCCTCTTCCATTATTGACCGATAACTCTCCAAGTTGAAAATGGCTCGGTATGCCTGTACAGGCCATAGTTGCTTGTGCTCGAATTCGGCAGGAAGAATAGGTATGGCACGGTTCAAGCTGACGTCACCTGGTGTTTTGTTGATTCTGGCCATCCTGGCCGCGGGCGGCATCTTCCTGCTGGACACGTTCTTCCTTCGCCCGCACATCGATGAACAAAAATGGGCAGCACTGCGCGACGAAGCTGTGCGAACACGGCACGGAACGCAGTTGGCAATGCAGTCTGAGCAGTTGGATTTACGCCGTTGCGCCGTGGGATTGTCCGAAGATATTGATGTTGTAAGTCTCTTCTACAGCAAAGGTCCGGCAGGCCCGGAAGAGCGTCTCGATGAGGTCATGCGCCAGGCCATGGAACGCTGCGATATCCCCCAGGTTTGGCTGACGGATCCCTCTGGGCTGGTGATGCGATCATGGTCGGCCTGCAATGAGACCGAACAGGGCGGCGATGACGGGCAGGACGATACTGCCGCCAAGCCCCAGTCGATGACCATTGACGTCAAGGGCGCCACCGAAGGGCTGATCCATCTGGAATCCGGCCCGGCTGTGTTCGCGCAATGCCCGATCCGATCACTGGAACAGGACGCCAATTGCGCCGGTTACATATTGCTGTCGCGACCGCTGGATTCGGGCCGCATGGAGAAGCTTGGTCTGCTTTCCGACAGTAAGTTGGTGCTGGTTAGCAGCAGCAAGCTTCCCTCGGGCGTTATGGAGGATGATGCTGCGGCTCTGGCGATCTGGCTGACGTCGGAGGAGCAGATGGCTGTGGCGTGGATAGCTCGAAAGGTGTCCGGTGAGTCATTGGGATACTTCCTGGCTACAGTGCCGGTGACTTACATTCAGCGACAGGCTGCCACCAGCAGGCGGACGATACTGATCATACTGGCATTGTCGGTGGGCTTGGCACTGCTGGTTATTCTGGGGTCTCACATGCTGGTGACGGGGCCAGTGGTTCGGTTGCTTCAGCGTCTCCAGAGACTCGACGCTGGTGAAGGAACGGCGGAGAACCTGGCGAGGGACCTTCACGGCGAGCCGCTCATGCTCGCCCGCCGATTGGAAAACGCCTTCGAAAAACTTGCCCATATCTCCAAAACCGACCAATTAACGAGCTTGGCAAATCGCAGACATTTCGAGGAAGTTCTCGAATGTTTCTACCACCAGGCCCGTCGGTACAACCGTCCGATGTCGCTGCTGATGATGGATATCGACTTCTTCAAAGCAGTCAACGATTCCGGCGGACACCAGGCCGGAGATGAGGTCCTCAAGCTGGTCTCCGGTGCTATCGAGGAAGCCTGCCGCAAAGCCGACCTGCCCGCAAGGTTTGGTGGCGACGAGTTTGCCGTGCTTCTGCCGGAAACTGCCGCGACAGACGCCGAGGCCGTGGCCGAGCGTATATGCGAGGCCGTGGATCATTTGCCCATTCAAGTCCAGGGCATGGAATTCCACGTCACCACCTCCATTGGCATAGCCGACCTCAACTCGGGAGAGATGGACAGTCCCAGCGCAATGATGGCTCTGGCGGACAGGGCGCTGTACGCCGCCAAGCAAGGCGGACGCAATTGCGTGGTGCAGGCCCACAACCTCCACGGCGACTCGCAGGACAAGCGTCAGCCCAATGAGGATTGCAAGATAAACGTTCTCAGCAAGAAACTCGCCGGTCTGGACAACCAGTTCAAGGAGCTGTTCCTGCTGGCCTTCGACCAGGTCATGGCGATCCTGGAGCACCGCGATCCCCACATGGCTGACCACACGCGGAAGGTGCAGCACTACGCTACTCTTATCGGCAAGGAAATGGAACTGCCGGACCGCGTGATAAAGCGGATCGAAATCGCCGCCATGATGCATGACCTTGGCATGGTCGCACTACCCGATGCCATACTGCTTTGCCCTGGTTCGCTCACCGAAGATCAGATGAGAATCATGCGGCGCCATCCGTTGCTGAGCGTGAGAATAATGGAACGTATGGAGTTTCTCGAACAGGAAATCCCTGCCGTGAGGTACCACCACGAGCGCTTCGATGGCAAGGGATATCCAGAGGGAATATCCGGGCCGGCAATCCCGCTGAGTGCTCGCATTCTTGCGGTGGCTGATGCGTTTGACGCCATGACAAGTCCGCGAACCTTCCGCACCGCCAAGACCGTTTCTGAAGCGCTCGGTGAAATAAGCCGAGCCGGTGGAACGCAGTTTGACCCAGCCGTGATCAATGCGTTCATGACCGCTGCCGACAGACTCGGTGAAGAACTTACCCACGTGCCGGGCATAACTATCGACGGGCAATCTGCGGACTCAACACACTGGCTGCGGGCGGCATGGCGGGAATCAGAGCAGGTCGAGGCGCAGGCCTCCGCCGCGTGTCAGGCTGCACTTGCCGATTCGCAGGCCGATGCTCCCCCCAGCCTTCCCGGCGACCCAGAACAAGGCCCGGCCTCACCCGGCAAGGAATAACCGGCAATTTCCATTTGGTGACCTTGCTCTGTGTCGCCTGATTCTCAGAAAAACACGACGCCCAGGGATAGTTATCCCTGGGCGTCGGAATTTCAATGCCGGTGCCCCATTACTGTTTCGGGAATCACCGGTTTGCAATCGGTTTTCGGCAAAACCGGCCTACTTTGTCGTCTTCGGGGCCGCCGGTTTGTCTGCCGGCTTGGTCGTTACCGGAGCGTGTGCCTTTGTCGAGACGATGTTCCGCATCAGTTCGAAGGCCGATTCCGATGTGTAGCCATGCACCTCGTAGCACGCGTAGCCTACCAGCGCCGCCGTCAGGTCCTCGGTGCTGAAGAGGATCACAGGCAGACTCTTTTCGTTGAGTATGCCGCGGATCATCGGTCGCGAATCCTTCAGGCCGATATCCCTGGTGAATCTGCGGAGCTTCACTTTCTTGATCTCGATGCCTTTCTGGGAGTACAGGGGCGAATCGAGGGTAAGGCGTCGCAGTCGTTTGACCGGTGCGATGGTGTCCGGCAGGCCCAGAGCGACCTTGGTGGCGAGGGCTTCGCCTGATTCGGCAAAGGCCGAGGCGTTGCGGTTGGCCCATGCGCCTCCGATGGCTTCCATGTAGAGCAACCCGCCGCCAGCGACGAATGTCTGGAGTGCCTTGATCTCTTCGTCGGTCGCGACGACCCGGTCCGTGCCGGCCAGTATTGCCACATTGGCGCCGCTATCGGCGAGTTTGGCGATGGATATCGGCTCGGTTACGGAGACCTTAATCTTGTGCTTTTCGCCCATCATCCGGGTAAAGCGTTCCCATGCAAGCGGTTCCGGGTTGCAGTTTCCTTCCTTGCCCTCGGAGTTGGTGTAGCTCAGCAGGGCGACTTTGACTTCCTTGACCGGCTTGAACTTTGTCTCTGCCGGCCAGGTTACGGCACCTCGCGCGGCCAGGGTTTTATTTGCCACGGCCTTGTCGGTGACGTAGAAGGCAATGTTGGCCGGGCCTTGGAAGGCGGCCTGATCGGTTCGGTCCATGCGAAGCTGCCAACTCTTGGGTAGGTCCCGATCACTGTGGATCACCAGCGGGCGAACGCCGTTGTGGATCATCTGAAGGTTCATGTAACTCTTGGCCCGGCTGTCGATCTTGAAGTTGATCGTGAAGAACTGATGGTCCTGCGGTACGGGCTCGAGCTTGTACTTGGGGAACATCTTGGCGTAGACCTCCCGGATGCCCTTCTTGAAGCCCTGCCCGTCGCATTCGGTGCAACTCATGATCGTGCCGCCCATGTGGACGTAACGGGCGATGGCGGCGATCTGCTTGTCGGTGAACTTCGGCTCGGTCGAGGCTGAAAGATAGAGAATCGGAGCGTCCAGCCACTCCTCTGGCGAGACTTTCATGTTGACGATTTGCCAGTTGACCGTGCTTTCCTCGAACTTTTTGCCGATCCACCGCGACAACTGGGCCATATCGCGAGGACGATTGTTCCAGTCACCATCGAACTCGAGCTTGTTGAAGAGGATAGCGTGCCGGCCTCGAACCAGGAACAGCAGGGCGTACGAGGTGTTTATCACATCACCCCGTCCGCCCGACCACGAGCCGCCGGGAGTCTGCGACCGTATGAGCGTACTGGCCCCGCTCTTGTACCAGTCCATCTTGCCAAAGTACTTGTAGCCGCTCGCCAGGCCGACGCGTTCCACGCCGTAGAGCAGGTAGTAGTTGCTGCCGATACCGCGGTTGCCCCCGCCACCGAAGTTCTTGTCCATCCATTCCAGGCCGCGATTCAACGGACGCAGAATTTGCTGGGCTTTCGCGCCCATGTCGCATTTTATGAACCCGTCGTACAGCAGGTTGTCGTAGCAGAGGAACATGCTCGCCAAGCCCGCCGTTGTCATGGTCTGGGACGAGCCTCGCCCACCGCCGTGATAGGCCCAACCACCATCGCCGCCCTGGCAGGCCAGCCAATGCTTGAGAATTTTGTACCAGTACGCCCGGGGGATTTCCTCGTCGGCCTGTGCCCCGGCCCATACACCCAGCACGCCGTACTGGCTGTTGGAGTTGTCGCCCGCGCTCTGGCCGTTGCCGTACGAATCGTAACCGTAGCTGCCGTCCTTGGTAGACAGGATCAACTGGGCCACGTCTTTGCGAAGATTCTTCTTGTAGTCGCTGAGCCCGCGCTTGGTTGCGGCAAGGAAGGCGTTGGCGCGCAGACCCAGGGAGTAGGTCTTGAAGCAATACAGGCTTCCGCCCCCTTCCTTGGGGGTCTTCTTGCCCAGGGTAAGCCGTCCGGGTGCCTGGCGTTTGGCCAGCCAGTCCAGGGCCTTCTTGATCCTGGGATCGTTGGCCGGGTAAACCTCGCTTTCGAGCAAGGCGTAGGTCGCCATCGCGGTAGGTCCGACGGGATATTTGTCTCCGCCGAAGCCAGGCCAGGAACCATCCGCTCCCTGGGCCTTGAGCAGATACTCGACACCTTTCTTGATCGCCTTGCTGACATCTTCGTCCGAGAACGATTGGGTGGGTTTTTTAGCCTGGCCAAAGGTCGTGCTGCCCAGGCACAAAACCGCCGCCATCCCCAGCAATAGAAGCGATTGACGCATCTTCAGTCCGCACATGCCGCGTTCTCCCATTTGGTCCAGCATGACCGACAACCCTTATCCGCCCGCCGCGGAGGAGTTACGATCACTCACTTACTACCAGTACAGACACGCCAGAAGCTGACGCGTCAGCCGTATTTAAAATACATCCGTTACACATTTTACACAATACCATATCGGTACGTCCGACAGGCTTATACATTCTGTTGATTGGAAAGCTTGAGACGCAGCGCCGCGTCGATGAACTCCTGCAAGTCGCCATCCAGCACCCGGTCGGCCTGGCCGACCTTGAGTTCCGTCCGCTCGTCCCGAACCAATTGGTACGGGTACAGCACATAAGAGCGAATCTGGCTGCCGAATGCGATCTCGCCCTTGTCGCCGTACATCCGCGACAACTCCGCGTCACGCTTGGTCTGCTCGGCCTGGTAAAGCCTCGCCATGAGCATCTTCCGCGCAAGGGCACGGTTCTGGTGCTGGCTGCGCTCGTTTTGGCAAGCGGCGACAATTCCCGTCGCAACGTGCGTCAGACGAACCGCGCTGGAGGTCTTGTTGACGTGCTGGCCGCCTGCGCCGCTGGCGCGGTACACATCCTCGCGAACGTCCTTGTCCCAGTCTATCTCCACCTCGACGTCATCCAGCACGGGCAACACATCCACCGACGCGAAACTCGTGTGACGGCGACTCTGGGAATCGTAAGGGCTTATCCGGACAAGCCGATGAACACCACGCTCGCACGACAAGTATCCATAAGCGTACGGGCCGCTGACCTGCAAGGCGACCGAGCGTACGCCCGCCTCCTCGCCTTCCACGCGGTCGGCCTCGCTTACAGAGTAACCCGTCTGCTCGAAGTATCGCAGGTACATCCGAAGCAGCATCTCCGCCCAGTCGCAACTCTCCGTGCCGCCCGCACCTGCGTGAATCGAAAAGTAGCAGTTGCCCGAGTCGTGCGGGCCCGACAACATCGTCCGAAGCTCCAGGCGGTCCATCTCGGTCAGGATGCTTCCGACCTCCGAGGCCACTTCCCTCAGGTCCGACTCGCTGGCTTCCTCGATGGCCATCTCGTGCATTAACGCGACGTCCTCGATCCGCTGGGTGAGCTGGCCTACAGGGGTCAGAACCGCGCGAAGACTCTTGAGCTCTGCGACCAGCTCCTGGGCGGCTTCCTGATTATCCCAAAAGCCTGGGATGCCCATGCGACGTTCCAACTCGGCCATCTGTTCCTGACGGGCCGGGTAGTCAAAGAGAGTCCCGGATAGCTATGATCCGGGCGCTGAGAGACTCTATTGCCTCCCGCGTAGCTGGTACATCCATCATAGATGCTTCTCCTAAGTCCTTCCATCCTACCATAGCTGGCCTTTACGAGCAAGACAGGTTTGGTGCGCGGATTTGACATGCAGTATGGCTCGCGCCACCGCTGGCGGGTATAAAGGTCCATGTAGGAACAGATAATCAAACCGGGGCCGTCTGCCCGGTGGACAAGGAGCCAGCCGTGCCGGATACAAACTCAAACTTTGCCGATAGACTGCTCAATGCCATCGACGCCAAAGGTTCCCCCGTTTGCGTGGGTATCGACCCTAGATATGACCGCCTTCCAGAGACCGTCTCGGCAGGTCCTGGTGCCACTGCCTCGGTGCAACTGGCGAAGATCTCCGAGTTCTGCCGCCAGGTTCTCCAGGCGGTCGCCCCCCACGTCCCCGCCGTTAAGCCCCAGTCCGCTTACTTCGAGGCATACGGCGCCGCCGGGGTTGAAACTTACTACCAGGTCGTAAAATGGGCACACCAGCTCGGCCTGCTTGTCATCGGAGACGCCAAGAGAAACGATATCGGCTCGACCGCCCAGGCCTACGCCGCTGGACACCTCGCTGGCGCCGACAAGGTAGACAGCCTCACCGTCAACGCGTATTTCGGGATCGATGGCCTCAAGCCGTTCCTGGATGTCTGCGCCGCCGAAGGCAAGGGCGCGTTTGCCCTGGTGCGGACCTCCAATCCCTCAGCCGGGCAGGTGCAGGATTTCCAGGACGCCGATGGCAAGAAGCTCTACGAGCACATGGCGGATCTCGTCGCCGGCTTCGGTGATACGCCCGGATTGGTGGGCAGGCGCGGTTACAGCTGCCTCGGTGCCGTCGTCGGCGCAACCTGGCCCGACGAGGCCCGGATGCTCCGGCGTCAGATGCCCAGGCAGATATTCCTCGTTCCGGGCTATGGTGCCCAGGGGGCCTCTGCCGCTGACTGCGCAGCATCCTTCAAGGATGACGGCACGGGCGCGATCGTCAACGCCAGCAGGTCCGTGATCTTCGCCCATACCCAGCCACAGTACGCAGACCTGCCATGGCAGAAAGCAGTCGAGCTGGCCGCAAAAGCCTTCGCTCAGGACATCCGCAGCGCACTGTCTTAGAAACACCGGCCAGCGCGGATAGGTCATGCACGACTCTGCGCAGGTCGGCTTGGGCCAGATCATGGTCCCGGAACGACCGTGCAGCCTTGCCGGCGAGCGAAGATGGTGCTTGCCGACCCCGTGACCGGTGGTAGAATCGCTGGAAAGGTCGACGGCGGCCCCCGGCTGAAAGCTATCCGGAAATTCCTGACACACCGATGCAGACAGAGGAGTTTGAAAGTGAATATCGGACTGTTTCTGCTCATTGAGCCATTTGCGAGTGTCGAACAGCAACTCAAGCATGCAAAAGAGATGGGGTTCACCCATGCCGACATCACCGATACCAACGCCGGCGGGAGCATGCTGGGAACGGCTGGCTTTTCGCCGACAATAAGTCTCGATGAAAACCCGTTTGAGGTTAAGCGTCTCTTTGAGAAGTACGGGATAACTCCCCTGACGGTTTGTGCCCACGCCGGCCTGCTCGAGCCCAGCAATCCCGGCATCTATGGGACGGCTGAGATAATGAAGGCCGTTCAATTCGCCGCTGCCATTGGCATCAAGGATGTGGTGACCACCGACACCGATCCGCGATCCGATTGGGCGAAGAATCTCACCTATAAGGAAAGTGTCTTCGTAATCGCGGAGAAGTTGCACGCTCCGGTGAAGATGGCTGCCGATTATGGCGTACGCATCCTGCTGGAGCCCCACGGGCCCATCACCGACAGCATTCAGGGCTTGCAGGATGTGTTCGACAAGCTCGGCAACCCGGATTCGCTGGGCGTAAACCTTGATACAGGAAACTCTTGGCTCGGTGGGGCCGACCCGGTCGAGATGGCCAGGGCTTTCAAAGACAAAATCCATCACATTCACTGGAAGGACCTCGAAGCCGAGTGGGAGCCCAAGCGTGGCACGATGTTCGGATGCGGGTTCACCACGATCGCGCTTGGCGACGGCGTAATTGACATCAAGGGCGTTTGCGAAGTCCTCAAAGACGCCGACATCGCCAGCAGTACGCTGGAGATCATTGGCTCGGAGGATATCCTCACCAGGAGCGCCGAGTATCTCAGGAGCTGCGGTATGTGATCACGAGTTTTTCAAGGTTGGCTGGCTCTGGCATCGTTCCAAACTCAGAGAGAGATAATGACATGCGGAAAAGTGCAATGAACAGGCGTGATTTCCTCAAGGGTTCCGCGGTGGCATCGGTGGCCTTGGGTATTCCAAGTATCGTCCCCAGCACGGTTTTTGGCGCCAATGCGCCGAGCAATCGGGTCAACGTCGGCCAGATCGGCTGCGGCAGTATCGCCAATTACTACCATAGGAACAACCTCAAGCAGATGGCCGACGTGCGGGTTGTGGCTGTCTGCGATGCCTATAAGAGCCGACGCGAGTCCATGGCGGCGTTCTATCGCAAGCATTACGGCGACAAGGGCATCACCAAGGTCTACTCCGATTTCCGCGAACTGCTGGCCAGCAAAGATGTTGACGCCGTGATCATCGCCGCACATGACAACTGGCACACGCCAATGTCCATCGCCGCCGCAAACGCCGGCAAGGATGTCTTCTGTCAGAAACCCCTGGCGCTAGCCCTGGGACGCACAAAACTGCTCCGCAAGGCCGTTACCGACAATAAACGCGTATTCCAGTTTGGTACGCAGTACCGCTCATCCCAGCGGTATCGCCAGATGGTCGAGCTCGTCAGGAACGGATACATCGGCGATCTCAAGCATATCGACGTGTGGTGCCGCAACGTGAGATTTGACGCAGCCCGTTACCATGTAAAACCTTACGGCTCGACCAAGGAGATCCCGGTTCCCGAAGATCTGGACTTCGACGCATGGCAGGGCCCCGCTGCCATGGTGCCATATACAATCGATCGATGCACAAGATGGGGTGGCTTCCATTGCCCGGAAACATCTCTGGGTTTCCTGGCTGGCTGCGGAATCCATCCGCTCGGCATAGCCCAGTGGGGAAACAAGTCCGACAATACCAGCCCGATATGCTATGAGGGAACCGGCAGCGTGCCTAAGGAGGGAATTTTCCGAACCTTAGAACGCTGGGATGTCATGTGCAAATACGAAAACGGGGTAACGCTTCGGGTGATGGATCACCAGACAGCCAAGGGCGTGGCCATGAAGTACTACCCGCTTACCTGGCGGGATGGCGACGGGGTGGTTTTCCACGGCACAAAGGGCTGGATCGGCGACTTCCGTGGTAATTCTTTCTACGCAAGCGATCAGAAGATATGGAAGACACAGTTCAGCTCTAACGATGAAAGAATGCCCCCGTCCAGAGAACACAACCGCAATTTCATCGACTGCGTCAAGTCCAGAAAAGAAACCATATGCCCGGTTGAAATGGCGATCCGCTGCGACACGATTACCCACATGGTGGATGCCGCCGCACAGACAGGTCATCGGATAACCTGGGACCCAAAGGCTGAGCAGATCTTCGGCGATGACGAGGCGGCCAGGATGATCACTCGGCCTTACCGTAAGAAATGGAAGGTCTGGTAGGTTGTCATGCCATCAGATGTGCATGTAAAGGCAAAGCTTATGAACTCTACGAGCGATTACAATGTGTCGCGCAGGGCGTTCATCCGGGCCTCCGCAAGTGCCGTCGTTGCGGCATCGGCGTGCAGACTTGCACCTGCACTTGCCGCCGACACGCTCAGAAAAAAAGGCTGGGACATGAAGCTGGCCACATCTTCGGTGATCTTCGACAAGCTGAAGATTGAACAGGTCTGCGAAAGGGTGAAACGCATCGGGCTCAACGCCGTAGACATATGGGGACCCTTTACTTACTACAAAACGCGCTGCGACCACCTCGAAGACATCAGGCAACGCCTTGGTGGCAAAGGGCTTGCCGACTTGCTGGCCAGGCACAAGCTGAAGGTCGCGGCCTTCACGCTTTATCAGAAGGCCGAGCTTTCGCAATACTGGCAGATGATACGCGACTACGGTGGCGGCGTCATCGTTCGCAGCGACAAGGCTAAAGCAAGCAGCGCAAAAGACATGTCGAAGGACATGCGAAGTTTCTTCGAGAAGCTAAAACCCGAAATCGAGCTCGCCGAAAAATGCAATTCCGTCCTGGCCATTGAAAACCACGGCGGCGGGCTTCTGAATTCCCTCGATTCATTCAAGGCGTTTGTCGAATTGAACCCCAATCCCAAACGCGTAGGTATAGCCTTTGCCCCGTGGCACTTACAAGGCTACAAGGATACTCCGATGGTCGATTTCATCAAGACCGCCGGCTCGCAGATCCAGTTCTTTTATGCGTGGCAGAGGGGGACGCAGAAGAATCGCTTTGGTATCACCCAGTTGCCGGGCCTGGGGCCGGTCGATTTCACCCCCTGGCTGAAGGCACTCGCCGAAGTCAAGTATTCGCAGTATCTTGCCATCTTCCTTCACGAGCACACCGTGCCGGATGAGATCGAACCCAAACTCGCCCAATCGCGCGAATATATGCTGAAGTGCCACAAGAAAGTCTCGCTATAGTAATCGGGGTAAACATTCGGTTCAATAACACCGGCCCCGGAGAGAGTAGCCCCCCAAGTGTAGAGAGCCAGACAGGCAGCTTTCGCGATACAAATGCAAAGCCTGTTTATATAAGAAGTTGAATATAATGCCCCGACGCAGCAAGAACGTGCAGCTATTTGCCCTCCGTAATCCGCCGCCGGAAACGCTCACATTGCGCGGCTTGGTTTACCGCCGGGTCCGAGTGTTCAAGCATGACTTCTTCGCGGCTACGTGCCTGTACGAGGCCGTCGAGCCGCAACGGGCCTCCATCCCGCGGGTTGTTGTTAAGTTTGGACGAACACAGGAGTTCTGGG
>Ga0272444_10003569_pt1 | contig 13936 bp, 17 predicted proteins | sample SSMForm13_FD_201033 | JGI IMG/M metagenome (GOLD analysis project Ga0272444, IMG submission 201033) | Marine sediment archaeal communities from Little Sippewissett salt marsh, Falmouth, MA, United States - SSM-Form-13 | ecosystem: Environmental > Aquatic > Marine > Wetlands > Sediment ...
CGGTTGAAGCGCACGATGTCGCCCCACATCCTCAGGCCCTCCGGGGCCTCGCCGCCTCCGGCCGGCAGGGTCACCTGGACCAGCTTTTGGGTGGTGTTGTGCACGTCCATAAGCACGTGAAAGCCGTCGATAAAGGGCCGTTTGAGGATCAACTCCACCCCGCCCTTGGTCAGGGCATGCAGCCGCACGGCCATATCCGAGGTCAGGGGGGTCAGTTGCTCCGAGTCCACCAGGCACATGTCCACCTGGGGTTGGGTCTGGGCGCAGATGTCTACTCGGCGTGCCATGGGCCAGAGGCCTCCTTTTGGGACTGGGGTAATCAATTATATGCCACCTGGGCCTTGGGGCCAAGCCTCGCCTGCCCTCGCTGGTGCGTTGACTGAGGGCCGAGGGCGTGATAATTTTGCTCTCTGCCTATAACGGCCCGACAGAATTGGAAAACCCCGGGGAGACCACCCTCTATGCTGCAAATAATGCGCAAGCACGCCGGCAACTGGATGATCAAGATATTGCTGGGGGCCATTGCCCTGGCCTTTGCCCTGAGCTGGGGGGCCTACAACTACGGTAGCGAGCCCCCCCGGATCGCGGTGAAGATAAACGGCGAGTCCATCATGGAGGCCCGGGTGGCCGAGGCCTACGCCGGGCTGTCGGAGCAGGCCAGGCAGCGCTTTGGGGCCCAGTTCGACCAGGTGGCGCCCATGTTGAACCTGCGCCAACAGGCCATGAACACCATCGTGGACCAGGTGCTTCTTAATCAGGCCGCTGCCCAGATGGCGGTGGTGGTGAGCAACCAGGAGGTGGCCCTGCGCATCGCCTCCACTCCCATGTTCCAGCGGGGCGGCCGCTTTGACGAGCGCGTCTACCGCCTCCTGCTGGAGCGCAACCGCCTGACTCCCGATGCCTACGAGGCCGGGGTGCGCCAGGAGCTGCGCATGGCCAAGCTGGCCGCCCTGGTGGCCGGCACCGGCCAGGTGACCCCCCTGCGGGTCAACCAGGTGCTGGCCAGCCAGTTGGCCCAGGTCAAGGGAGTGTACCTGTTGTTCAAGCCCGAGGACTTCCGCAAGGATGTCAAGGCCACGCCCGGGCAACTCCAGGACTACTACAAGAAGAACCAGGCCAGCTTCATGGTGCCGGCCAAGGTGGTCTTCGACTACCTGGTCTTTCCCCTGAGCCAACAGCGGGACCAGGTCTCGGTCACCGACCGGGACGTGGCCGACATGTACGACATGGAGCGCGACCGCTACGCCAAGCCCGAAAAGGTGGGGGCCAGCCACATCCTGATCAAGCTGCCGGAAAAGCCCTCCCCGGCCGAGGTGGACGCGGCCAAGAAAGAGGCCGAGAAGATTATGGCCCTGGCCAAGAAAAAGGGCGCCGACTTCGCGGCCCTGGCCAAGAAATACTCCCAGGGCCCCAGCGCCTCCGAGGGCGGCGGTCTGGGCAAGTTCCCGCGCGGGTCCATGGTGCCCGCTTTCGAGAAGCTGGCCTTTTCCCTCAAGCCGGGCGAGATCGGCCTGGTGCGCACCAAGTTCGGCTGGCACGTGGTCAAGGTCACCTCCCACGACCAGGCCATGGTGACCCCCCTGGCCGAGGTCAAGGGCGAGATCCGCAAGCGCCTGACCGAGCGGCAGGCCAAGGAGATGGCCCAGGCCGCGGCCGAGCGCGCCTTTGACCGCCTGGCCATGGGCGAGGACCTGGCCAATCTGGCCAAGGAACAGGGCTCCAGCGTGCAGCGATCGCCCAAGGTGGCCCAGGGCCAAAAGGTGGAGGGCCTGCCCAAGCTCAAGGACTTCTTCACCGCGGCCCAGGACCTGGGGCCCGGCCAGGCGGTGCCGGCCATTCCCTTTGAAAACGGCTCCATCCTGGCGGTGATCAAAGAACGCATCCCGGCCCATGTCAAGCCCTTCAAGGAGGTGGAGGAGGACGCGCGGGTGGCGGTGGAGTCGCGCCTGGCCCAGGACAAGGCCAAGGCCGAGGCGGCCAAGATGCTGAAGGACCTGGCCGGGGTCGAGGATCCGGCCAAGGAGCTGGGGCGCATCCCCGGGGCCCAGCGGACCGGCTGGCTCAAGAAGGGAGCCCAGATCAAGGACCTGGCCGGCTCGTCGCTGCTGGTGCACCATCTGTTCCTGCGGCCCCCGGCCAAACCGGTGCTGGCCGCGCCGGTGGAGGTGGGCCCGGACTTTGCCGCGGCGGTGCTGGTGGAGCGCAAGCCGGCCGGCGAGCAGGCGATCAAGGACAAGCGCGAGCAGTTCAGCGAGATTCTCTTGTCCCAACAGCGGCGCCAGATGGTGCAGGCCTTTTTGGGCGACCTGAGGGCAGCGGCCGAGATCATGGTGCCGGTGCAGGGCAAGAGCAAGAGCCCCATACCCGGCTGCGACAGCCGCTCCAGCATCGTGTGGGTGCCCATGGACAGCCCCGAGGGCGCCCAGGCGACGAGGTGACCCAGCCGTGGCCCGGGCCGATCAATACCCCCCCATCGGGATGGTGCGCAGCGGCCTCAAGGACCTGGCCGGAGCGCCCAAGCAAGGCCCCGAGGCCGGCCTGAGCGCCACGATAGAGATCGACCCCGCCTGGGCCGAGGGCCTTCAAGGCCTGAAGCCGGGGCGTTGGCTATGGGTCATGTGCTCCTATGACCGGGCCGACCGCGCCAAGCTCAAGGTGCACCCCCGGGGCGACCATTCCCGCCCGCTCACCGGCGTGTTCAACACCCGCAGCCCCCACCGGCCCAACCCCATCTCCCTGACCCTGGTGCGCCTGGAGGATATCCAGGGAACCCGCCTGACGGTGCGCGGCCTGGAGGCGGTGGACGGCACCCCGGTGCTGGATATCAAGCCCTATGTGCCGGGGGTGGACCGTCCCCGGGAGGACCGAGCATGAGCGACATCACCCGCTACGACCAGGTGGAGCACTTCTGGTGTCCCCAGCTGGGCCAGACCATTAACTTTGCCTATTGCCGCCAGGTCCAGGGGGGCCTGCCCTGCACCCGGGTGCTCACCTGCTTTGAACCCCACTTCGACGTGGCCGCCTTTGTTGACGAGCATTACACTCCGGAGGAGCAGAAGCGCTTCCTGGCGCCGCCTCCCGGCCGCATGGACCGGGTGATGGAGGCCCTGGAGAAAAGCAGCAAGTCCAGACCAAAGGAGGAGTCATGAGCCGATTGAGCGTGGTGGTGGAAAACAAGGTGGGCTTCGCCTCTCGCCTGCTGGCCGAGCACGGCCTGAGCGTGTGGGTGGAGCACCAGGGGCTCAACATCCTCTACGACACCGGCATGGGCCAGGCCCTGGGGCACAACCTGGAGGTCCTGGAGCTGGACCCCAACGACCTGGACGGGGTGGTGATCAGTCACGGCCACTACGACCACGTGGGCGGCCTGGAAGCCCTGCTGCGCATGCGCTCCAAGCCCGTGGACGTGTGGTGCCATCCCAATGTGTTCGGCTGCCATCTGGCCCAGCTGGGCGAGGACGCCCCCCTCAGGGAGATCGGCCCGTCCCTGCCCCTGGTGGGCTATGAGAGGCTTGGGGCGGTTTTTCACATGGTGGAGGGCTCGGCCGAGCCCTGGCCGGGCATCACCTTGCTGGCCCCCATCGCCCGCCAGACCAGCTTCGAGGTGCCCAGTCCCGGCCTGCTCACCCGCATCGACGGCAAGCTGATGCCCGACCCCTTCCCCGACGACCTGGCCATGCTCATCGACGCGCCCAGCGGGCCGGTGTGCGTCACCGGCTGCGCCCACGCCGGGGCCATCAACGTGCTGCTGGCCGCCGAGGAGGCCGCCGGCGAGCCGGTGTCCCTGCTGCTGGGGGGCACTCACCTGGGTCCGGCCCCGGCCAGCCAGCAGGCGGCCGCGATCAGCGAGCTGGCCGCCCGGCCCGGGCTCAGGGTGGCGGCGGGCCACTGCACCGGCCTGGCCATGGAGTCGCGCCTGGCCGCCGAGCTGGGTGACCGCTTTGTCCACCTGAGCGCGGGGATGGCGCTGGAGGTTTAGCCTTTGGCCTATGTGGAGCGCCAGGCCATCAGTCTCTGCGGCAAGGCGGTGCACGGCTGGTCCATGATCCATGATGGCGACCAGGTGGCCATCGGCCTGTCCGGCGGCAAGGACTCCCTGGCCCTTACCTGGCTGCTGGCCGAGCGCCTTCGGCGGGTGCCCATCGACTTCAAGCTAATCGCCTTTCACGTGGAGATGGGCTTTGGCGCCACGGACCACGTGGCGCTGAAAAGTTTTTGCGACAGCCTGGGGGTGGAGTTCCAGCTCATCGAGACCGACTACGGCCCCCGGGCCCACACCGCCGAGAACCGCGAAAAGAGCCCCTGCTTTTTCTGCGCTCTCAAGCGCCGCCAGCGCCTGTTCATGGCCGCGGGCGAGCGCGGCTGCGCCAAGCTGGCCCTGGCCCATCACCAGGACGACATCTTCGAGACCTTTTTGATGAACCTGTTCTACTCGGGCAACCTTTCCTCCATGCTGCCCGTCCAACCCCTGTTTCGGGGCGATCTGGTCATCATCCGTCCCCTGAGCCTGATGAGCGCGGACATCACCCGCCGCTTCTGTGCGCTCAAGGAGCTGCCCGTGCAGCCGCCCTGCTGCCCCAGCGCCGATCAGGGCCGCCGGGGCCGGGTGCGCGGCCTGCTGGGGGAGCTGCACCACGAGAACAAAAAAGTTCGGGCCAACATGTGGCACGCCATCACCCACGCCGGCTCGGCCCGTCTGCCCACTCCGCCCACCACCCAGCGCCTGGGCCGCCCCCGCTCCAAGGGATAGCGCCCGCTTGTTTCGCCCCTGGGCCGGCCTTAGTCTGTAAATAGACGGGTTGCCCGGTTCAAGAGAGGGGAAACCCTTTAACGGAGGATTGCCTAATGGAGCAAACACGCCCTAGCGGCCCGGACCGCCGCCAATTCATGAAAACCATGGCCCTGGGGGCCGCGGCCCTGGGCCTGGGCGCGGTCTGGCCTGGCGGGGCCTCGGCCGGCGAAATTGTGCAGCCGCCCCTGCCATACCCGGAAAACGCCCTGGAACCCTACATCAGCGCCCGCACGGTCAAGTTCCACTATGGCAAGCACCACCTGGGGTACGTGAAAAAGACCAACGCCTATATCAAGGGCACCCCTTGGGAGGGCAAGAGCCTGGAGCAGATCATCCTGGGCTCCTACCGCAAGGACGACTACTTGTTCAACAACGCGGCCCAGGTGTGGAACCACAACTTCTACTGGCAAAGCATGAAGCCCGGCGGGGGCGGCCAGCCCACCGGCGAGCTGGCCTCCATGATGAAGGCCGCCTTTGGCTCGGTGGACGCGGCCAAACAGGCCCTGGTCAAGGCCTCGGCCACCCGCTTCGGCTCTGGCTGGGGTTGGCTGGCCATCAAGGACGGCCGCCTGGTGGTGGTCAGCTCCTCCAACGCCCTGAACCCCCTGGTGGACAAGATGAAGCCCCTGATCACCATCGACGTGTGGGAGCACGCCTATTATCTGGACTACCAGAACCGGCGGGGCGGCTACATCAGGGGCGTCATGGACCACCTGATCAACTGGGACTTCGCGGCCCGGAACCTGGCCTCCTAGCGCGGCCTCGCCCAAAAAAAGCGCCCCCGGCCGTTGGGCCGGGGGCCTGTCTTTTGGCCAGAGCGTTGGGGCCCGTCCGCCGCCTCGGCTACTCGCCTTGCTTTACTTTGCCGTCATAGACCACATTGCCGTCCTTGTCGTGAACCTTGGCGGTTATCCCGTCGCAGGCGTCGGCCTGGTTGCACTTGCTCCACTCCTTGCGGCAGGAGCCGAAAAGGGAGACCCAGCCGTGGGCCTCCACCTCCTTGGGCACGTAGAAGTTGTTGCAGCTCGAGTCGTTGCCGTAGTCCACGGAGAAGGATATCTGGGTGTGACCCCGGCAACCCTTGTCACCGCCCGGGCAGCAGGCCTTGCCGCCTTTGGGGATGTTGGCTTGCAGACAGTGCAAGCAGTGTTCGCCGTTGACGTACAGGCCGGTGTTGGTGTGGTTGTACACGCAGTAGGCCCCGGCCAGGGTCGGCGCGGCCAGGGCGGCCAGCAGGGCCGCCGTCAGGGCGATCACAAGGATCGCGGATTTCTTGTGGTTCATAATCCCCCTCCCGGTTCTTGGCATGGGGCGCGGGCCCTGTCCGGCCCGGCCCGGTTGTGGTCTTGTTTAGTCGGCTTGCCTCACTCCGCCCTCGTATACCACCTTGCCGTGCCTGTCGTGCACCTTGACCCGCAGCTTGGCGCAGGCGTCGGATGAGAAGTTGCATGTGTGGAAGTTATCGGTGCAGGAGCCGAACAAGGACACCCATCCATGGGCCTCCACCTTGTGGGGCACGTAAAAATCGTTGCATAGGACGTCCGAGGGAAAGCGTATGGACAGCTGGATGTAGGTGTGGCCCCGGCAGCCCTTGTCGCCTCCAGGGCAGCAGGCCTTTTCGCCGGAGCGGACGATGGCCTTGAGGCAGTGCAGGCAGTTGCCGCCCCTGACCTGAAAATCGCTGCTGGAGTGATTGCGCACGCAGTAGGCCCGGGCCAGGGCCGGCGCGGCCAGTGCCACCAGCAGAACCGCCGCCAGGGCGAGAACAATGATCGCGGGCTTTTTGTGGCTCATTACCCCCCTCCCGGTTCTTGGCATGGGGCGCGGGTTCCGCAGCCACGGTTATTAATTCTGATGCACCCCGCCGTCATAGACCACATTGCCGTCCTTGTCGTGCACCTTGGCGGTTACCCCGTCGCAGGCGTCGGAGTGATTGCACTTGCTCCACTCCTTGCGGCAGGAGCCGAAAAGGGAGACCCAGCCGTGGGCCTCCACCTCCTTGGGCACGTAGAAGCTGTTGCAGGTGGTGCGGTTGCCGTAGTCCACGGAAAAGGAGATGCGGGTGTGACCCCGGCAACCCTTGTCTCCGCCCGGACAACAGGCCTTGGAGCCCTTGGCGATATTGGTCTGCAAGCAGTGCAGGCATTGCTCGCCGGTGACGTACAGGCCGGTGTTGGTGTGGTTGTACACGCAGTAGGCCCCGGCTAGTTGCGGCGCGGCCAGAGCCACCAGCAGGGCCGCCGCCAGGGTCAGCATAATGACAGTGGGTTTTTTGGCGCTCATTGCACCCCTCTCTAGCAAATGGGTGGGACACGGACCGTGGCGCGGCCGGCCTCCCCGGCCCCCGCGCCACCCCAATTCGCCTACTCATGTTAGAGCCTTGGGCCCGCGTGGTCAAACTTGCTCTCATGCCTTGCTTGTGCGCCTCGCGGGCCGGGGCTCAGGGGCCGAAGATGCCCCGGATGGCCAGGAGCACCAGGATGGCCGCCGGCGCGATGATGTCGTTGAGCCACAGGAACAGGCCCGAGTTGCCCGGGTGTTTGTCCGCGCCCTTTTTGTGCTGGTCCAGATGCCCCCGGGCCGCGCCCAGGGCGAACACCGCGAAGATCACGCCCGTGGCCACCTGGAAGCCCGGGCTCATCCACAGGCACATAACCCCGGCCACCCCCAGGGCCAGGTTGGCCATGCCCACCTCGAACTGGAAGGGGCTGCCCGGCGGCCAACCGATGTAGGCGGCGGTTTTTTCGGCCCGCGCGGTGTGGGCATAGGCGGCCAGCAGGCCCCCCACCCCGGGGAAGGCCAACAGCAGCCACTTGATCATGATGCTCACCCCGCTCATGAAGGGCACATTGGCCCCGGCCAACCAAAGGTTGATCCAGGCCCCGGCGATGAACACGGCCAGATACAACAGCGCAATCATCCCTATTTCTCCTTTGTGCTTGGTTTCCATGATGAGGCCTGCCGTGGGAACACACAACCCCGGGGCTATTGTTCGGGGCTATTGCCTTTCACCCCCGGGTTGGAGCTATCTTAGGGCATGAGCGCGGAGATGTTCCCATTCGGGCCCAACGCCCTGCCGGTGCTTCAGCGGCGCTATCTGGCCCGCGACGATCAGGGCCGCCCGAGCGAGACCCCGGAGCGGATGCTGGAGCGGGTGGCCCGGGCCGTGGCCCGGGGCGAAGAGGCCCATGGCGGGGCCGAGGCGGCCCGCGAGATGCGCCGCGCCTTTTTGCGCCTCATGAGCGAGGGCCTGTTTCTGCCCAACAGCCCCACCCTGATGAACGCGGGCCGCGCCCTGGGCCAGCTCAGCGCCTGCTTTGTCATCCCGGTGGACGACAGCCTGGAGGGCATCTTCGAGGCGGTCAAGGAGACCGCCCTGATCCACAAGTCCGGCGGGGGCACGGGCTTTTCCTTTTCCCATCTGCGCCCGGCCGGCGACGTGGTGGCCTCCACCCACGGCATCAGCTCCGGGCCCCTGAGCTTCATGCAGGTGTTCGACGTGGCCACCGAGGCGGTGAAGCAGGGCGGCGCCCGCCGGGGGGCCAACATGGGCCTGCTGGCCGTCAGCCACCCGGACATCGAGAACTTCATCTCGGCCAAGCGCATTCCGGGCCGGCTGGAGAACTTCAACATCTCGGTGATGGTCACCGACGAGTTCATGGCCGCGGCCGCCAAAGGCAAGGGCTGGGACCTGGTCAACCCGCGCAACGGCCAGGTGATGCGCACCGTGGAGGCGGCGGCCCTGCTGGAGCGGATGGTGGCCGCGGCCCATGCCAGCGGGGAGCCGGGCCTGGCCTTTTATCAGGCCATCAACCAGGCCAACCCCACACCCGGGCTGGGCCCCCTGGAGGCCACCAACCCTTGCGGCGAGCAGCCGCTCTTGCCCCACGAGTCTTGCAACCTGGGCTCGCTGGTGCTGCCGCGCTTTATCAAAAACGGCGAAATGGACTTCGCCTCCCTGGAACGGGCCGCGGCCCTGGGAGTGCGTTTTTTGGACGACGTGATCAGCATCAACCGCTTCCCCCTGCCCGCGGTGGAGCGGGCCACCCTGGCCACCCGCAAGATCGGCCTGGGGGTCATGGGCCTGGCCGATCTGCTGGTGGACCTGGGCCTGCCCTACGGCTCGCAGCGGGCGGTGAAGCTGGGCAAGGAGATCATGGCCCGCATCAGCGCCGCGGCCCGGGAGGCCAGCGCCGAGCTGGGCCGGACGCGGGGCAGCTTCCCGGCCTTTGGCGCCAGCCGCCTGGCCGGGCGTTTTAAACACATGCGCAACGCCACGGTCACCACCGTGGCCCCCACCGGCTCCCTGTCGCTTTTGATGGGCTGCTCCTCGGGCATTGAGCCCTACTTCGCCCTGGCCTTCACCCGCCGGGTGCTGGAGGGCGAGCAGCTGGTGGAGTACAACTCGCGCTTTCTGGCCCGGCTCAAGGCCCTGGGCCTGGACACCCCGGAAAACCTCAAGGCTCTGGCCGCCACGGGCGTGGCCGATTCAGTGGCCGGCCTGCCCGCCGAGGTCGCGGCCCTGTTCCCCATTGCCCACCAGGCGCCGCCGGCCGCCCATCTGGCCATGCAGGCCGCCTTTCAGGCCTCCACGGACAACGGGGTCTCCAAGACGGTGAACCTGCCCGCCGGGGCCGGGCCCGAGGGGGTGCGCGAAATCTTCATCTCGGCCCACGCCCTGGGGCTCAAGGGGGTCACCGTGTTCCGCTCGGGCAGCCGGGGCCGCCAGGTGTTGGAGCTGCTGCCCCTGCCCGGCCAACAGGCCCCGCCCACGGTGCGCGTGGCCGGCCACTGCCCCCGCTGCGGCGGCCTGCTCAAAACCGACGGCGGCTGTATGGCCTGCTCCTTTTGCGGGGCCTCGGGCTGCGAGTAACCAAGGGAGGCAAGTCATGAAACCAGACCGGATCGTTGTTCTGTTTCTGGTCCTGGCCGCGCTGGTGCTCTGGCCGGCGGTTGGGCTGGCCCAGGGCGGCTCCTGCCAGATCAGCCTGCCCAACGGGATACGCGGCGACTTTGCCAGCGTCCAGGGCCTGCCAACGCCTTCCCCCTCTCCCATCTATCGCGCCGGCGATGGCGCCATCCAGATGCCCGGCATCGCCAAGGTCGGCAACCTGACCCTGGGGCAGGGCAGCTTTGCCAACAACAACCTGTTCTGGCGGTGGCACGACCAAATCCTCATGAACACCGTCGCCCGGGCCACCATCGTGGTCTCGGGCGCCGGGCCGGATGGCAACCCGGTGAACTGGGTGCTGCGCAACGCCTGGCCCACCCGGATCGCCGGCGCGGCCAAGGACGGCGGTTCGGTGCGGGTGGAGTGCCTGGAGATCAGCTACGAGCAGGTGGAGGTCCAGGAGCAATAGCCTTCCTGTGACGTTTGCGTTTCCTTCTTGTCATCACGCAAAAGCGGGCGGATACTTTTTAGAGAATGAACCATCTCCGGAGGCAACGTCATGCCCACGGTCAAGCAACTTAAAGAGCAGGCCCGCAAGCTCAAGATGACCAACTACTCCAAGCTCAACAAGGCCGAGTTGAGCATGGCCATCCTGCTGCACCAGACGGCCCGCAAGTACAAGCTCAAGGACTTCTCCCAAATGGACCAGGCCGAGCTGATCCGGGCCATCCAGGTGGCCGAGGGCAACCAGCCCTGCTTTGGGAACATCCACGACTGCCGCCAGGACGACTGCGCCTGGCTGGAGCCCTGTCAGGGGCGGCAGGCCTAGGAGAGACCCAGCTCCCCTTGCAGCCAGTCTCTCAGCTCCGGGCCCAGGGGGAGCTGGCCCCGGGGCATGTCCCGGCCCACTCCCTCGCTTGCAGCCCGCTCCACCAGCCCGGCCGGGGCCGGAGCCTCGGCGATGTCCTCGCTGTCCACATAGGTGCGCCTGATCAGCCGCACCCGGTTCTCCCCCTGCCAGGTGGACAGATAAAAATAGTACACCTCGCCCAGGCCCCGGTGGCGATGGGCCTCGGGGGCCTTGATCTGATAGGCCTCGAAGGCCTGGGCCGGGGTGATCTCCCAGTCGATGCGGCCGGTGATGTCGGGCCGCTGCTTCAGCTCCTCCCAGGTCATCATTGCCCCGCCCCCGGCGCGGACCAGACGCGGCGGCCGGTGTTGTCAAAGAGCCACATCACCGGCATGTGCTCCTTGCCCAGGGCCAAAAACAGACGGTTGTGGGCATTGGGGTCCTTAAAGGCCAGGCTGGGGTGGCCCCGGGAGCTGACCATCAAATCCAGGGCAAAGCGCCGGGGCTGGCCCGGCCGGGTGATGGATAGCTGGGCCGTGCCGCCCTTTTCCATGAGCCCGGCCCGCAGCTTGCCCCGGGCGTCGTTGACCACCACCCCGGCCAGGCGCCGGCTGGTCACGGCCAGGCCGGTGCGGGGCACTCCCCGCTCGTCGGCGATGAACACCCGCGACTCGCCCAGATGGTTGGCCGAAATGAGCACTCCGGGGCGGCCGTTGATCCACTTCATGGTCAGGGCCACCGCGCCGTTGGCCTCCACCGCCAGGGTGGCCCGGGTGTCGCCGTCCGGGCCCACCAGGCGAAACTCGTTGGCAATGACCGTGCGATGCCGCGAGCCCTGGGCCGCGGCCAGACCGCCGGCCAGGGTGCCCCCGGCCAGACCGGCCGCCAGGGCCGCCACGATGACCAGCCAAAGCTGCGTTTTGCTCATGCCTGCCTCCCTTGCGCGCGATTGGCCCGCCTGCCAGCGGCGGGTTTCCGCCTCTTCATGGTAGCCGGGCCCGGGAGCCGGGGGCAAGGCGGGGGCTTGAACCCCCGTGCGGGGATCCATTCCCCGCGGCTTGCCGCGTTTGGCGGACGATATGTGTCCTTCTGATACTCCGCTGCTTGCGGAGGGATGGTTTATTCCAAGGCGCCAAGGTGGGTTTGGGTCACCGGAAAAAAACTTGACAGCAAATTTCAATTGGGTTTAGTTTCTTGTGTATTATAAAGGCCTTACTTCTCTAATCCCGCTAGGGGGCGCGCATGCTGCAACATAATTTCGAGACCGAGCTGGTGGATGTAAATATTGAAACCCACAATCTCTGTACGCGCAAATGCGCCTATTGCAAGTTTGGCGAAGATCGCCCCTGGGAAAAAAAGTGGATGTCGGACGAGACCATAGACAAGATATTGCAGGATTTGGAAGAGGTAAAGTTCTCGGGGCTTTTGGCTTGGCATAACAATAACGAGCCCCTGATGGACAAAAGAATTGTCAGCATAATTGAAAAATCACACAAAACATTGCCGGACGCCAAGATTTATATGTTCACCAACGGCGAGCTGCTGGACGAAGATCTGGCCGCCAAGCTGTTCACCGCCGGAATGGGCCGTATTTATTGGTCCATCCACGAGGCCGCCCATCATGCCAAGGCGGAAAGACTGCACGATATCTTTGGCGAGGACCGGATCCACCTTGAGCCGGAGTACCTGGTTGACAAGGAAAAAAACTTCTTTAACCGGGGCGGCAACCTGACAAGCGGCAACCTCCGGCAAGCCAAGATCGTTGACAGCGGGTGTGATCTGCCTTTTGGCGCGGCCATAGTCAATCCCGACGGCGACGTGATTCTTTGCTGCTCTGATTTTTATTATGACGTCAAGTTTGACAACGTTATGGACAAGTCTTTGGTGGATATTTTTTACAACAATCCCGAGCTGAATAGGATACGAAAGGTCTTGAGCTCCCATTCGCGCAAGGGCCTGGCTCTTTGCGAAAGCTGCACCCATTACGGCATAAAGGTTTATCCGAAGTTTGAACAAAAACCCTTTGCGCCTCCCAAGCAAGGCTAATCTTCTCTCGCCCCAACCCGGCGGGACGCCAAGGCCGGCCGCCCGGGCCTATCGCCTCCGCGCGAACTTGTTGCGAAAGGTCAGCCAGAACCCCAGGTCCACCGCGCCCACGCCAAAGCCCAGCGCGCCGATCACCGTGATCTTGTCGCCCCAGTCCAGGGACACGATGAACATGCCCACCGCGCCCAGGAGCATGAAGGTGAAGGCGATGAACGAGGAGGCGCTGCCCGTGTCGCGGTCCACCTGCTCCAGGATCAGGTTGGTGGCCGGCGGCCGCGACAGGCCCGCGCAAAAGCCCAGCACCCAGTTGGGCAGGGCCAGGTCCCAGGGCCCGGTGTGGCTGCTCAGGCACATCCACAGCCCGGCCGCCAGGATGCCGCCAAAGCTGAACAAGAGCAGGTTGCGGGTGGAGAACGAGCGGGCCAGGCGCGTAAAGAGATAAGACCCGCTCATCAGCGACAGGGCGTTAAAGGCGAAGAAGTAGCCAAAGGTGGTCTCGCTCAGGCCGAAGCGGGTGATGTAGATGTCGGCCGAGCCGGCGATAAAGGCAAAGGTGGGCAGGCTCAGCAGGGCGGTGGCCAGGTTGAGCCCCATGAAGCGGCGGTTGACCAAAAGGCGGGCATAGGCGCTGAAAGACCGGCTCAGCGGCTCGTCGCTGTAGACCTTGAGCGGCTCGTCCATGAACCACACCGCCACCAGGGCCACGCCCCCCATGGCGGCCTGGGCCACGAAGATATAGGGCCAGGTGGCCACGGTCATGATCCAGCCGCCGATGATGGGGGCCAGCATGGGGGCCAGGGCGATGATCACCGACACGTAGGCGATCACCTGGGCCCGCTGCCTGGCCTGGAACATGTCCTTGGCGATGGCCAGGGCCAGGGCGGTGCCCGCGGCCGCGCCCGCGGCCTGCAGGGCCCGGAAGCCGATCATCACCCACACCCCGCCCGACAGGGCGCAGGCCAGGCTGGCCGCCACGTACACCGAGATGCCCACCAGCAGGGGACCCCGCCGGCCGACGCGGTCGGACAGCGGGCCGTAGAGCAGCATGAACACGCAGTAGGTCACCAAAAAGACGATAAGGGTGAGGTTCACCGTGGCCAGGGATTCGTGCCACACGGCCTGTAGCACCGGCAGGGCGGGCAGATACATGTCCGTGCTCAGCGGCGGGAAGGCCGAGAGTAGGGCTATGAGGATTACGTACTTGCGCACGGGTCACGGTTGTTCCAGCGTGGGTTGGGCTAGGTATATCGCGCGCAAGGGCCAAAAGCAAAAGGGCCGCCCTGCTTGGACGGCCCTGGGTCATGCATGATGCCTTAGTTCGGGGTCAGGATAGCCCGGGTGAGCGCTTGAGTCATCC
>Ga0272444_10003571_pt1 | contig 13931 bp, 11 predicted proteins | sample SSMForm13_FD_201033 | JGI IMG/M metagenome (GOLD analysis project Ga0272444, IMG submission 201033) | Marine sediment archaeal communities from Little Sippewissett salt marsh, Falmouth, MA, United States - SSM-Form-13 | ecosystem: Environmental > Aquatic > Marine > Wetlands > Sediment ...
ATATCGACGTTTCAACGTATGCGAGCATTACCGGACCTACCCACAGTCAGGATATACCGCATAGATTGCATGCAGAAAAAAATCCCGCCGAAGCGGGATTTCCATAACACATTGAAAATATGGAGCGGCGACAGGAACCACATAAAATCCCTATCGCATTGTCGTTGCTAGTTTTTCCAAGTTTGGCTCAGGCCACATGCCCCCATAGTTGCCCCAGGACGCGCAAAATGACCGCACGTCGCAAGGTCGACTTTTGATTCACCAAGAGCCAAGGCCCCGCGCACCATGTGGCTCGTGCCGACACGATACGACCGGTTGTGGAGAGCTTTGGAGAACACTGTTCCAGGGTACGAGGGGCCTGCCCCTTCACTCCGCAGGCAAATCGGCTCTCCACCCTTCTCCACGCTCCAGGCGAATTAGATCCAGAAGAATCCGGGCGGAGGCACGCAACAGCTTGGGATCTCGAAGTAGCCGACCAGCGAGACCCTGGTGGTTCTCGAGACTGTCCATCACAGCGCTCTGAACTGCGGCAGGGAAATCGCCGAGCATGATCTGGTCAGGCGTATTGTTCTCCAGCTGAGACACCACCGCACTGTTCTCCAGCACCTTGTCCTTGATGGTCCGCAGGTAGTTCAAGCGGTCGCTGTCGGTCAGGCTTTCTCCGGCGAAGAGCTCATTAAGCCTCGCGATGATTTCGGCTAGTGACTCCTTCTCGGGATCGTGAGGCTGGCCACCACCCACGCCCTCGCCCGGCGAAAGGGTCCATGTTCCCTCGCCTTCCCCAAGAGTCAGTTTGTGCTCTCCCTGCTTCTTGAGCCGGTAGTGCGTCAGCTCCACGTCAGACAGGTCCAGCGGCTGATCCAGCTCCGCCTGACGCAGCAGCGGACGCAGGTGCCTGGCATAGACGGCCAGCTTCTCCAGGTCCGCATCGTCGAACGGCACGACCTGGGAAATGAACTCGTAGAAACGGACAAAGCTACCGAGGTCCTTGCGGAACAGATCCAGAACACTTTTTTCCTCACCCACCGCCTTGCCTGTCTTCTTCGCGTTTGCCAGGGCGACTTCGTCACTATGCATCTCTGCCTGACGCTCTTCACGCTGGGCGTCTTTGAGGGCCTGCACGGCAGAGCTGTAGCGGGCCTTGTAGCGGTCCACCGCCGGGCGGACGTGATAGTTGAGCTTGTCCTGGGTCTGCTTCGGGTCGAAGAAGGCCTGGGCGAAGGCCTCGACCTCCTCCCAGCGGAAGATCCGCTCCTGCTGCAACTTCTCCTGCAGGTCGTAGATCAGGTTGGGATCGGAGACATCCTCCAGCTCAGCGGTTCGGTAGTACGGCTTGAAGGCCGCCAGCACATCGTCGGGCTTGTTGACGAAGTCCAGCACGAAGGGCTCTTCCTTGCCCGGGTAGGTGCGGTTGAGCCGGGACAGGGTCTGCACGCAGTCCACGCCGTTGAGCTTCTTGTCCACGTACATGGCGCAGAGCTTGGGCTGGTCGAAGCCGGTCTGGAACTTGTTGGCGACGATCATCACCTGGTATTCGTCGGTGTCGAAGGCGTCGCGCAGGTCCCGGCCCTTCAGGCCCAGGTTCATGCTGCGCTCGTTGAACGTGCCAACCTCGATGGCATGTTCACCCTTGTCATCCACATCACCGGAGAAGGCCACCAGGGCGTGCACGTCGCCGTAGCCCTTGTCGGTCACGTACTTGTCCAGCGCCAGCTTGTAGCGCACGGCAGCCTTGCGCGAGTCGGTCACCACCATGGCCTTGGCCTGGCCGTTGAGCAGCGCGGCGACATGGCGGCGGAAATGCTCGACGATCACCTGCACCTTCTGCTCGATGTTGTAGGGGTGCAGCTTGACCCACTGGTACAGCTTGGTGGCAGCCTTGCCCTTGTCCACCTCCTCGCCGGGCGCAGACTGCTGCTGTTCCAGCTTGAAGGCCATGCTGTAGGTGGTATAGCGCCGCAGCACATCCAGGATGAAGCCTTCCTCGATGGCCTGCTGCATGGTGTAGACGTGGAAGGCCTCGGGCAGGTTGTCCGGCCCCGCCGGCTGGCTGGGGTCCGGCACCCGGCCAAATAATTGGAGCGTCTTGGCCTTGGGCGTGGCGGTGAAGGCGAAGTAGCTGATGTTGCCAGCCTGGCTGCGGGCAGCCAGAGTGGCGTCCAGTACGTCCTCGGCGGTGATCTCGGCATCCTCGTCCAGCTGCTCGGCCATCAGCACCTGGCGCAGCTTACGGGCGGTCGAACCGCTCTGCGACGAATGGGCCTCATCGGCGATGATCGCGAAGCTGCGGTCCTTCAGGCTGGTCTGCTGCTGGATGGCCTCCAGCACATGGGGGAAGGTCTGGATGGTGACGATGATGACGCGGGTGCTGCCCGCCAGGGCCTGGGCAAGCTGGGCGGACTTGCTGCCCTCGCCCTCCTCGCGGGAGATGCGGCACACCACCCCTGAAGCGTGCTCGAACTGGTAGATGGTCTCCTGCAGCTGGGCGTCCAGCACGGTGCGGTCGGTGATGACTACAACCGAGTCGAACACCCGCTGGTCCTGGTCGTCGTGCAACGAGGCCAGCCGGTGGGCAGTCCAGGCGATGGAGTTGGACTTGCCCGAGCCGGCGCTGTGCTGGATCAGGTAGCGCTGCCCCGGCCCTTCGGCACGGGCGGTGGCCACCAGCCGGTTGACCGCATCCCACTGGTGGAAGCGCGGGAAGATCAGGGTTTCCTTGGTGTAGCGCTTGCCCTGCCAGTCCTCCTTCTCCTCCTGCTGCAGGTGGACGAAGCGGCCCAGGATGTCCAGCCAGGCATCGCGCTGGAAGACCTGCTGCCACAGGTAGTCGGTGGCGTAGCCGTGCGGGTTGGGCGGATTGCCGGCACCGCCATCAAAGCCCTTGTTGAAGGGCAGGAAGAAGGTGTCCCGACCGGCCAGCCGGGTGGTCATCCACACCTCTTCCTGGCTGACGGCAAAGTGCACCAGGGCGCGCTTGCCGAAGGCCAGCAGCGGCTCGGCCTTGCGGGTCTTTGGGTCCTTGGGCGGGCGGTCCTTCTTGTACTGCCACTTGGCGTTGTCGATAGCCTGCTTGAATTCGGACTTCAGCTCCAGGGTCGCCACAGGCACGCCGTTGACGAACAGCACCAGGTCCAGGCGTGGGTTGTATTGCCCTTGGCGGGCATGGGGCGAGTAGGAGGCCTCCTGCACCACGCGTAATCGATTCATTTCGTAGCGGGCCAGGGTCTCGGGATTCAGGCCGTGGTCGGGCTTGAACTGGCAGAGCCGGATCTTCGCACCCCGGTCCTTGAAGCCGTGACGCAGCACATGCAGGGCGCCATGCTTGTCCATCTGCTCGGCGGCCCGGGCCAGTAGTTTTTCCTCAACCTTGTCGCCGTAGAACTTGCTGAGCTTGGCCAGCGCCTCCGGCTGGGTCTGGCGCACATAGCCGGCCAGATCCTCCGGGTAGAGGGCCAGCTCCCGGTGGTAGTGTTCCGACTTGCCCTCCAGCCACCCCTGGCCGGTCAGGTCGTCGACGATGGCTTGTTGAAAGACCTTCTCTGCTGCTTTATCCCCACTCGCCATATTCCTGGCTCTCCTCAGGCGCTGGCGGCTGCAGCCGCTTCTTGTGGGTCGTTGTTCGGTTGTTGCCAGTCGCGGACGTCGATCTTGCCGGTGACTGCAGCAGAAATCAGGGCAGTGCGATGCTCATGGAGCAAGGACACCGCTCGTGCGGCCTTTGCAACAAGGCCATCCAGCTTGGCCAGTTTCTCATTGATATAGCCCACGATTGCATCCTGCTCGGCGCGAGGCGGAACACCGATCTTGATAAACCCGACAGTGTCGGTATTTAGGTTGAGCTGTGTACCAAACTTACCCAAGCCCTTGTAGCACTCGCCGGCTTGGAAAATATAGAAAAGATACTCCCTGCTCTCTGGCCATTCAGGGAAATAGACGAAGCCGTCGTGAATACATGCGGGAATCTCAGTGATGCACGGCAGGCCAACCGTACCGGCAATGCTAAGGAAAAGATCCCCCGGCTGGAGCTGAACACTAAGAGATGCCCCCAGATGAGATAGCCGCTGCGTAGTAACACGCAGCCTGCCACCTGAGGCAGTAGCATCTGCAATTCGAACCCAGGCGTAGTGGCCTTTCTCGTCAAAATATTTCTGGTCGTCAATTGGCCTAGGCGATGCGCCGCGCTTTACCACGGTCAGGCGCTTGATGCTTTTCACCTGCCAATGCGCCGGCACATCACCCAGCCACTCCACACCGGTGTCCTTCATCGGCGCGTCGGGGTTAAGGCCCTTGGTGACGGCATGGGAGATCACCGCCTGCCGCTTTTCCTTGAGCAGCTCAATCAGCCGCTCCTGCTTGGCGATCAGCCGGTCGATCTTGGCGGTTTCGTGGTCGAGGAAGGCGGCGATGTGTTGCTGTTCGCCCATGGTAGGAAACGGCACACTGATACTGCCGAACTGCTCGTAGGTGATGGTCTTTCCTTCTCGGATTCCTTGGGTAACTGACTGAAGTGCAGTGATGAAACCCTCGGACTTCAATAAGAAGGAAAAATACGCTGGGTCTATTGCCTTATCACGGCGCATCACCGTGTAGGCCGGGCTTACGCATCCCTCATAGTGACAGCGCTCTATGCCACCTTGGAAGGAACGTAGGCTTATCACGAAGTCGTTGACCTCAACGTGCTTGAAGTTGCCCGTACCTGCCAATGCCAGGACTACTTTCTGGTCCTGGTACTCCATGAACAGGCGCTGAGGGATAACGCCGTATTTCTGGGTTGCGGCTAGTTGTTCGTCATCGGGGTTCGCTGGATCACGAACCTGTTTGAAGACTCGGCGAGCCGTTAGCACGCCCCAACCCGCTGGCGCGTCTGTAAACCACTCGACCCCGGTGCTCTTGTATTCGGGGTATGCGAGGTACTTGCCCATCAGGCATGTACCTCGGCCAACAGCCCCATGATCTCCCGACTGACCTTGTCCAGGTCCGCGTCGATCTCCTCCAGCGGGCGCGGTGGCACGTACTGGTAGAAGTGCCGGTTGAAGGGGATCTCGTAGCCGACGATGCCCACCTGGCCGTCCTGCTCGTCGATACCGGCATCGGACAGGCGTGGGATGGCCTCGCGGGCATTCAAGGGATTTGTTTGCTCAGTTCGCATCGTAGCTCGCCTGAATCAACGTCTTGGCCTTTTCCAGATCGGCCTGGCTGGCAATGGTCACTTCCAGGTCGCCGGTGCCGAAGTGGCCGATAGTGCGCACATCGCGAGTGAAGCCTTCTGTCAGCTCGATGCTGTCCGGGTCTATCTTCAGGTACACCAGCAACACACCCTTTTGCGGGCGCACCTCGACGCAGGCGAAGTTCTTGATGCGTTTGAAGGCGACGTAGAAGCGCAGGGTCTTTTCCTGCACGTCGTCGCCGAGGGCGTTAAGGAAGGCACGCAGTTCCTCGTAGCGGTCAAGCAAGGGGCCGTGCAGGCCGGCCAGGATTTCGCTGATGGTCTTGTAGGTGTTGGCGCTGGCCGCTGCGCCCTGTGATTTGCTGTCGGCCATTGGCTTGGCGCTGACCGCGTTGATCAATTCGAGCAGCAGCAGGTCTTCACCAAAGCGTTTGTAGCGGATCAGTTCGATATTGCGGTTCATCTGCTGCACCGCGTGCTCGTCGTACTTGCTGAAGCCGCCGGCGATACACAGCAGGCGCGGCGCGGACCAGTCGATGCGGTCGGCGGCGTCGTGGCCGAGTTGGTTCTGCACCAGCAGCTGAAATTCGGCGCGGTGGTCCAGCAGCCAGTCAAGGTAGAACAGCCCCTGGTTGATGACGTTCTCGTTAGTGGCGCGCTTGTATTCGATGATGACCGGGCAGCCGTTCTCGTCCATGCCCAGGGTGTCGATGCGACCGCCATGCTTGGGCCCGGTCGAATACTCCGATGCCAGGAAGGTGACGCCGAGCAGGGTTTCGAGATTCTGCTCCATCAGCACCTGCAGGGATTTCTCCAGGGCCACGGCGCTGCCGGCGAGTTCCTGTGCCTGGCTGCTGGTGGTGCGGAACAGTTTGATGTCGCTCATATCCCCCCCGTCGAAAGCGCTCTGCCCCAATCGCGCCAATGCTTTCGAGCGACCGCACCGGTCAGTAGATTGATTTTGTTGCGTCAAGAACTCTGGACAGCGCCTTGTTCTAGGCAGCCTTTAACACGGCGCCTCCCGATCGATACTGTTGCAGGAGGGTCTGCCATTGCCACCCTGTGCCAGTAATGTCGCTATGCGCTGCTATCGTCCATGTAGAGCCAGCCCCGCGTCACCGCTTTTGCCTTGAGCAGCTTGGCCTTTTTTTCAATCTGCTTTTTCTCGAAAGCTGTGAAGTCAATGAAGGCGTGTTCCGGGAAGGGGACGGAATCGGGTTCAACCGGCAAATCAAAGGCCAGACATTCAGCATGCTTAATGGCCAATACGCCAACTGACCCCAAAGCAAGCTCAGTCGTGTAATGCGCATATGCCGCTTCGGCGTCAATCATGTCGCCGTCATAGACAGACAGCTTCGACTCGTCCTTGGGGGTGGGACGGAAGGCTTGTGATGTCACTCGACCGCCTTGCACGAACGTTGGATGAATCTGTCTGAGCAGCAAGGTTTCGTCGTTCATGCCTCACCATTGACTAACGACCGAATCCACTCGGCCAGCGTCCACCAGCCACGATCATCGGTGAGATTCAGCACTTGGTATTGTTCTTCTTCCGTAGCGAGATCCAGCAGGTGCCATTCGCCATGCTTGTTCGTCAAATCGATTTCCAGCGACAGTTCACGGCCTTCCAGCGACCATTCGACCTGCACGCCACCTTCGGCCGTGGGATACAGATACGGCACAGGTAGATCATCCGGATACTGCTCAGCGAAGTGGCGGGCCAACCAGTCAAGCCCCTCCTGGCTGGGCGCCTGCCCTTTGCCATCCAGCCAACCATGCTTGAGCGTTCGTAGCTCGTCCAGGCGGGCTCCGACATCGTTGGCGTCAAGTACGCTGATGTGTTCAATAGACTCGATACTTTGGATGCGATTGTGCCTGTTGAAGCGTCCGATACCCTGCACAATGACGCGTATACCTTGAGCGTACCCGTTGAAGGCCTCGAGTACCGGCGAGAGGTGGTGCGCCGCGATAGGCGCGCTCACGCGAGGCCCGCCGATGATCTGCAAATCAAAACTCATCTTGGCTTGGTCTGCTTCTGGAATAGCCCCGCGAAGCTGGACTTCTTCGGTCAGTTCGCGCACCTGGGATGACGTCAGCAACAGTTTGCGTCGCGTGTTCCGATTTAAGCGCGCCGGCCTATCCGTGCGTTCCGGGGCGAATTCGATGAGTTCATCATCACGCAAACTGCGACCCAGACGGTCGAAGTAACCCAATAGGCTGTCGGGAAGATGCTCGGTAATCGGCTGGTCGTGCTCGGCAGCATCAATGGCCATGATGATGGCATCGCGGGCCCGATCAAAATAGGCCTCGGCCCCGGTAGGGAGCAGTTCAGGTCGGGCCGGGAAGGCCTCAAGAACCGGTACTGCGCTGCCCTCGTCGACCGCGGTGAGTTTGAGGGAAATACCGTCGGTGAACCCGCGCGGCACCCGCTGTCGCTCCTGGTGGTCTTGCAGGTAACACCACTTCGCCACCTCCACCACCATTTCTTCAAGCACCGCAAGGTCTTTGAGCACTTCGAGGGGAATGGCATGCCCATCGAATCGCTCACCGACCAATCGGGGACTCAGAAATTTCCTAGAGGTACTCAAGCCGGCAACTCCCGAAGGCTGGCCCCATCGGCCCATTCACCCATTAAAAAACCTGCTGTTTTTTGCATACCGGTGACTGGCATAGGCAGAGCAGGTGTATTGCGCTCGATTATCATCGCTCAATCACGGAAAAGCAAAGTTCCATCATGTAGTTACGGCCGACGCACTTACGCGTGGATCTCAGATAACAGATCCAAGATTTCACGGCTGACCTTGTCCAGATCGGCGTCGATCTCCTCCAGCGGACGTGGCGGCACATACTGGTAGAAGTGCCGGTTGAAGGGGATCTCGTAGCCGACGATGCCCACCTGGCCGTCCAGCTCGTCCTGCTTGGACTCGTCGATCCAGGCATCGGGCACATGTGGCGTGACCTCGCGGGCGAAGTAGGCGTGGATGTCCTCGCCCAGGGGGACGTTCTCGTTGTCGCGCAGATCGGGGTTGGGCTCGGGCTTACCCTTGGTCTTGCAGACCTCGGCCTGGTCGTCGTGCTCGCCCAGGTGCTTCTGCAGCAGCTTGGATGCCGGGGCCGGCAGCTTCTCGCCGTTCATGTGCACCTTGAGCCACTTCTTGAAGGTGTCGCGGGAGAGGATCTTGTCCTCCTCAAACCGCGGCAAGGCGTCGAGGATGACCAGCTGCAGGGCCTCGTCCAGCTTGGCCCAGCCCTTGTCGGCCTGCAGGGCGGCCAGGCGTACCTCGTCCTTGGGGTGGAAGGCGAGCTGCAGCGGGCGCTCCACGGTGATACGGCGATAGCCAAACGCCTGGGTGTCGAACAGCTTGCTGGTCTCGGTCTCCTCGGAGGCACCGTACTGGCGCACGATGGCGTCGATGCTGTCCTCGGTGAGGTACTTGCGCTTGGAGCCAAGGGACTTGCGCATCTTGTCGCCCAGGTCGGCGGCGTTGATGAGCTGCACCCTGCCCTTGCGCTCGGCCGCCTTGGTGTTGGACAGCAGCCACACGTAGGTGGCGATGCCGGTGTTGTAGAACATGTCCGTGGGCAGGGCGACGATGGCCTCCAGCAGGTCGTTCTCCAGGATGTAGCGCCGGATCTCGGACTCGCCGGAGCCCGCGCCGCCGGTGAACAGGGGCGAGCCGTTGAGGATGATGCCGATGCGCGAGCCGCCTTCCTTCACGTCGCGCATCTTGCTCATCAGGTGCATAAGGAACAGCAGCGAGCCGTCCGACACCCGGGGCAGGCCCGGGCCGAAGCGGCCGGCGTGGCCCTTGAGCTTGTGTTCATCCTGGACCTGCTTCTGCACCTTCTTCCAGTCCACGCCGAAGGGCGGATTGGAGAGCATGAAGTCGAACTGCTGGGCGGGCAGCTGGTCGTCTGACAGGGTGTTGCCCAGCTTGATGTTGTCGATCTCGTGGCCCTTGATGAGCATGTCCGCCATGCAGATGGCGTGGGACTCGGGGTTGAGCTCCTGGCCGAACACCCGCACGCGGGCGTCCTGGGAGATGGAGTGGATGTATTCCTCGCCCTCGGACAGGAAGCCGCCGGTGCCGGCGGTGGGGTCGTAGACGGTGACGATCTTGCCCGGGGCGATCTTCTCCTGCTGCTCGGTGAACAACAGCGCTGTGGTCAAGTGAACGATGTCGCGCGGGGTGAAGTGCTCACCGGCGGTCTCGTTGGAGGATTCGGCGAAGCGGCGGATCAGCTCCTCGAAGATCAGGCCCATCTCGTAGTTGCTGTGGGCTTGGGGGCTGAGGTCCGTGCTGGCGAACCGCTGGATCACCTGGTAGAGCAGATTGGCCTCGTCGAGCTTTTCCAGGAAGCTGTGGAAGCCGAAGTGCTCGAAGATCTCCCGCGCTTCCGGGCTAAAGCTGCGGATGTAGGTGTCCAGGTTGTCCAGTACCTGGGTCTCGCCCAAGTTGGTCAGGTCCATGGGCGAGGTGTTGTAGAACTTCAGCCCGCCGGCGGCCTTCACCAGGAAGGGGCCGAGGGGCAGGTCCGAGTCCTTGCGCTTGTCGTGCTCGGCCAGCACCGCCTGCTTGGTGGGCGCCAGCACGCACTCCAGCCGGCGCAGCAGGGTGAACGGCAGGATGATGCGGCCGTACTGGGATTGCTTGAAATCGCCCCGCAGAAGGTCCGCGACGGACCAGAGGAAAGAGGCGGTGGTGGTGAAGTTTTCGACCATGGTTCTGTTCTAGTTGTTGGCTTGGCGCGGCAGGAGGCCTCGACACTGCAAGATCATATCCCGAATAAGTACGTCAGGCTTTCCAGGACGCCAATCTCTGCGGCGCCTCGCGCGCGTGCGCGCGTATCTCTCCGACGGCCGCGCTGCGCTGCGCTCGGCAAGCCAAAGCGATCTCCTCGCGCACGCGCGCGTACTGGTCCGGAAACTACGCGCGAAAAAAGGATGGAATATGACTTGGACCAGGGGCCGAAGCCCCCGGCGGCAGACTATCAGATAGGTTGATCCAGGCCTCTGCCGTACCAAGGGCCCGAACTTGGTGATAATTCACTTTTGCCACTCATGCCCCACAAAACCATACACAACAAGGCTTTGGGGATGACGGGGCAGGTAACAGGTATCAGGTAATAGGTAGTTGGTATGTGCTAACTGCTAATCGCCTTCCAGCAGAAAGCTGCCAGCGTCGATACCCAGAATCTCGCCGATGACAGAATATTTAACCATCTCGGGCAGGGGCCTCTGTCGGTAGTCTTTGTCCACGGTGCGCACCTTGACGCGCAGCGTCACGTTCTTGAGGTCGCGCAGACTGACTCGATCTGGGCGGATCTTGGCCTGTTCATACAATCGGCACAGGACCAAAAAGAGCTCGCTACGCCGGCCTAGGGCGAATCCACCATTTCGCCGAGGCTTTCCCTTCAACTCCCTCGCCCTAAACGGCCGAACTAGCTCCATCCCTAAGTGTTTACCGATGTCGACAATCTTGAAGCGCACAAACACCTTCGGCACACCGAACACAACGGCCGTGTCGTGGCGACAATACTGAACCGTGTACTCGCCCGGCTGAATCAGCGCGAACTCTTCGCCGTGGACAGTCAGATCCTCATTGGCATGCCCCGCGGGCAAGGACACAGCAGCGGCCATGTCACACACCCTCCGCGCTTGAGCCTTGGCGCTGAGCGGCGGGCCAGGAATTCGGGTGGCCGCTCTTTTCAACCGCATTGGCCACAAGCTGGTAGGCGCTATGGAGAGCCGCGATCACCTGTTGCAGTCCGTGTACTTCAGCTTCGGATGTAAGCCGCCTCCCCAAGCTCTCCACGGCACTCTCCAGCGTCGAGTGCCACGAAACTCCTTGGTACTCGCCACCATTCGGATGAGTCCGGCGCTGCCGCCATTTGCTGACCTGCCAAGAACAAATGTCGAGCTCAATGCGATACAGCTCGTTCACCGGGATGATCGCCGTCACTGGACACCCCCGTTTTCGATGAGGGAACGAATATCCTCAACTCGCCATGCCGTAATGCGCGGGCCGAGCTTGACGGGCTGAGGATAGCGACCCGACCGCACACCCGCCCACCAAGTGGACTTTGCGACGGGAAAGACTGCCGGGACCGGAGGATCGGACTTGGGACTGCCGATGATCTGGCTCAGGCGGAGGTAACCGGTTTCAGGAAGTTTGTGCACTGTCGATTGCTCATGGTTGGTAGGGTCCAGGGCAATCTAGAGGAGACCAGTAGGGCGTTCGAGGCATACGGGGCGCGAAACATTATTCCGGAAAACTTCGAGTCTGATTTCGTTCCGCATTCGCCCGTGCAGCCAGAGAAGCCAGAGAAGCTAGAGTCGACAAATTCGCTTCGCTAAGAGCTTCGTTGGCTAGTTTCGCTGTAGTCTTCCTCACCACTTCTTCTCCACCCGTACCCGGCTCAAATATCGCATCGGCGATCACCCTATTCGGGACGCTCTGACCCGTCTGTGTCTCCCAAAGCTTCAGATCGATGTACGGCAGCACGCCAAACCGAAGCCATTTCTTCAGATTGGGTTTTCTCCTCCTTTCTGCGGTCTTTCCTTTGTCCAGCGGTTTGGCCCGAGCTGCATGCAAAAACCGTTTGAAATTTTCAACCAAAATTTCATCAGGAAGCCGTAGGTCGACCATCAGGTGCTTCGATGTTTGGTCGATCGACCGGCGCTCATCGTCCAACGGCATCTCTAGCCACTCGTCAAATTCGTCTGTAAAGCCTGCCACTGAATAGCCCTTCAGTACGGAGTCCGCCGCAAACATATAATCGAACTTAGCCCTTGCGCGTAATCGCCTCTCCGCCGTCAACTGCTGTTCCAACCGGTAGATGTCGCTGATCCGCAACGAACGCACACCAGAGACGGAGGGCAAATAGTGACCGTTAGGCAAACCCAGCATTCCAAGCCTGGCGAACGGGTCTTCATCAACATGGTCGCCAACATCAACAATTGGTCTAGCTCGAAACTTTTCGAAAACGGGGCTGACATGGTCTTCCAATAACTTCGGGTGGCTGCAGAACACATCCACACCAACACGGGAGATCATGTCCAGCCAAGACTTCAACGACGATCTAACCTTGAGCTGCAGGTGCCAACCTGCATAAGTCAGCGTGTTCGCATCCTCGTAGGCGTCTCGATCGAACCAACTCGGCAGTTCTTCCACACTTCGAATTTCATTTTTGCTTCTAGCCAAAACAACCTCATCTCAGTCACATCGCGTGCAAGCTACTTAGGACACCCCACGTTACGCAGCTCAGTCACCCCGCCTGAGCGGAATCACTACGGCGCCCTTGCGTAGACCATCCAAGTAGTCAGCCCAGGCTTGCATCATGCGTCTACGCTCGGGTAGGTGCTCCGCGTAGTTGTATGCAGCACGGATGGAGTTTCGTTCTGCATGGGCAAGCTGCCGCTCGATCGCGTCCCTGTTCCAGCCCTGCTCGTTTAACAAGGTCGACGCCATGCTCCGAAATCCATGTCCGGTCATTTGCTCCTTCGTGTAACCAAGTCGTCGAAGCGCCGCATTGACGGTGTTCTCGCTCATTGGACGCTTGCGAGAACGCACACTCGGGAAGACGAATCCAGTTGGACCGGTCAGAGGAAACAGCTCTTCGAGAATTTCGACCGCCTGCGTCGACAACGGGACAACATGTGGGGAACGCATCTTCATTTTCTCGGCAGGGATGCGCCACTCGGCTGCGCCGAGATCGATCTCAGACCAATCCGCGTGACGAAGCTCGCCAGGCCGGACGAAGACAAGGGGCGCCAAGCGAAGCGCATTTCTGGCAATCAGCGTCCCGCAGTAGCCATCGATCGCCCGCAGCAGGTCGCCAATCGCCTTGGGGTCAGTGATAGAGGCGTGATGGACCGTCTTCGTCGGGGGCAGCGCACCTTTCAGATCGGCCGATGGATCACGATCGCCCCGCCCGGTCGCGACCGCATATCGGAAGATCTGGCCACACTTTTCGCGGGCAAAATGCGCCGTATCCAAAGCTCCGCGACTTTCTATGCGGCGCAGCACACCCAGCAACGTCGGCGCACTGATGTCCCTCACCGGAAGCGCACCCAGCCAGGGAAACACATCCCGCTCCAGACAACCGATCACCTTCGCGCCATAGGCCGGCGCCCATCTGACCGAAAACTTGCCGAACCACTCGCGAGCGATGCTCTCAAAACTGTTTGCAAGTTGGTCGACACGGGCATCCTTGCGGGCTTTTCGCTCTGCGCCCGGGTCGATCCCTTCGGCAAGCAGCTTACGGGCGGCATCACGACGCTCACGCGCGACCTTGAGTCCAACATCGGGGAAAACGCCAAACGATATGCGCTTTTCCTTCCCATCAAACCGGTATTTCAGGCGCCACCACTTACCGCCGCGCGGCGAGATCTCCAAGTAAAGCCCGCCACCGTCGAACATCCGGACCGATTTATGGCCTGGCTTTGCGTTACGAATCGCAGTGGCTGTCAGACGCATTTGGGGGCAACCATCCTGAGGTTAAGTGGCGATGCCCCCATTCTTGCCCCCGGTTGCCCCCAGATGTCAATGGACGACATCGGACCGATACGGACAACAGAGCCAATAAAAAGCCCGCTTTTACGCGGGCTTACGGACAACATTGGACTTCACTGCCTTTGAATATGGAGCTGGCGACAGGAATCGAACCCGCGACCTGCTGATTACAAATCAGCTGCTCTACCTACTGAGCTACGCCAGCTGGAGGGGTGCGCCACCGGGGCGTCTTGTATGACGCGGCTATTCTA
>Ga0272444_10003573_pt1 | contig 13926 bp, 11 predicted proteins | sample SSMForm13_FD_201033 | JGI IMG/M metagenome (GOLD analysis project Ga0272444, IMG submission 201033) | Marine sediment archaeal communities from Little Sippewissett salt marsh, Falmouth, MA, United States - SSM-Form-13 | ecosystem: Environmental > Aquatic > Marine > Wetlands > Sediment ...
TGCCTGTAGCGGGTGTCCTTCCACTGAGATGCCTGGTGGAGGAAGCCCACGCTGTGGGCGGTGGGCACCTTGAGCCCGCGAGGCCAGTTGGGGTTCTCGTAGACCGCTTCAGGCGCGCCGTCGTCCAGGTAGGCCGTCAGCGGGAGCGGCTTCTGGAGGACCATGCCCGTGAGCGTCCACTGCGCGATCGACTCGGCCGGGAAGGCGTCGACAAAGGCGGGCGCCCGCTCGCCCATGAAGGGGGTGAAGTGCGGGGCGTCGCCTTCCGCCCTGCCCGTGTGGAAGCCGGCGTATGTCGCGTAGGTAATCCACTTCTCGCCAAGGTAAGGGGCGAGCGCCTCAAGGGCCGGGCCGTAGCCGTTGAGCTGGCCCTGGAAGTAACCCGCGTCACCGCCGCCCGCGTCCTGCGACATCTCCCGGCACCGTGGACAGTAGCACTGGAGGAAGTCCCCGTTCTCCAGGTTCACGCCGCCTATCTCGAAGGTCTCCATGAGCCAAATGGTGCCGCGCTTCACCCAGTCGATGACCTTCGGGTGCGTGGGGCAGAGGCAGTTGGTCTTGCTTCCGTCGACCTCCACGTGGGCGCAGTCGGGGTTTCGGGCGAGGAAGGTGGCGATGTTGAACTCGTGCTCGCCTTTGTAGTAGGCGCCGCCGTAGGCGGTGGTGCCGAGTCCCGGCAATATGCGCACGCCCTTGGAGGCGGCGTAGCATGCCACCTGCTTCGCGGCCTCGATGCCGCCGTGTGAGTCGCGCACGAATCCCCAGATCAGAATCCCTCCGATCCCGTCAGCGGCGCACAAGTCCGTGAGCCGGCGGTAGTCCTCCACGTATGTCTCGGGGCGCTTCAAGTAGAGGTTGCTGCACCCAGAGGTCTGAAGGCCCGGATCGTCCAGGACCCAGTTCGTGGAGTGGTCCCACGTCCAGAGGTAGTTCGTCATCAACGCGGCATGGTCAGCCATTTCTGCACCTTTAGAAGAACCCCGGCAGGCCCCTCGGGCATGGACGGCAGATCAGGTGGAACAGCCAGAACCAGATGTTGGCGGCCCCGAGTTTGGACTTCGGCCGCGGACGCGGCGTAATCCTTTCCTCCAAGGGCGCGATCCGGTCCTTGACGTCCTCGCCCGCATCCCACCGGGCAAGCGTTTCCATAAAGAGCTGGGCGGCGTCCTCCCCCCCCAGAACGGGGGCAAGCCGTGCGTTGGCAAACGACCTCATGTCGTCTGTCGGGTGGGCCGAGAAATGGACCAGGGCCTGGTAGTTCAGCCACCAGGGGACGTAGCGGTCGGTGACCTCCCCGTGGATGACCACCCCTTCTAACCCTGCCTCCGCGCCGCGCAGGCAGGCCTCCTTGATAGTGGAGAGGATCAGGCTGTAGCGAGTGCCGGTCCACTGTGAGCCCTGGTGGACGAATCCAACGCTGTGCGCCGTGGGCACCTTCAGCCCGCGCGGCCAGTTGGGGTTATCGTAGACCGCCTCCGGCGCGCCGCACTCCAGGTAAGCCTTCAAGGGCAGCGGCTCTTGCAGCACCATCGGGGTGAGGGTCCACTGGGCGATGGACTCCTCCGGGAACGCCTCGACAAAGGCGGGCGGATGGCCCTCGGTGAACCCCAGGCCGGTCTCGACCTCTTTGCCGGCCGGAAGCTGCGTGAAGCCGGAGTAGGTGGCGTAGGTGATCCACTTGTCCTTGAAGTATGCCTTCAGCGCGTCCAGCGAGTGGCGATAGCCTTCCAGCTGCCCGGCGAAGTAGCCAAGCTCACCGGCGCCGAGCTTCTCGGTCATCTCCCGGCAGCGGGGGCAGTAGCAGGTGAGGAAGTCCCCGTTCTCCAGGTTCACGCCGCCGATCTCGAAGTTCTCCATCAGCCACTGCGCGCCATCCCTCATCCACTTGATCACGTCCGGGTGGGTCGGGCAGAGCCCGCACGGGGACTTCCTGCCCTCCGCGTCCACGTGGGCGCAGTCGGGGTGGCCCTTGAGGAACGTGCCGAGGTTGAACTCGAAGTCCCCCTCGTAGCAGACGCCCCCGTATTCCGTGGTGCCGAGGCCGGGCATGACGCGCACGCCCTTGGAGGCCGCGTAGTGCGCCACCTCCTTTGCGGCCTCGATGCCGCCGTGGCTCTTGCGCACGAACCCGTAGATCAGGTAGCCCCCGATCCCGTTAGCTGCGCACATGTCGGTGAGGCGGCGGTAGTCCTTGACGTAGGTCCGCGCACGCTTGGTGTAGCTGTTGTTGCAGCCCCAGGTCTGAAGACCAGGGTCATCAAGGACCCAGTTGGTCGAATGGTCCCAGGTCCACAGGTAATCGCGCGTCAGCGCCGTCGGCTCAGGCATTTTCATGTTCTCCAGATTGTGCTTCGTACTGCTTCAGTCTGACCAATTCGCGCGGAAGGTGGACCTCCCACGGCTCCCAGCCGATCCATTCCCCGCTCAGGTAGCCGCCGTAGCCCTCCTCGAGCAGTAGCTCGATGATGCGGCGATGGTCTATCCCGCCCTCCCCCATGGGCCTGAGCGCCCCTTCAGGAAGGGTCCCGTCATGAACGTGAAGGTGCCTTATCCATGGCCTGAGGGTCTGGAAGGCGCTCTCAACCGTGGCCCCGGCGGCCCTCACGGGGTGCATCACGTCCCAGTTGGCAGCAACGGCCGGATGGTCCACGCGCGCAAGGACCTCGGCCACGTGCTCCGGATCGCACCAATCGTCGTGTGTCTCCATGCACACCACCACACCGTGCGCGGCGGCGGCGTCCGCCAGCAACCTAAGGCACTGCGCAACGCCCTCTACGGCCTCCGCCCGGCCCATGCCGTCGGGGATTGCCCCTCCGAACACCCGCATCCTGGGCACTCCCAGGTCACCGGCGAGGGCAATCCGTTCCAGTGCATCGGACACGTTCAGGGGGACCGTCTCGGGATCCGCAAACCGGCACGAGGTGGCCAGGCAGCAAAGATCCACCCCGCCGTCCGCGGCCTTCTCCCTTACGGCTCGCCGCCCGGCGGGGTCCAGGCCCACCTCGACGCCGTGCTTGTGGCCGGCGTCAAGGCGCAGCTCCACTCCATCGTAGCCGAACCCGCGCGCCGTCCGAAGCACCTCGCCCAAGCCCAGCTCGGGGGCGGAGAAGGTCATGAAGGAATACTTCACTTCATTCGTCCTTGTGTGGGCAACTGCCGGTTGAGGAGTGAGTGACAAGGGCGCGAATGATAAGCCTATCTCGCCCATGCTGCAAGGGCACGCCGCAATCCCTTCCTCAATTCCCAGCGCCTTGGGGCGTGCGGGGGGCTGAACAGCGGCTGCCTGGGGCAGGGCTTCTTACTCAGTAGACGCCGTCTCGAATTGCCCGGACTCCCCGCTCCATCGGTCGAACTCCTGGGACACCTGTTCGAACATGTCCTGCGGGGCCCGGAAGCGCCTGTAGATCAGCCGGGCGCGGGCATGCATCTCCCGGCCCGCCACCAGGTCGCTGCCGAAGCACCAGTCGTGCGCCGTATCCCAACCATGATAATCCGCCGTCACAAAGGTGGTGAACTGCGGATCGCAGAGGAACGCCAGCGCGAATCCGTCTCGAGCGTTCCTGGCCACCAGCAACGGGCGGGCGAACAGCGCGTCCTCCACGATCGACTTCTGCGGGTTCGTGTAGAGGTCGCCAAAGCGCCCGTCATCGAGCTTCTCGCGCATTTCATCATCCCCGCAAACCCCGCCGCAGCGCTGAACTGACCCGCGGTTGCGCAGTCTTGTCCACTCATCTCCTCCGCCGGGCGTCCTGAGGTTGACCCAGGTCTCCCCGAACGCCTCGCACACGTAGGAGGCGAAGAAGGCGTCGAACCGCGATATGTCTCGCTCCGGGACGATGCGCACGTCCATGTCCACCATGTCATCGTGGGGCCTGTAGGTGAGGCTCATGTCGAGGCCGAACTCCGGCTCAGAGGGGAACCGGATTGTCACCCGTTCGTCCCCGAGCTCATGGGTGACGAGGGCCTCACGCGAGAGGTCGCGCGGCAGCATCTGCGTCCCCGAGCCGGGCCGCAGGTAGTATTCGGCGTTCAGGAACGCCTTGCCCGGCCGCACAGCGTTCATCCTGCTCTCAGAGTGCATCAGCCCGCAGACGCCATGGTAATTCGTGTAAGGCTCGATGCCCCCGAGCAGGAGCCCGGTGTCGAACTCATAGAACTGCGGGAGCCAACTCCAGTGAATGCTCACTTCAAGTTCTCCGTCTCAGGGACGTGACTGATCTCGGACCTGCCGGCCACCATTATGGGGTACAGGAAGACCACGTTCCAGGGCCGGAAGAATGTGGCTTGACCGCGCAAGTGGGTGCCGCTAAACTCGCCTCTAAGGGTGCGCCGCAAGACTACGGCGGGGAAGGTGAGAAATGCTCTGGTCAGGAGGCGGGCTATGCGAGTGTCCTGGGTGCTGACGGCAACGCTGGCGGTTGTGGGCTGGGCTGCCCTGTGCGGGTGCGGCAAGAAGCAGGAGCTTATCCCGGGGGCGGAGAGCATGACCGACGAACAGAAGATGCAGCAGGTGGAGCAGTACTGCGCCCAGTGGGCGGCCGACCTGAAAAAGAGCGTGGACGCCAGGCGCCTTCCGGGCATCGCGTGCGACTATCGAGGTGTGCAGCCCGACCCGAAGGGCTGCGCCATAGAGCTGGGCAGGTTCGACCGGATGATGGAGGCGGAGCTGGCGCCGATGCTCATATACTCCCCGGTGGACATAGGCCAGCTGAAGGCCACGATGGTCTACAAGCTGGGCCCCGGCGGGAATCAGGCGAATGCGGAGTGCGTCTTCAGCCTCACCGCTGCCGCCGGGCCCAATGACCTCCTTTTCGGCAAGGAATACAGGCCCGATCCGCGAGTATTCGCCGTGTTCCTGCCTAAGGAAGAACCGGCACCGGAGCCGATAGAGTAAGGCGTCGACCAGTTGCCGCCCGGGGCGCTGCGGCGCGAAAGTGCGGGGACGCGGCATCAGAAGTCCTGGCTCAGCGGCTCGGCGTCATCACCGCGCAGGTGGGCGGTATCGTTGAGGAGGCACAGCACGTAGCCCGCAGCCGTTCGCTCCAGCTCGCTCACGGAAGCATTGTCCAGTCGGACGAACGGGAACCGCTCCACCCCCAGCCCGAGCGCGGCCAGCACCAGCAGCTTATTAACCACCCTGTGGGCGAAAAGGGCCACCGTCTCCCCCCCGTGTCGCGCGGCGAGCTCCTCCATCGCTCCGAAAGCCGCCTCTGACACCTCGCACAGCGTGCCGCCCCCGGGCGGGCGAACCTGCTCGGGACGCGTCAGCCACAAGGCGTGCTCGCGCGGCCAGCGCCTGGCGACCTCAGCCTCCTGGAGCCCCTCCCATTCTCCGTAGCAGAAATCGGTTAGACGCGGCTCCACTGTAATGGCTACGTCGCGCCCTCTCATGGCCGCCTCGGCGGTCTGTCGGGCGCGCTGGAGGGGGCTCGTGTATGCAGCATTGACCCGCCGCGCCTTCAGGGCCGATGCGAGAAGTGAGGCCTGCCGAAGGCCATTCTCATTCAGCGGGACGTCGCGCGTGCCCCTGAAAACCTTCCCCCGGTTCCACTCCGTCTCGCCATGGCGGATCAGCAGTATGGTCGTCTTCTTGTGCGACTCGCTCATCCCACTCCCTCTCTGCCCTGCGGGGAAGCCATCGGGTGCTTGACAAAGCGCCCGGGGACAGCATACTACACGTCCGAGGCTAAGGCGAGCGCGACAGCCCGACACGCAGCAATAACTCAGGGGAGGCCGCACAATGGCAGGAAGATTCAGGTTCTCGTTCGGTCCGTGGAACATACATGAGGGTGCCGACCCGTTCGGGCCGGTGGTGCGCAAGTCCGTACCGTTCAGCAGGAAGCTGGGCATGTACAAGAAGCTCGGTTTCGGCGCCGTGCAGTTTCACGACGACGACGCCGTGCCGGGGATGAACGAACTCAGTCCCGATCAGATCGTCAAGAAGGCCCGCGCCGTGAAGAGAAAGCTCGAAGCGCATGGGCTGGTGGCCGAGTTCGTGGCGCCGCGCCTTTGGGAGGACCCACGGACCATCGACGGAGCCTACACTTCGAACGACGCGAAGTGCCGCAAGTTCGCCATCGAACGGAGCAAGCGCTGCCTGGACATTGCCGATGCGCTTGGCACGAAACTCATCGTCCTCTGGCTCGCGCGCGAGGGCACCTACGTCCGAGAGGCCAAGGACAGCAAGGTGGCGGTTGAGAGGATCGTCGAGGCCATCAACGTCATGCTCGACTACAACCCGCGTATGCGCATCGCCATCGAACCCAAGCCCAACGAGCCCATGGACCACGCCTACATCCCGACCACCGGCCACGCCGTCGCGCTGGCACACATGACCGCTGACCCTGCCCGTGTGGGCGTGAACATCGAGACGGCACACACCATCCTGGCCGGGCTGGACCCTTCGGACGAGATGGGCTTTGCGCTGGCCGCGGGGAAGCTCTGGACCGTGCACCTGAACGATCAGAACGGGTTGAAGTTCGACGAGGACCGGTCCTTTGGCGCGATCAACCTGCGGCGCGCACTGGCACAGGTGCGCATCCTGGACAGGTACGATTACGGCCGCCGCGGCGAGTGGGTGGGGCTGGACGTGAAGGCCATGCGCACGCAGAAGGCCAACGTCGCGACCAAGCACCTGAGCAACAGCCGCAAGATATTCCTGCGCCTTCTGGAGGTCTCTCGCGGCCTCAGCGACGAGAAGCTCAACGCCATGATCAAGGCGCGCGACTACGAGGAGCTCGACCTCTACATCACGCAGGCGCTCATGGGAAAGGCCTAAGCGGCCGCGTCAGTCTTCCGCCCCGGCCGCGGGTGCCGGCAGGATTTCGAGAACGTGCTCGAACTCCGTGTTGACTGTCTCCAGCAAGAGGGGCACCTTGACGTATTGCCCGGAGGTCCACAGCACCACCTGGTCCAAAGACGCCTCGCTGCGAAGCCGACCATCCTGCCCCCCAAGCAGGACGAAGTAGTTTTCGTCTGGATCGGACAGATCGCATACGCAACGGGCGTCTGACCCGTATCGAACAAGCGACTCATCGGCGCTCAGGCCGTGGGCGGCCTTGTAGACAGTCTCGTTGGAACCGGCCGAGGGCAGGTCGGCGAAGACGTACTTGTCGCCCGTAAGAGGCAAACCGGAGAAGGGGTGTGAAAGGCTCAGCCTGTGCATTTCGCCCCACGTTCCGTACTGCTCGACTGCCGGCTGGGCGGCGGCAAATGCCTCCTCCAGCAGCCCCGCTACGTCCTTGGCCTTTGAGGCCTGAAGGTCATCCACAAGGAACTCGCGAGCGTACGAGGCACTTACCAACAGCTCTCCCGCTGAGGGCCCGTAGCGCTTTGAGTAAAAGCCGGAGGCAAAGTGGTACAGGACCGCCTGGAACGCAACGGCTCCCGCAGAGTCCGGCGCGTAGCGCCCGTCCCACCCGACCAGATTGGAGAGCAGCTTCCCGTGCTCCGAGGCGATCTTCTCGCGCAAGCCGGCGGCGTCGAGCTTCTCGATCACAAGGTCCCTCAGCTTGACGTCCGTCAGGGCGTAGACGTCCCTCTGGATCTCCTTCGCCATGTCGATTGAAACTGGCCCCAGCGCCGAAAGGAGGCCGGTGATCCGCAGGAACCGGTCGTTCGGTGCGAAGAAGTAGCCCACCGGAGGATTGGTCGTGACGGGGCTATTGTTGCAGGAGACGAGAAAGCCCTGCTCCGGGTTGTATGCGAACGGAAGGTCGAGGGGCCCCAGAAATCCCTGCCACGCCTGCTGCGGTTCGCGCGGATCACGAATGAGCGGCGTCGGCAGTGGTGACCCACGCACGGGAATCGTTGCGGCCAGCAACTGCCCGATGTTGCCCTCGGCATCCGCATACAGGATGTTCATGCCAGGCACGGCATAGTCCCGGAACGCCTCTCGGAACTCCCCCCAGCTCCGCGCCTGCTCAGCGTCCAAGAGCGGGGTGAACTCATCGCTGGCCCTGTGGCCAAGCCAACGAAGCGCGAACTCCGGCCCCCCGATGCCGGAAAGGAAGGGAATGTCGCTGACCACCGGCCCGTAAGGTGACTCTCGGAGTTCGGCCTCACCGTCGAACCACCAGCGCACGCCTATCTTCTCCTGATGGCGCGTGAGGGCATCGGGGGGCTCGTGCGACACGTCGTAGAGATCGCTCACGGCTGCCCTCATGTTGGTGCCGCCCCAGGCAATGTGCTCAGTCCGGCCGATTGCCATCACGGGAAGGCCAGCGAACATCAGCCCCACCGAGTGTCTTGTGGGCGACCTGTATCCCACTATCAGCCAGATGTTGGGGACCATGACTCCGAGATGAGGGTCATTGGCAAGTATCGCACCTCCAGTGGCGCTCCGCGCCCGGCCGACGGCGAACGAATTGCTCCCCCACCTGGCGCCGGCCGAGAGCATGTCCAGGACCTCCGCCCCCTCGCCCGGAGCCGTAAAGGAAGGCAGCGAGCGCCCGCCGATCATGATGAACCTGTCCAAGACCTCCTCGTAGTGGGGATCGTCCTTGAGCTGAAGAAGCGTGAACCAGGTCATCCACGCGAAATCCGCAGCGGCCAGCCGAGATATCGCAATCACGTCCTGGGGCCTCCAATGCTCCCTCTCGATCCCCATCACCTTGAACTCGTGGGGCAGCTCGGACAGGTTGTCCTGGTAGTAGTTGACGCCGCGCACGAACTCATCGAGCCACCTGCGAGTCGGCTGCGGCAGGGACTCGTAGATCTCATCGGCAGCCTTGCCCGGGTCCAGGATGCGGATGGCCTTGTCCACCTCGACCATCGGCGGCCCGAACACCTCGGCCACTCGCCCACGGGCCAGGTGCCTGGCGAGCTCCATCTGCCCCAGGCGCAGGTGTGCGTGCACCATCCCCAGCACGAACGCCAAGTCCTCATCATTCTGTGCTTCGATGAAGGGGATCATGTGCTGGTCCCAGCGCACCACGGCTGGGTGCCGGATGGGCACATCCCGCGTCGGAAACTCCTCCACCCTCTGGGCCACCGTGCTTCTCTGAGGCCGGGGCGTCAGGAGCATACATCCCACCGTGCGTCCCAGCACCAGCACCACGAGCAGGACAAGCAGCACGCCTATCTTGAGGAACCACTTCAGCATCCTGAGCACGCGCCGCGGCTTCCCGGCCGGTCTGAGTGAGCTCTTCATTCCGCTGGCAGAGCCTTCGTGCAAGTATGGTCGGTCCGAGGGCCTCTCGGCCACGTCCCCGGCTCCCCACCCCAGTCAGCCAGTCTATAGCGCCCCAGCGGGATTGGCAAGATGACAGGAACAGCCGGCGGCCTTTGCCAACCGAGACCGAATGCGCATAGAATATGCGACCATCGACGGGCCTCAAGGCCCGTGATTGTCATTATCACAGCTTGGAGAGAAGCCGGACCATGGGAAGGATTCGCTGTGGCGTTATCGGGTTGGGCGCTGGCCGCGCGCACATCATGGGCTACAGGAGCCACCCGGAGGCGGAGGTGGCGGCCATCGCCGACGTGGACGGCAAGAGGCTGAATGCCGTGGGCGAGGAGCTTGGCATCAAGGTCCGCTACGAGTCGGCCGAAGAGATGCTTAAAAGCGAGAAACTGGACGTGGTGAGCGTGGCAACGCCCAACAAGTTCCACAAGCCCCTCACCCTGGCAGCCCTTGAGGCGGGGTGCCACGTGCTGTGCGAGAAGCCCATGGCGATGAACGCCGCCGAGGCCCGCGAGATGCTAGAGGCCGCAAGTGCGGCCGACAGGCGCATAATGATTAACTTCTCGTTCCGGTTCAACGAGGTCGCCGAGAGCTGCAAGAGCCAGGTGGACGCAGGCATGCTGGGCGAGGTCTACTTCGCCCGCACCTGCTGGCTGCGCCGCCGGGGCATGCCGGGGTTCGGCGGATGGTTCGGCCAGAAGGCCCTCGCCGGGGGCGGCCCCCTCATAGACCTGGGGGTCCACCGCATCGACCTTGCCCTGTGGCTGATGGGCTACCCGAAGCCGGTTTGGGTCCTGGGCAGCACCTACGACCACATAGCCTCCGAGGCCGCGCGCAAGCAGAAGGCCGCCTTCGACGTGGAGGACTTCGCCGTCGGCCTGGTCAAGTTCGACAACGGCGCCACCCTGGAGGCCGAGGCGAGCTGGGCGGGCTACATCAAGGAATGGGAGATGATGGAGACGCGCCTCCTGGGCACGAGGGGCGGCATGCTCTACCACAACATCGGCGAGAGCTACCAGTTCGAGGCCGAGATATTTACCGAGCGCGAAGGCCAGCACTTCGACACCAAACTCCACCCCATGGGAAACCCTCCCTCAAGCGCCATGCGGCACTTCATCGACTCCATCCTGGCCGGCAAGCCCCACACGGCAACGGGCGAGGAGGGCCTCATCGTGATGCAGCTCCTCGACGCCCTCTACCAGAGCGCGGCAACCGGCGCCCCGGTGCACATCGAGCACAAGGGAGCGTGAAGACGGCCGGGACGGCGCCCAGTTGGAGGCCTGATTGAACTCGCCTGGTCCCACCGAGGGACCAGGCCGGGCGACCAGTTCGGTTGACAACGCTGGCCCGAGATGGTAGCATTCGTCCTTCGGCTGGGGATGCGGCCATGTTGCCCACGTTCGCCCGGGATGAGTTGGCAAAGGCGGGCAGTTTGAGCGTGGTTCACGTCTCTCTAAGATACACGGTGAGTGAGCAGTTATGGGCAAGCGTAGGATCACCAGGCGGACAGGAGACCGGTGCCGCTTCTGCCGGGAGAAAGTCAAGCGGGTGGACTATAAGGACGTGGAACGCCTCTCGAAGCTCATGACTAACGAGGCGCGTCTTTTCAGCCGCAAACGCTCCGGCAATTGTGCCCGTCACCAACGTATGTTCAAAGATGCCGTGAAGCGCGCACGCTTCATGGCCTTGCTGCCATACTGCTGAGAGCGCCTTCCCGCCCGCAGAAGCCGATCGCAAGATACGCGCACTGCTCCCCCGCCAGCGAGGTGATGGTGCATTCCAGTCTGCGGGCCCGCACAGGGGCCACATTCGGGGAAGAGCGAGGAGCCTAGGGGGGTTCAGCGCCAGAAACCGCCAACGTTACTGGAGGCCGAAAGACCATGTTCCAGGGATGCTATACAGCACTCGTGACGCCCATGAAGGGGGAAAGGGGCGAGGCGGTCGACTTCAAGGCGCTTGAGGCGCTGGTGGAGTTCCAGGTGGCCAGCGCGGTGAGCGGAGTGCTTGCCGTGGGGACAACCGGCGAAAGCCCCACCCTGAACTGGGAGGAGCACGCCCAGGTAGTGGTCAAGATCAAGGAATTCAGCCGCGAGCGCTGCCAGGTCATCGCCGGCACCGGCTCAAACTGCACCGACGAGACCATCCAGAACACTCGTCACGTCGCCAAGCACAAGATTGACGCCATCCTGCTGGTGGACCCCTACTACAACGGGCCCAGCTCCATCGAGATTCGGCGAGAGTACATCGCCCCGGTGGCCGAAGCGTTCCCGCACATTCAGGTCATCCCCTACGTCATCCCCGGGCGCACGGGCACGCAGCTCCTGCCCGAGGACCTGGCCATCCTGCACAAGCAGTTCAAGAACGTCAGTGCCGTCAAGGAGGCCACGGGAAGCATAGAGAATATGCGGCGCGTGCGCGCGTGCGCGGGGGAAACACTGCAGATACTCAGCGGCGACGACGACATGACCTTCGAGATGATGACCGACCCCGCCATCGGCGCCTGCGGCGTCATAAGCGTCATATCGAACGTGGTCCCGGGGGCCGTGCAGCAGATGTGCGAGGCGGTCCTGGAGAAGCGAACGGAGGAGGCGGAGGCCCTCGCAAGCGCACTCAAGCCCCTCTTCGGCATCATAACGGTCAAGACCCAGGAGCCCAGCCCCCATGGCGAGCGGCTCTGCAAGGCCCGAAACCCCCTCCCCGTCAAGACGCTCATGCACGTGCTCGGCATGCCCGTTGGCCCCTGCCGGCGGCCTCTGGGACGCATGACGCGCAAGGGGCTGGACGTGGTGCTGGAGGCGGCCCGGAGCGTGTGGCAGAACAATCCGCAGTTGCTTGAACCCATCGGCCGGGCGTTCGACGTGGACATAGAGCGCCGCCTGTACGACCCCGCCGCCGCGCAAGGACTGCGCTACGAGGACTGACGGGAACGCCAGCGCCTAAAGGCAGGCAAACCTCAACCCGGCCATGCGCCCGCGCATCGGCCTCGCCCTTCACCACTCCGACGATTCCAACGCTTCGCCTTCGGCGCGCAGGCGCACGTTCATCGGTATGACAATCGTCCGGTTTTCCTTTATCAGGCGCCTGTAGGTCTTGTAGCCGGGCTTCTGCACTTCCAGCATGTACTGACCCAGCCCAAGATCGAGGACCGCCGGTGTCGTGGCGTAATAGATGCCGCTGACGTAGACATCCGCGCCCGGCGGCTCCGAGCGGATCTTCAACCGAACGAATGGTTCCACCTGCTGGGAGCTGGTGCCTATCGCGCAGCCAAACAGCTGCAGCAGCACTAGTGCCATCACGCACTTCGCGGCAAGTCGCATCAGACTCCTCCTTCGGTCCACTGATCGCACCCGGGCGCCGACCGGAATGGCCCTTGCCCCAAGCCATGCGTGTGCTCATCGCATCGGCAAGATACCCCCCGGCATGCCCCTTTGTCAAAGCGCGTTCGGCCCCTCACGCTTGACACTCCAAGGGGCCCAGCTATAATGACGGGCGCGTGCGGATGTGGCGGAATTGGCAGACGCGCTAGGTTCAGGACCTAGTGGACCTAAACAGTCCATGTGGGTTCAACTCCCACCATCCGCACCACGCTTAGCCTTCCTGGCCCCCTAACGTTCCTGCCGATGGGGAGTCGGGGGGCTTGCTGCGTTGAGGCGCCCCCCTAAAGCTTGGACCAGTGTAGCCCCGGCATCAGCACCACTGCTCGGGAGGGAAAGCTTCCTCACGGCAGGCCCCGGAACGTCCCGAGTATGAGTCGGCGAAAGGCCGCGCAGCATTGGGGCGTGACGCACTTCGACGGGCCAAGGTGGGACTGCTGCTCGTGCAGGGAAGCTGCCCAAGGCACCGTATGCCACACGCAGCAACTGTCGACAAGGTGTTCTGGCAGCGCACAGAACGTCCACCTCAGGGTTGCGCTGTAGCCCTTCAGCCAGCCAATGAGCGCAGAACCATCGCCCCAGCCTGCAGTTCCGGCGCAAGAGATCTGCCTAAGCCCGACAGTGGCATTACCGGCCTCCCCCGGTGAAATAGCGTTCAAGGGCGTCTGCAAGCAGTCGTTCGAGTGCCTCGGGCAGCCCCCTCTCCCACGGCGTGGGATTGACGTCAAGGATGTAGTAGCCCTCGTCACGAACGGCGATAGTGTCTATCGAGCCGAAATCGAGGCCGAAGGCCTTTCTGAATGAGCCCAGTATTTCCATGAAGCCGGGCAACTCGAACTCAAAGTCCCGATAGTGAAAGCCCAAGGCCCCGAGGTCCTGCCGGGCGAGCAACTCGAAGTCTTGCGCGATGACGCTGATGTCGCGGCTGTATTGCGCGAGGGACGTCTGCCTCTTGATTACGTCCTCCGTGCCGAAATACTCAAGCTGCGTCACTGCACCGGCGACACAGACGAAACGACGCATGCGGGCGTAGGTTCCAGCCCGCGCAAGTCGGTCTTGGATGAAACGTTGCACCACAAGGTCCGGCCTGGAGGCCAAGAGGGCCGGCACATCCTTGAGCGGGCACTTCTTGTACAGTATGCCTGGCGCGTCCCCTGAATTGTAGGTGCTCTTCACGAAGACGAGTGGATTTCCACGTTGGTCTGGGTCGACTTCAAGTGTGTCTAGACCCATGCGAGATAGCACGTCAGAAAGACTTCGCTTGCGAATGTCTGTGACTGAGCAGTTCAGAATCGGGATACCTGGCGGAGCTTGCGAGATCACTTCTGTGACCCAATGTGGCCGGACACTTGTGTCTGTGTGAACGAT
>Ga0272444_10003574_pt1 | contig 13926 bp, 10 predicted proteins | sample SSMForm13_FD_201033 | JGI IMG/M metagenome (GOLD analysis project Ga0272444, IMG submission 201033) | Marine sediment archaeal communities from Little Sippewissett salt marsh, Falmouth, MA, United States - SSM-Form-13 | ecosystem: Environmental > Aquatic > Marine > Wetlands > Sediment ...
GAACAGAGTAGGTTTCCTTTCATCCATCCCTTTCCCCCCAACCCGCCGAAATCAAACTGCCGAACGGGAAGATGCCGGATAAATCGGGCCGTGGAGTTCTCCCGCCCGGCGGCGAAGATAACCCAACATCAAGGCCGAACCCGCCGCCAGGACCAGGCTGATGATCTGAAAAAGACTCAGGCCGAGAAGAACCCGGGGATTGTCGCCCCGGACCATCTCCAGCCCGAAGCGGGCAAGCCCGTAAAGCACGCCGTAGCTCCAGAAAACCTCCCCGGGAAAACGGGCGCGCCGGGTCAGCTTAAGGAGAACGAAGAATATCAGCAACAGGACCAGGACCGAATAAAGCTGGGTGGGATGAACCGGCAGCGAAGAACAAGCTGGGGAGAGAAGCAGGTCCCTCCCGTATTGCTCCTGGGAAGCCAGGCTCCCCGGAGGAAAGCTGACGGCCCAGGGAAGATCGGTCTCCGGCCCGAAGCAACAGCCGTTGAGGAAGCAGCCGATCCGGCCGATGGCGTGGCCCAAGGCCACGGAGGGGATGATGACGTCCCCCACCGGCCAGGGAGAGACGCGGCGATGATGGAGATAGAGCAGACAGGCAGTCACCGCCCCGATCAAACCGCCGTGGAAGGCCAGGCCGCCTTCCCAAACCTTGAAGACATCCAGGATGTGCCCCTGGTAAGCTCCCCAGTTCGTAATCACGTGCAGCAGGCGCGCCCCCGCGACGATGCCCAGGAGGATATAGAGAGCCAAATCCGAGACGACTTGGGGATCGACTCCCATCCAGCGGGCCCGGCGCAGAGCCACCATCATTCCCAGCACGAAGGCCACCGCCATCAAGGCTCCGTAGGAATAGAGGGGGAAAGGTCCCAGGTCAAACAGGATCGGGTGCATCGGCAGGTTCCTTCCGGCGCAGGGAAAGCAGGACGATCAAGCCCACTCCCACGCAGATTGCGCTGTCGGCCACGTTAAAAGCCGGCCAATGGCCGGCTCCCAAGTAAAAATCGAGAAAATCGACCACCGAGGAGTAGAGGATGCGGTCGATCAGGTTGCCCACCGCACCGCCCACGACCAGACCCACGGCGATCCGGAGCGTCAAGCCGGGGGAAGCGGTCCGGCGATAATAGATCAAGACCCCGGCTATTATGAGCAGGGAGAGCGCGATGAATATTCCCGCCTGGCGCGGAAAAATGCCGAAAGCCGCACCCGGATTCCGGACGAGGACCAGGTTGAAAAACCCGTCGATCACCGGGATGGGGCCGCGCCCCGACAGGGTCTCAAGGGCCCACAGCTTGGTGACCCGGTCGAGAATGACGATCAGGCTGAGTACGACGACAACCGCCATTCAGCGGAGGCCCTCCTCCTCGAGGCGTTCCGCGCACTTGATGCAATATCGCGCAAACGGCTTGGCCTTGAGGCGCTTGAGCGGGATCTTGGCCGAACAACCGTCGCAGATCCCATAGCTTCCCTCCTCGATCAGGTCCAGGGCCCGATCGATCTCGCTGAGCATCTCCTGCTTGTTGGAAACCATATTGAAGTTGAAACTCCGGGAATAATCGGCATCGGCCTTGTCCACCTCATCCGATCCCCTCCCCCCGGCATCGTCCGTCGGCTGGTTGATGGTGGAATCGTGGAGATGGTTGAGGTCCCCCAGAAGCCGCTGACGCTCCTCCAGCAGCTTGGCCTTGAAACCCTTCAGCTGTTCCTTATTCACTGCGTCTCCTCCTGATGCACAGGTCAGGTTCTTTCCTGTTGTTCAATGTTGCTGCGGCATTCACCGCAGATGATAGGATGCTCCGCATCCTCACCCACGCTGGGGGAATATTTCCAACAGCGTTCACATTTTTTCCCCGGCGCCGGCTCGATCCTCACCCGGAGCGGTCCGTTCCCGGGCAGGAGACGAACCGAGCTGACAATGAAAAGCTCCGGGAGAGTTTCCCGATAATCCTCTAACAAACCCGCCAGGCCCTCTCCCCCTTCCAGGACGACCTGAGCCGCCAGGGAAGTCCCGATCTCTCCGGCGGCGCGACTGGCCTCCAATGCCTTGAGTACTTCTTCCCGAACCCCCAGGAGTCTTTCCCAGCGAGAGAGCAGTCCGTCGTCGCGCCAATCGGCCGCCTCCCGGGGCCAACGGGAGAGATGAATGCTGGTTTGTCCCTCCACACCCAGCTTCCCCGACAGCTCGCCCCAGATCTCCTCGGTGGTGAAGGGAATGATGGGAGCCAGAAACTTGGCCAAGACCACCGCGATCCGCCAAAGGGCGCTTTGGCAACTGCGTCGGCGGGAAGAGGAAGCCGGCCAGGTATAAAGCCGATCCTTGCAGACATCAAGGTATATAGACGACATCTGCACTACGCAGAAATTGTGAATGTCCCGGTAAACCCGGTGAAATTCGAAATTTTCATAGGCCCCCGCAACCGATTCGCTCAAGCGGGAAACCGAAGCCAGGATCCACCGGTCGATTTCCTCCATTTTTTCCAGGGGCAAAAGATCAGCTTCCGGGGTAAAGTCGTTTAAGTTCCCCAGGACGTGGCGAAAGGTATTGCGGATTTTTCGGTAAGCGTCGGCAATCTGCCCCATCAGGTCGAAAGATACGTGGATGTCCCGACGGTAGTCCACGGAAGCAAACCAGAGCCGGAGGATGTCGGCCGGAAACTTCTTGAGCGCCTCGGTCACCGAGATGAAGTTTCCCCGGGACTTAGACATCTTTTCTCCCTTGCCATCGACGACAAAACCGTGGGTGAGTACCGAGCGGTAAGGTGCCCGGTCTTCCGCCGCGGTGGCCAGCAGGAGGGAGAGCTGGAACCAGCCGCGATGCTGGTCAGAGCCTTCCAGGTAAAGATCGGCCGGGAATCTCAAGCCTTCTTCCTGCATCACCACCGATCGGTGGGAAGATCCGGATTCAAACCAAACGTCAAAGATGTCGTTTTCCTTCCGGAAATCCGTGCCCCCGCAGGCCGGGCAAGCCGTCCCGGGCGGCAGCAGCTCGGCCACCGAGCGGGTAAACCAGGAATCGGCGCCTTCGGCCGCGAACAGCTCCGCCACCTTCTCGATCACTTCCCCGCTCAACAGCGCTTCCCCGCAGGACGTGCAGTAAAAGGCGGGGATGGGCACCCCCCAATTGCGCTGACGGGAGATGCACCAATCCGGCCGCTGTTCCAGCATTCCCCGGATCCGGTTGTAGCCCCAGTCCGGAATCCAGGAAACCCGGGAAGCCTCCTCGAGCACCCGGGCGCGGAGATCGCGATGGCTGAGCGAAACAAACCACTGCTGAGTGGCCCGGAAGATTACCGGGCTGTGGCAGCGCCAGCAATGCGGGTAGGAGTGGGATATCCGACCTTCGGCCCACAGCAACCCGGCATCCCGCAAGCGCTGACAGATCACGGGATTGGCCTCAAAGACTTCCAACCCGGCCAGGTCGCCGACCTGCTCGGTGAACCGGCCGGCGGCATCCACCGGGCTGAATACCTCCAGGCCGTGGCGGACTCCGGAAGCATAGTCCTCGGAACCGTGCCCCGGAGCGGTATGCACGCACCCCGTTCCATCCTCCAGGGTGACATACCCGGCTTCTATCACGGGACAACCCCGGCCGGAAAGCGGATGGCGATATTCCAGGCCGAGAAGTTCCCGCCCCGAAACCGCGGCAACCGCGGGGGAAAGGTTCAAGCCCGTCTCCTCGGCCAAGCGGGAAACGGCATCCTTGGCCACCACCAACAAACGCTCCTGACCGCCTTCGGGGCGGACAGCCCGGAGCAAGGCATACTCGTAACTCGGGGACACCGCCACCGCCCGGTTGGCGGGAAGGGTCCAGGGGGTGGTGGTCCAGATCAGAATGGACAAGGAGGAGGACAGGGAATCTTCCAGGCCGGCGGCGGCGGCCAAGCGGCGGCCCGAGTCCTCCAGGAAGGGAAACTCCACGAAGACGGAGTAGTCCGAACGTTCACCGTACTCGAGTTCGGCCTCGGCCAGGGCCGTCCGACAGGAGCGGCACCAGTGGATGGGCTTGAGCTGACGAAAGACATATCCCTTCTCCACCAGCTTTCCGAACACCCGGAGCACGCCGGCTTCATAGGCGGGTTTTATGGTCAGGTAAGGATCCTCCCAGCGCCCCAGACAGCCCAGGCTGCGAAATTGCCTTCGGTTGGCCTCCACGAACCGCAAGGCGAACTTCAAGCAGAGGCCTCGAATTTCCGCCTCGGTCATATCGGCCGCCTTCTCGCCCAACTCGGTCATAACCTTGTGCTCGATGGGCAAACCGTGACAATCCCAGCCGGGCACGAAAGGGGCGTCGAATCCGGCCATATTCCTGTAACGGATGACGAAATCCTTCAGTATCTTGTTCATTCCCGTCCCGATGTGAAGGTCTCCGGTCGGGTAAGGGGGGCCGTCGTGCAGGGTATACGGGGGGGACCCGGCCCGGCTTTCCCGGATGGCCTGATAAAGGCCCTCCTTTTCCCAGCGCTCGATCAGCACCGGTTCCTTCCGGGCCAGGTCGGCCTTCATCCCGAAAGCGGTCCGGGGAAGGTTCAAGGTGGATTTATAACCCTTGGCATCCTGTCGGGGTTCTTTCATAAGGCGGACAGGATAACAAAGCCCACCGGCGGTGTCAAAAGGGTTTAATCCCGGAAAACAGCCGGACAAAACGGAGGAGGAGGAAAAGGGCGAAAGTCACAATGCCTTGCCCGGAAAAGAATAACGTTTCTTGCGGCGGGGCGGACGGCGGACTAGGACGGCGCCCCCCCGAGGTCCTTGAGCTTGGCCTTTTGCTCCTCGCTCAAGTTACGGGGGATGGAAACATTGAGATGGACCAGGAGATCTCCCCGGCAGCCTTTCCCCGCCGGCATTCCCTTCCCCTTGAGGCGCAGGGTGGTTCCAGGCTGGGTTCCGGCCGGAATTTTCGCATTTACGTTTCCGTCGGGGGTCTCCACCCGAACCTTGCCTCCCAGCAGGGCGGTGGACAGATCGACCTTGACGCTGGTGCAAAGGTCGTTCCCTTCCCGCCGGAAGCGGGAATCCGGCTTAATCTCGACTCCGATCAACAAGTCTCCGGGGGGGCCGCCGGCAGTCCCCCCCTCGCCCTGCCCGGCCAGGCGGATCACGGCGCCCGGTTTTACCCCGGCCGGGATGCGAACCGATATCTTCCGGGTAGCCGAGATCACGCCTTCCCCCCCGCAACGGGGACAGGGCTGATTGATGACCTGCCCCCGCCCGTAGCAATGCGGGCAGGGACGGCTGACGGCCAGGTTGCCCTGGGGGATGACCACGGTGCCCCGGCCCCCACACTCCGGACAGACTTCCGGTTTGCTCCCGGGCGCGGCGCCGCTGCCGGCGCAGGAGGCGCAATTCTCGGGACGCTTTACCGTAAGACGGACCTTGCCTCCCTTGAGCGCAAGGTTGAAGGGCACTTCGACCCGGGCATTGATGTCGTCGCCACGGCGCGGGTGGTGGGCCCTTTCCCGGCGATAATGACCGCCGTGGTCCATAAAGGAACTGAAGATGTCCCCGAGCCCACCCAGGCCGCCTAAGTCCTGGTAGCTGAAGCCGCGAGCCCCTTTCCCCCCCGAAGGCCTTCCCGCACCCCGGAGAAGGTCTTCGAGATTAATCCCCGCTCCATTGAAATCAAAGCCACCGGGACGGAATCCCTGGGAGAAGGCAGCCCGCATCTGGTCGTATTGCCGACGCTTTTTCTCGTTGCCGAGCACGTCGTAAGCCTCGGAAATTTCCTTGAACTTCTCGGCGGCAACGGCGTCGCCGGCGTGGGTATCGGGATGATATTGCTTGGCCAGGGACCGGTAGGCCTTCTTGAGCTCGCCCGGCTTGGCCTGGGGCGAGACTCCCAGAACCTTGTAATAGTCCTTGTTATCCATCCTCCCCTTCTTTCCGCTCCTCCCGCTGATGCAGCACCCGACGAAGATCCTCGATCTCCACCGGCTTGGGGAGGATGCAAGCCCCTTCACCGCCCAGGCCAGCAGCTGCATCGCCGGTCAGGATCAAGAGGGAATCCTCCCCCAAGGCCCGGGACGCCGCCTCGTAGTTGGAGGCGGCAACCGATGCCTCCAGTCCAGACAGGTCCAAGACTATGAGGTCGGGCTCCATCCCGGCCACCTTGCGCATCCCCTCCTCGTGAACGCCGGCGGTCAGCACCTCGTAACCCAGCTTGCTCAAGCCGGCCTTGGCCTGGAAACGGGCGTCATAGTCGGGATCGATCACCAGGGCCACCGGGAGTTTTTCTCCCTCGCGCTCCTTGAGAAACTCAGGCGGGCAGGGGAAATATATGTTGAAGGTCGTACCCTGGCCCGGTTGGGACTTGACGTCGAAATAGCCCCGATGATCCTCGATCACTCCAGCCACCACCGCCATTCCCAGGCCCGAACCGGAACGCCCCATTTTCTTGCGGGAAAAGAACGGATCCAGCAGGTGTTCAACGGTCTCGGCATCCATCCCCTTGCCCTGATCCGACACGGTCAAAAGAACGTAGGCTCCCCGGGGAACCTGCTGAAACCCGCGATGGGGAAACTCGAGATTGACCAGGGAGGTGGAGACGGTGATCACCCCCCCCTCGTCCTTCCCGGCCTCGAAGGCATTGCGGACCAGGTTCATCACCAGATTGTTGATCTGGCTCTCAGCCCCATTCAACTCGGGCAACAATGACCCGGGCCGGAACACCACCTCGCTGCCGGGAAAGCGCTCCTTCAGCGATTCCAACTCGGCCGAAGCCATAAAGCCCTTTATCAGGTCATTGAGATCCACCGGCGAAGCCTCGAACTTGCCCCGGCGAGCCAGCGCCAGGAAGTTGAGGATGGAATCGCGGGCCCGGCGGGCGGAATCCTTTATCCGGATCACCGGGTCGCGGAGGGAGCTGTCCGGGGGAAGCTCTCGAAGCAGGACCTCGGGATAAGCCAGGAGGGGGTTGATGATGTTCTTTATGTCGTGGGCCACGCCGCCGGCCAGCAGGCCCAACTCCTCCATCCTGGCCGCCTGCCTGACCTTATCCTTGAGTTCCCCGCAGGCCCGGGACAGCTCGCGTCTCTCCGTCACGTCCAGTCCGCAGATCAGGATGTCCTTCTCCCCGGCCTCCCCGGGAAGAAACAGGCGGGATTCCCCGAAGGCCACCACGCGTTCCTTTCCCTCCACCGAAAAGGAAACCTCGATCGGGCGGGGAATCTCCCCTTCCATATGAGCGCCGATGTAATTCCGGAAATCAAGGCGGGAAGATTCGGAAGCCAAATCCACCGGATCCGAACCCGACAACCCCCCCACCTCGCGCCCGATTAAAAGGGCAAAGGAAACGCTGGCGTTCTTGATCCGGCCTTCCCGGTCGAGGCGCAAGGAACAGAAGGGAAGGTCGTGAAACAAGAAAGACAACACGGGGTTGCCGGCCAGCGGGGCGGGCGCGGACTCGCCCTCCTCCTCGACCTCCCCTTCCTCTTCCGAAGAGGACTTGGCCCGACGGGATAAAAGCGGGGCCAGGATGGCCAGGAAAACGGAGAGAACCGCTCCCCACAGGGCAACCTCCGCAACCGTCCCCAACCAGCCGCGGCCCGGGACGAGCAAGAACCCCTGGCTCATCACGGCCAGGATCACGTGCAGGGCCAGGAGGACAACGGCAAAAACGGTGAAGAAAAGCCGGCTCCCGGAGTCGGAGGCAGCGGCGGAAGGACGGGGTTCCGGCGGGGAATCAGCCGACTCGGAGGCGGGATCCGCCTTACTCAGGGTTGGCTCTTTCTTAATACTCATAATATCAGGGTAACATCGGGACAGGCCCGGAGCGATTCCAGAATTGCTTCCCGCTCGGCCTCCCCGGATACCTCCAGGCTGAAACGGAGCGACTGGTAGCGCTTCTGCCGGCTGGAAAGCCCCTCCTCGAACTCGATCCGCCGGTCTCCCGCCGCCCGGCGGGCGGCCCGGCGCAGGGCTTCGGCGTCGGACCCGATCAGGGTGTAACCCCACCGACAGGGGTAGGAAATCTCAAGCCTCCCGACGCTGACCGGGGAATCTTTCAATTCCAAAGCACCTTCTCGATCCCCTCGATGTCGAAAATGTCCTTCACGATGGGCTGCGTGGCCTGGGCGGAACGAACCTTGATGGTAAAGAAATAGGTCCCCTTCCCCCCGGATGTTATCTCCATCCCGGAATCCTTGATGCTGAACCCCTTCTCGGAAAGGAGCTTTTTCAAGAATCTAAACACCGTCTCGCCCCCCTCGCCTTCGATCCGCAGGGAATGGTAGCGATCCACGGGAAAGCGGATGCGGTCGAGAACGGAGAGGGAAAAGAGCACCAGGACGGCAACCACGCCCGTAACGACATAGTTGCCCAGGCCGACGATGATGCCCAGGGCGGCCACCACCCAGATGGTCGCCGCGGTGGTGAGTCCCTTGACCACGTCGTTCCCCTTCATAATCGTCCCGGCGCCGAGAAACCCCACCCCGGTGATGATCCCGGCCGCGGCCCGGGCCGGATCCATCTTGATCAGGTCGGAAGCCCCGGAAAAACCGTGACCGAGCAACTGGGAAAAAACCACCATAATCGAGGCCGCTCCCAGGCAAACCAGGATATGAGTGCGCAGCCCGGCCGGGCGTCCGTGGGCCTCCCGTTCGTACCCGATCAATCCTCCGACCAGAAACGCCACCAGCAGGCGGAGGAACGATTCCCATTCAAGCGTGCTCATAATCAATCACCAACCGTTAATTCAAAATCATATCCTGCCCTTTTTAAGATTCCAAGCACAAGCTCAAGGGGTTTTCACCCTCAGTCATCCAGCGGTGTTTCGGTCCGTCGGCCGTCCTGAAAGGGGATGTCCGGGCTGGGGGGAACAACGATGTCCCGAGCCGCGGCAAAGCCCTTTTCCGCCGCCAACCGCGCCCGGGCCAGCCAACGGCTGGCCGGGTAACGCCGCGTCAATCCCTCCAGAAGCTCCCGGGCCTCGGCTCGACGACCGCCGTCAAGCAGGGCCAGGGCCAGGTAATACCGGGCGCGCGGTGAGGCGGGATCCGCCCGGAGGGCACGGCGATAAGAAACCATCGCCTCTTCCAGGTTTCCCCGGCCGGCCAGGATTATCCCGGCTTCGCATAGGGCCGGCACCCAGGCGGGATTGGAGGCCAGGACCATACGGTACTGCTCCAGGGCTTCCCCCGGCAATCCCCGCGCCTGGAGGATGCTGCCCAGCACGTATCGGAAGAGCCAGTGATCTTCCAGCTGGAGAAGCTGGCGGGCACGAAGTTCGGCCTCCGCGTAACGTCCCTGCATACGCAGGGCCTGCGCCAGGTTGTTGAGGACGGCCTGCCTCATTCGCGAGTCGGCCAAGCCCGAATCGCGGGCCAGGGAATCGGCAGCCTCCAGGTGTTCGATGGCGGCGCCGGGGTGGCCCCCGTCGAAGAGAACCTGGCCGCAATGAGCCCGGGCCGCCAAGGAATCCGGGGTGGCGGCAACCGCCGCCAGCCAGTAACTCTGCGGGGTGGGCCAGACGGTAAGGGCACGACCCAGGGTCAATACCGCGAAGATCAGGACCACCCCGGCACAGATCAGGCGGAACCACTCCCTTCGGGGACCGGACAGGAGTAGACCGGAAAAGGCCACGGCGGGTAGATAGGAAAAGCGGTCCGCCGCGGTAACCAGGCCGGCCGGAAAAAACCCCGCCAGCGGAAGAATCCCGACCAGGTAGAAAAGCAGCCAGAAAACCGGCCGGGAATCCCCCCTTCCCCGGCGAAACAGGACCCAACCGACCAGGAGAACGAAAAAAGCGATGGCGGCCAGGAGCTGAAACCCGGCCAGGGGAGGAACCGGATAAGCCCCGGAAAGCTTAAGCGGGAGCAGGGTCTTGAAGGGGTAGAAGACCAAGCCGATCAAGGCGTAACCCGCTCGGGCGGGGAGGCCCACTACGCCCAGCGGCAGGAGGGAACCGGATCGGGCTTGCCCGTAAAAAGCGACATAGGCCACCGCCGCCGAGGCCACGAACAGGGGGGAGAGACGAAGCGCCAGGAGCCCCGGACTGAGCCGCTCGGCGCGCGGTTTCATCCACTCCAACAGCGGAATCAAGAGAATCAAGACTACCGATACCGGCTTGGAGAGCAAGGCTCCCGCCGCCGCCGCCGGGAAGACCAGCTTCCGCAGCCAACCACCCCTCCCGGGCCGGCGCGGAGACATCCAGGTCAGGAAAGCCAGGAGGGAGAAGGCCGCCGCCAGCAATCCCTTGCGGTCGCTGATCCAGGCCACGGACTCCAGGCGGAGCGGATGCAAGCCCCAGAAGAGAGTCGCCAGGAGGACGGCGCCCCGACCGGCGCGGCCGGAGAAGGGAAAAATCTTTTTCAGGAAAAACCAGACCAGGACGGTGTTCAGGGCGTGCAAGATGAGGTTGGTCAGGTGATAGCCCAGCGGGGACAGCTCCCATAAGCGATAGTCCAGGGCATAGCTGTACCAAACCAGGGGCTTGAAGTCTCCGACCAGAAAGTTGGTGAAACTCCAGGGGATGAAGGAGAGACCGGGGGAGGCCAACTGAGGACAGAAAACAACGTTCCGCGAATCATCCCAATTGCTGAAGCCGGACCCGAGTACCGGCCAGAAACAAACCGTCACGGCGAGGACGATCAGCGCCACCGCGGCAAAAGGGGCCAAAGGCGAAAAATTTCGCGAGCCGGGCATAAGCGGCCTCCCTCACCCTAACGCGGGGATGAGACGAAGACTATTTCCTTCCGCTCGGGGTCGTAATCCGCCTCGATCCCGTCTCCTTCCCCGAATTCGCCTTCCAGGATTCGAAGCGCCAGCGGGTTCTCTATCAATCGTTGGACGGCGCGCTTCAGGGGACGGGCCCCGTAAGCGGGATCGTAGCCGATTCCGCCCAAGTATTGGCGGGCCCGATCGGTCAAGGAGAGGGACATCTTCCTTTCCGCCAGGCGGTGACGCAGCTGATCCAGCTGGATGTCGACTATCTGCTCGATCTGCTCGCGGGTCAGGCTGGTAAAGACAATGGTCTCGTCGACCCGGTTGAGAAATTCCGGGCGGAAGCGGGCCTGCAACTCCTCCATCACCCGCTCCCGCATTTTTTCCTGATCGCCTCCCCCGGCATACTCCTGAATTATGGGAGAACCGATGTTGGAGGTCATTATCATAACTGCATTCTTGAAGTTCACCACCCTACCCTGCCCGTCGGTGAGCCGGCCGTCATCGAGAACCTGGAGCAGGGTGTTGAAAACCTCGGGATGGGCCTTCTCTATCTCATCCAGGAGGATGACGGTATAGGGATGGCGACGAACGGCCTCGGTCAGCTGTCCGCCTTCCTCGTATCCCACATAACCGGGAGGAGCGCCGATCAGGCGGGAAACCGTGTGCTTCTCCTGGTATTCCGACATATCCAAGCGAACCATCGCCTTTTCGTCGTCGAACATATACTCGGCCAGGGCCTTGGCCAACTCCGTCTTTCCCACTCCGGTGGGGCCGAGAAAGATGAAGGAACCCACTGGGCGATTGGGATCGGACATACCCACCCGACCGCGGCGGATGGCGTTGGAAACCGCCCGAACCGCCTCATCCTGGCCGACTACCCTCCGATGCAGCCGGTCCTCCATCAACACCAGCTTCTCGCTCTCGCCCTCCAGGAGGCGATTGACCGGGATCCCGGTCCAGGAAGCAACCACCTGGGCAATGTCGCTTTCGGTAACCTCCTCCTTGAGCATCTGCCGGTCTCCCTGCAAACCCGCTAAGCGTTCCTGCGTGGCCTTGAGTTTCCTCTCCACCTCGGACTTGTCCCCATAGCGAAGCTGGGCGGCACGCTCCAGGTCCCCGGCCCTTTCGGCTTGGGCCGCTTCCACCTTGATCCGCTCGAGGTCGGACAACAGGGTCCGGATCTCGTCCAAGGCTTGTTTCTCGTTGAGCCAATGCGCCTTGAGTTCGCGGCTCTGTTCCTCCAGGTTTCCCAGCTCCTGCTGCAGCTTCTCCAGGCGGGACCGGCTTTCCTTGTCCTTCTCCTTTTCCAGCGCCTTCTGCTCGATCTGGAGCTGGATGATCCTTCTCTCCAGAACGTCGAGCTCGACCGGCATACTGTCGATCTCGATCTTCAGGCGGGAGGCCGCCTCGTCCACCAGGTCGATGGCCTTGTCGGGAAGGAAGCGATCGGAGATGTAGCGCTGGGAGAGGTTGGCGGCCGCCACCAGGGCGGGATCGGTAATCCTCACGCCGTGATGGGCCTCGTAGCGCTCCTTGAGCCCGCGCAGGATGGCAATGCTGGCCTCCACCGACGGCTCCCCGACCAGGATGGGTTGAAACCTCCGTTCCAGGGCGGCATCCTTCTCCACGTACTTTCTGTATTCGTCCAGGGTGGTGGAAGCCACGCAGCGCAGTTCGCCGCGGGCCAGGGCGGGCTTCAGGAGGTTGGAGGCATCCATTGCGCCCTCGGCCGCACCGGCCCCGACGATGGTGTGCATCTCGTCGATGAAAAGAATGATCTCCCCTTCCGACTCCTCTATCTCCTTGAGAACGGCCTTGAGGCGATCCTCGAATTCTCCGCGGAACTTGGCCCCGGCCACCAGGGCCCCGATGTCCAAGGCCAGGAGGCGCTTGTTTTTCAGGCCTTCGGGGACGTCTCCGCTCGTAATCCTCTGGGCCAGGCCCTCGGCGATGGCCGTCTTGCCCACGCCCGGTTCGCCGATCAGGACGGGGTTATTCTTGGTGCGGCGGGAAAGAACCTGAATGACCCGGCGGATTTCCTCGTCGCGGCCGATCACGGGATCCAGCTTGCCTCTCCGGGCCAAGTCGGTCAGGTCGCGGGCAAAGCGCTGCAGGGCTTGATATTTCTCCTCGGGATTCTGGTCGACCACCCGCTGTGAGCCGCGCAGCTCGACCAGGGCCTTGAGGATGGCATCCCGGGTAACGTCCTTCCCCTGCAACAGGCGCCCGGCCGGATCGGCGGACTCGGCCAGGGCCAGCAAAAGATGTTCCACGCTCAAAAACTCGTCCTTGAGCCCCTTGGCTTCCTCCCAGGCCTTGGTCAGGACCTTGTTCAGGGACGGCGAGAGATAGGGGCTGCTCACCCCTCCCCCGGTTACCCGCGGGATCTTGTCCAGTTCCTGTTCCAAGTCGGTAACCAGTTGCCCCGGGTTGACGGAAAGCTTCTGCAGGATGGGGCGGATGATTCCCTCCTCGTCCTGGAGGAGGGCCAAAAGAAGATGGGAAGGCGTGATCTCCTGTTGGTCGCGTTCCGCAGCCAACTGCTGGGCAACCTGGAGCGCCTGTTGCGATTTAAGCGTAAGCTTGCTTATGTCCATTGTCTGATCCTCCTTCCAGCTTTGCGTTCCCCGCTCAAGAATCTTGTCTTTTCAGGTTATCACCATTCTCCGTCCGGGAGGAGGTCATACCCGTCTCCGGACCGGACAGGACCGACTTAAGGGCCGCCAACTCTTCGCGGGTCAGATCCCGCCAACTTCCCCGCTCCAACCCTCCCAGGCGCAGGGGGCCTATGCCGATTCTCTCCAGGTATTCGACCCGGTTGCCCACGGCCCGGACCATTCGGCGAACCTGACGCTTGCGGCCCTCCCGGAGCACGAGTTCCACCTCGCGATCCGACACGATCCGGACCCGGGCCGGGGCCGTGGGCCGGTCGTCGCCGATGTCCACCCCGGCGGACAGGTTCCGGACCTGATCCGGCGTCAGGGGGCGGCGCAGGCGGGCGCGATAGCGTTTTCCCACCCGATGACGGGGGTGGGTGAGAAGGTGGCAGAATTCGCCGTCGTTGCTGAGCAGAAGCATCCCCTCGGTTGTCAGGTCCAGCCGCCCGACCGGCACAACCCGCTCCTTGACCTCAGGCAACAGTTCCGTCACCAGCGGCCGGGAAAAACCGTCGGACAACGAACAGATGTAGCCGGCCGGCTTGTTGAGAAGGATGTATCTCGGGGTTTCCCCCCTCAACTCAACCCCGTCCAACTCAACCCGGTCCCGCCC
>Ga0272444_10003575_pt1 | contig 13925 bp, 17 predicted proteins | sample SSMForm13_FD_201033 | JGI IMG/M metagenome (GOLD analysis project Ga0272444, IMG submission 201033) | Marine sediment archaeal communities from Little Sippewissett salt marsh, Falmouth, MA, United States - SSM-Form-13 | ecosystem: Environmental > Aquatic > Marine > Wetlands > Sediment ...
CAACACAGTCAATCTGGACACCAGGCAGCAAAAAATCCGCGACATGTTCGAGGATCTCTTCACCCTCTGCTTCGACGTGCACCTGGACATCCTCACGCCCTACAGCCTGGCATCACGTTACCTCGGCGAGGGCAGGGAGTCCGTGATCGACGAAATCGAACCCACGATCTTTGTCTAGCGAGGAGCGACCGGCCATGAGCGAAGCGGCATACATGGGACAGATGAAGGACATCATCCTGGGCAGGGAATTCCTGACCTGGCTGTGGTTCAAGAGCGAGGTGGATGGCGCGGACTTCACGGCCGACGACGGCCAGCCATTCACGCTGCACGTCGAGAACAGCATCGAGGTGGATGGCGGGGAAGGCGACGCCAAGGAGTCCGTCAAGGTCAAAGGCCTTTTGGCCGAGATGCAGGAGGCCAAGCTCGGCCTGGCCAAGGGCAAGCAGGTTTCCCAGATGACCATCCGTTTCGGCATGGAGCCGGACCAGTGGACCGCCGGCGTCAGGGCCTGCGATCTTTCCATGTCGGCCTTCAAGACTCCGAGAGTCGATCGGGATCGCGGCGAGGACGAGGACCCCGATGCGGCGTTCCTCGAAAAGATGTACCTCGTCGAGAAAGGGATTTCCACGCTTGATTCGGCCTACAAGGCATTTCTCGACATCCGTTTCACACCCAAATGGCATGAAGAATGCGCGCGCATCCGCTCCTGGATCACGGAGGATTAGCTCGTGCACTCCCGCCCCGTCTCCATCCTGCTCGGCCTGTTGCGCCAGGGCCGGCCGCTGGTCGTGGCCTGGTCCGGAGGCAAGGACTCCAGCGTGACACTGGATCTCGCCTTTAGGGCCGCGCTCCGGGCCAGGGACGAGGGGCTGACGCCGCGCATCGTGGTCTCCCACGCCGACACAGGCGTCGAGAACCCCGAGATGCGCATGCACTGCCTCATGGAGAGGGGCCTGATCCGGAGATTCGCAAAGGCCAACGGTCTGGACGTCTCGATCAAGATTTCCCGCCCCACCCTTGCCAGCACCTGGGCCGTCCGGGTCATCACAGGCACCATGCTGCCGAGATTCCCCGGCGCCTCGCGTGACTGTTCCAGGGATTGGAAGGTGCTGCCCCAGCGCCGGCTCATGAAAAAAGTCCTGGCCGAGTTGCGGGCCGAGGGGGTGGAGCCGGTGACCGTGGTCGGCACCCGCTACGACGAATCCACGTCCCGCCAGGAGAACATGTCCGCCAGGGGCGAATCGGCCGACGATATCTGGGCGGACTGTCGCGACGACGCGAACATCTCCCCCATCGCCCACTGGAGCGATGCCGACGTCTGGCGGCACCTGGGCCGTTGCGCCCGGGGCGAGCTGGAGTCCTACAGCGACTTCGCCGGCCTGCACAGGCTCTACCGCGACGGCGCCGCCGAGACCCGGGTCGAGGACGGCGTCGAGATCCCCTCGTGCCGCTACGGCTGCTCGGTGTGCACCATCGGCGAAGACAGAACCATGCGCCAGCTCCTGGCCGGCGATCCCGAACGCTACGGCTATATGCAGGGGCTTTACGACCTGCAGCGATACCTGCTGGACACACGCCACGACATGACCATGCGCCAGTGGGTGGGCCGAGCCATCGACGACCAGGGCTGGATCTCCATCGGGCCCGACACCTACGGGCCCGCCATGCAGCGACGGCTCCTGGCCATCTGCTGCACCCTGGACGCCCGCGAACGAGAAGCCGCCGCGAGTCTCGGCATCAACCCCAGGTTCCAACTCATCGACGACGCCACACTCGTGGCCATCGACGCGCTATGGGGGTTGCACGCCAACCAGCCCGCGCACCACGCCCTGCGGATACATCGCGACGTCCACGAGAAGGGGTTCCGGATGGACCCTCCGGTTGTTTCCGACCCCGAGGCCAAGGCACCCAGGCCCAAGACGCGCTACGTGAACGTCGGGACAAGCTGGCGCGACGTCTTCCCCGGCCTCAATGACCATCTGCTTTTCGCCGACCGCGACACCGTCCGCTGCATGGGCCAGAGAGTCCTCTCCTGCGGAGACACGATCATGGACGTGAACACGGAGCCGCAATTGGAGGTGGACGAGGAAGGGCTCAGCTTCTTCATGGACATGAAGGACGAATACGTTTCTCGCGCGGAAGGCCTTACGCCCATGAGCGGGTACCTGGACTACGTCCATCTCGGGTTCATCCCGTTGGCCCCCAAGCAGGTCCACGACCATCACATCGCCCTTCAGCGGGCCCAATGCAGAATGGCCAACGGCCTGGCCGGCCTCGATTGCGAGAATCCAAGAATCCTTGAGGAACTGCTCAAGCGTACCGAACCCGACAAGGTCCGCAGGGGGCAAACGTGTTTCGAAGAAGATTTCGACAGGGAAACGACCGCGCCAGGGCCGGCATAGGACATCCCGTGAGTCGCTGGAAGACATGGGGTCCCGCGCTCGCGCTGGTGTGCGTCGCCCTGCTCGCCGCGAGCCGTCCGGCCGTCGCCCTGGACCCGTACCTGGATTGGTCCGGCCCGACCAGGAAATCCTGGGAAGGAGTCTGCCGGCACAAGGCGCTCTACATCCTCTCCGTGATGGCCGAGAAGCATCTGTGCAGGGTCGCCTACGGCACGGCGGCTTCTGGACGCAAGCATGTCGAGACCATGTGCATGATCGACGGGCTGTGGCACTGGATGGAAGTCCACGGGAAAGTCGTCAAGACGGGGCTTCCCCCGAGCCCGACCTTCGAGGTGACGCGCTATTACACCTCCGAGGAGTATGCCCGGCGGCTCATGAACCACTGGGCCGACGAGGAGCCGCTGATGCACCAGATACGTTCGTCCTGGGGCATTCTCAACGAACAGATCCAACCGGAACGAATCCGGCGCGAAGCGATGCGGAGGCTGGAGGACATCGACGACGAAACCCAATTGGAGGCGGGACAATGAATGCAAACCCAAAATGGGACGGGGAGGCGGCTTCACAGGCCTATCACCGCAGACCCAACCAGCCCCGCCGTGATGCGATCCGGGCCCTGCAGGCGGTGGGCATCGCTTTGAGCAATGCCCGAAAGGCGTTCGATGAAGCCCAGACCCTGTTCATCACCACCGTCATGACGTCCCCGGGGGACCTGCCTTCCCTCAAAACAAGGCTCGCAAGAATCAGGAAGCGGCACGAGTTTCTCGTGGCCAGGATCAACAGGGACCTCCCCTTGCGGGGGCACAGCCTATGGGGCATGGACCTTCGCTGGATCGACTTCTCGGGCCTGGACATCAGGCACTGTGACCTGCGCGGCGCGCTGCTGGAAGGGGCCTACGTCGACCACGCCGTCACCGGGGAAACCATCCTGGAGAGCAGATCGAAGCTGAACCAGCTCAGATGGGACGGGAAGTGGGACGTATTGTCGACGATGATGTTCGACAGCAAGACCCTCAAATTCGTCTTCGTCGACGAGTTGGCCATGTACGGCACAGCCTGGCAGGGACTGCCGGCCGTGGCGTCCCTCGGATTCAACGCGGGTTTCGAAAAGAAATCCCCGACGATCCCGGCGATGTTCGCGGGGCATCCGCACCTGGAGTTGGCCTGGTTCGAAGGCTACGTCATGGCCGAGAACAAGCTGGTCCGGGAGGGCCGACTCACGGAAGACGAAACCCGGCTTCTACAGAGGGTCAACCATCACAAAGCATTGCGCAATGCGCCGGGAGCCGGGCGGGCGTTCGGTTCGGCCGTGCTCGACGCCCTGCGGGAGCATGTCCACGGCGGCGCAACGAGGCATGAATCTCATGCAGCCTAGATCCACGCGACTGACTCTGATACAGACCGAGGCCGTAAAACCGCCGATCCTCAGTCTCCACACCCGGATTCCGACCGGGACGGGAGGCAAGGAGCCCTGCTGCATCGATGCGTTCGAGAGCGGCGGCGGGCATGTCATCGTGCTCTCGACGCGCTCCGGGATCTACAAGACGCTGGAGAACATCCAGAATGCCATTCAGCACGTCATCGAGACGCTGCTCGACGAGGGCATGAGAATCTTCGTCGAGAAGGCCATCTTCATGGATCGCGCCTGCAAGGACGGCAAAGACCAGTTCAGCCTCATCTCGCTCATACCGGATTGGGACGAACGCGGCGAATCCTGGTCGATCGCCGGCCATCGGCCCATCAGCGCCGACATGGCCATGTCCCTGATGGTGGCGTAGAGGACCCATCGCCATGCGGGTCAAGGCGCTCAACCTGGCCGACGGCCCGACGACGAATGTCGGAGCCGGCAGCGGCCCAAGAGACGAACGGATCGTTTCTGAATTCGCCGCCGCCGATGGCGGCCATATCCTCGTGCTCAGCGACGACCATTCGTTGACCAAGGCGCTTCGACACCTTCTCACCAAGGAAATCGCGATCCCCTCGACAAGGGTGAGAGTCTTCTCGGACAACGAAAGATTCTTTGAGGGGCTCAAGGACCCTGACCTCGACAAGCGGCCCCTTCTACTCATCGTGGAGCGTTCCATGCACGGCATGAGTTGCATGCCCATTGTGCAGCAACTCTCTCAACTCTACCAGGAACAGGCCAGCATCATCGTCCTCACTTACGAGGTCCCGACCGAGCACCTGGCCATGGCCTTCGAATGCGGCGCCAAAAGCGTGGTCGTCAAGCCCGCCACCATGGGCACGATGCTGTCCAAGATCGCCAACGCCATCGCCCCCCAGGGGAAACTGGGAGTCCGGATCACAGAGGCCAAGGGGCTCCTGGCGAGGAAGCTCTACGACCCTGCGTTGGTCATGGCCAAGGTCATCCTGGAGGAACACCCGGACAGCGCCACGGCCTACATGATACGTGGCGACGCGCTTCGCGGGAGGGGAGACGCCGAGGGCGCCAGGGAGGCCTACCAGCAGGCCTCCAACTGCGCCCCCATGTACCTTGAGCCGCTCAAGCGGTTGGCCTCACTGAGCAAGGATTTCGGGGACACGGAGGGACGCAGGTCCTACCTGGAGAGGCTCGATTCCCTGAGCCCCCTGAACGTGCAGCGCAAGGTGGACCTGGGGGACATCTACCTGTCCGACGGGGACAGGGACAAGGCAAGGGAGTGCTTCGAGGAGGCCATGCATGTGGCGAAGCAGGAGGCGCTGACCAGGATCGAGGAGTTGCGCACGTGCATCGCGGAGAAATGCATGCTGAAAGCGCCTGAGATGGCCGAGGACTTCTTCAGGGCGCTGCTCGAAGGTCGCCAGGAGTTGGGACCTGGCGACATAGCGATCTTCAACAGGCTCGGGCTGGCGTTGCGCCGCCAGAAGCGCTGGAAAGACGCCGTGGTGGAATACCAGAAGGCCCTGGCAATCAAACCCGATGACGAGACTGTTCTTTTCAACATGGCCATGGCCTACGCCGACGGGGGCAACCATGCCGAAGCCCTCAAATGCGTGGAATGCGCCCTGAAGAGCGATCCTCATTTTCACACCGACTCGTGCACCGTCTCCTTCAATATCGCGGTGATGTACACGCGCGCACAGCGCAACGCCGAGGCCGAACAGTTCCTTCGGGCGGCCCTGGCCATCGACCCCGACCACGAACGCGCCAAGGCGCTTCTTGACAAACTGGCGGCCTAGATAAAAAATACATTGCATGCCCCGACTGAAGTTGGCCCTGGACCTGGAGCACACGCTCATCGGCAACGCGGTCTCCCGTTTCCCCAGGCCTGGCCTCCGGTCTTTTCTGGACTGGGCCGGGGCCAGATTCGGCCCGGATAACATCGTCATATACACCGCCGTCTCCCACGAGATATGGCAAGACGTGGCCACGCACCTGGTCGCCGACGGCTTCGCCCCCGGCTGGTTTGCCGACCTCAAGCATCTGCAGCCCGAGAAACCACTGGCCCTGGCGTGGGGGTCGAGCTTCGACGACCCCGTCAAGGATCTGCGTCGTGTCTGCCCGGACATCGACCAGGTCATCATCGTCGACGACTACATGGAATATATCCGCCACGACCAGCGACACCGCTGGGTGCGCATCGAACCGTGGGAGCGACCGGACGGCGACACGCGCGACGCGGACGCCGATCGGGAGTTGGACCGGGTACGCTCCATGATCGAGAAGTTGGCGGACCGACCCCGTTGACGATGACACGTTCGGCGCATAATGTCCCGGGACAGTTCCAAGTCCCGGCCCCTAAGCAGGGACAGCTTGCGGAGCAGTGCGGACAGGGAGTGGGATCGATGGCGTGCTTGAGATGGGCACATGACGGGCCTCCTGGGCCACATCATGCGCTATCTCTTGTCAGAACAACAGGTTAGGCTTTTGCATTTGCGCCAGAAGGCCGGCTATTCCCCTTAAATAATTGCAACGCAATAACCTTTGTTAACGCAATGCAATTATTGTATTGCAATAATCAAAGATGTCAGGGCGTGAAGTACGATTATTTCAGGCACCGTCATGTTTATCTAGCACACTGAAATCATTGGATTTGTGCTACAGATGCATAATGCCAAAAATTTCCACAAGCCCTACGTTGCCATGGCTCTTGGTTTTCGAGCCGTTTCCGGGCTATAGGACTCGGGTCAGGGCCAGGCCGCAGGCCTTGCACCGGAACTGCCGCCGGGAGCGGATGTCGCACGCCGTCTCCAAGCCGTAACGCGAACAGACCTGGGCGCCGTCCGTGGCCGGCCGGCGCGCCTCGCGTATCAGGCCCAAATGGCCAGGAGGGACTGGCAGGCCTGGGTTGACAATATATTTCGGATGTGAGATTTTTAAGAAAAGGATTGTGGCAAACAAGACTTCGTTCAGGAAAAGAAAGCATGGAAACGAATCAGGGGCCGACAACCGTCTTGGAATCTCAATTCCAATGCGGGGCCTGCGGCGACACTTTCTCGTCCGAGGTGGGGCTCAGTCTTCACCTGGATGGATGCCTGTACGCCAAACACATGATGGGCAGCGTGCTGATTTCTTATCTGGGCAAGGACGTCGGTCATGTCCACGGCTGGAAGATCAGGTTGGTCAAAAAATACCGTCATCTCATCGAACGCTACGTCCGCCACGTCATCACAGGTAGCGATTCCATCACCCGTGCCCAACTGCACGACGACCTGTGCGACGCCCTTTGTGTCCGCCATGGAGATATCCGCCCCTTCGAGTCCTCCGACATCAAAAAACAGCCTTCCTTTTCGGACGCGCTCGACCTATTTCTTGATGCATATTTCCTGGTGGAACTCAACCGGTGATGAAGTGAAAATGATGATATGCAACGACCACGATCTAGAAGATCCGCGTGATCGGTTCTCATTCAGAATACACAATGCAGAACTGGTCGAGGTTCGGCAATCGGACGGCGCACAGCTTTACCGTTTTCCCCCTACCCATAATGGCACATGCGAAATGTGGCTGGATAAATACAGCGGGATTGAAAAGCCCAGGATAGGCATGGTCGGTTTCCTGGAGCAAACCTGTGGGCCTGGTACTGACATGTGGGATTTTACTGAGCTTGGACGATATGGGACTCCTTTTGATTGGAGCCTCGCCTTTAATCGTGATGGGCTCTATGAGATGGACGATGCCGGAAATTTTGTCCATGAAGATATTCTGGATCGCATCGATTACGAAATGATGTGCTTAGGGTTAATGCAGACACATAGTGTCAAGGAGACAGGACAGCCCTTCTTCGCAATAGATCTGAGAGACGGGCTACTGGTTGAAAACGTCGAAACATTACTTGAAGCCTTGCACATCATCCTTTCGTATATTAAGCCTGTCAGTGCAGGGTATAAACCTGTTGGCATAATTACAAAGAAATACAGAGAGTGCAGTTACGTTTTCCGAATCTTCGGCGACTTTATTTCACTTGTCAAATTGGTGAATAAAAAAGTTGTTGCAGATCGTTGTTTTGTGGATATAGAGCCTGCTCTGCTTCTTGTAGAAAGCGTTGATCCTGAAAATTGGTTTGATAGTGCGGATGTAGAGATAGGCAGCTAGGCGTGAAATGTCTGTCAAGGTAGAGGAAACCGCATATGCCATACGTTAAAATGAAGTGCACTGATTGCAATGTAACATCTTTTATCAAGATCCCTGATGAATTTTGCAGAAAAATTGTGGAGGACTTTGCTGTCGGCAACAAGTCATCCGTATTGCTGTTTGTTGTCTTTGGGATTGCAACTGTTTTTCTAGCGGCAATAGGTCTTTTGCTTGCTCCATCTCCTGATTCCAAAGACTGTGTATATCTAATGCAATGTACTTTCGGGCTAGCAGGTGCGTACGGTCTATGGTTTCTTTGGAACGCATGGGATGGTTACAAGCGATCAAAGAGATTTTTTACGTATCTTGGGGCTGAGGATATCTCTGTTGCCTTTGAAGACAGAAAAATTAAAGAATTCTGCTTGATACGATATCTCTCAGAAAATAAGGATTTGACGCATTGAGGCATGAGCACAAACATGCTGTAAATATTGATTTTATATTAACGCCAGAAGAGCGTATCGACCGAGAGAAATGCACGTGGCCATCAAAATTCCGGGTCCCATGAACGACATGATTCAAGCTGATCGGACAGCCTTGGCCTTGTTTGACGAGGTACGCGGCCGCATCGCTCTCGTGACCCACCTCATGGGCTACATCGGCGACGACAGCCGGGACTTCTACACGACCGAGGACAACCCGTTTCGAGTCCTTATCCGCGAGGACACCCGAGAGGATGACGTCCTGCACCAAGTCGATGAATTCATCGACCCGTACTGGGATGTCGAACTGCTGAACAAGCACCCCGAAGTCCCCAGCGACGCCAGGAGTTTCTGGGTCTTCGGCCCGTCCATCAAGATCGTCCCCGACGTGATCGCCGGAAACGAAATTCCAGCCGAGAGTCACGCCCCCACGCCGTAACTCCGCCCCGCTCCACCATTTCAGAGGCCCCGGCCGGGAATCCGGCGCGGGGTCTCCTTTTTCAAGCACCGAGTTTCCGGTGTCCAAGTGATGAAAAAATCCGGGCTGGGCGTCACCCGAATGCCGGCACTCCGTTTTTTGCCACATAGGAATAGAAAAAGGCCGGTTCTCACCGGCCTCGATGCAGGGGCACCTGCACCCAATGGATGGGGACAGGCTGCTCAGCCGGGGCTCGGGGCACCCCAGGGGTGATCCTCTTCGTCGAGGAGTTCATCGCAGTCGCCAGAAAGGCTGGCGCCAAGCTCATGGGAGACGTAGACGTCCTCGACCTTGCATTCGGAGGGGATATTGCTGTGGCGACCCTCAAGAAGCTCGGAGCAGGTCGCATTGGAAATGGCCTCTTCGGCCAGGACCATGGCCCTGTCCACGTCAGGAGCGCGGACAGCGAGACACACTCGCCCCTTGATGTCGACGACGACGCCCCAGAGTTGATCCTCTTCCGCCCCGGCATCGGTATCCTCCGATTCCTGCCCTCCTGACATCTCCCGGAGGGACGCCTCGTACTCGGGGGCGTTGTCACGCAGCCAGGCCTGCACCTCGTAGAAACCTTTCGGGCGGTCTTCGTCGTCGAGACCGAACTCGCGCGCGACAAAATCCGCCAGAGCCTGTTCCGTGACGAAGATATCGGGATGATGCGGGTTGCCCGAGTGCGTGAGGAGGAAGATATTCTGTCCAGCTTCGTATTTCATGGCGCTCTCCTTTCAGTTGAAAGCCTTACGCGGGGGCAGGCCCGGTATCCTGGGCTGATTCCTCGGAATAGACGACGTTCTGTCTGGGCTCCTCGCGAGGCAGTTCCACTTCGAACGACGCCCCGCTTTCGGGCTCCACCAGGTACCGGTGATCGCCCATGAAAGTGATGCAGGACTGCTGGCCCGCCAACGCCAGCAATCTTTCGTCCATCACCGGGAAATCCTGCTCATCGCCAGCCCTGGCCAGAAACAGGTCGTTCTCCTCGTATCGCAGACGCGTTTGGGCGCCGTCCTCGGAAAGGCCAAGGACGGTCACTGGCAAACTGGCGCCGAGATAGCGGCCCACGAAGCGAAGGTTCCGCTCGACGAAACCGTGAATCCGCTCCAGGGCCTGCAACTCTGTGCCGTGTTCGATGGCCAGGGCGGGATCGGCGGAATAGGTGGCCGTGGCCAGGGGGAACTCGTGGCAGTTCTGTTCCGCATGATCGACGCGGAGCAACAACAACTCCTCGACTCCGGGTTTCCCCCCACTGAGGAAGAGCTGCTTCAGCCTGATCTGCCCCTGGTTGTCCTTCTCCAGCCGCTTGGCGATGTCGCGTCGCAGCACCGCTTCCGGCTCCGGGACAAAGGAGTAGATATCCTCGCCGAAGGCCCGTTCGATCCAGTCGTAAAAGGCCTCGGGGTCCTCCTTGATGCGCTTCTCGACTTCCTCAAGGGGAAACAGTGGATCCTGTTTCCCGAGTCCCAGCGTGGAACCGTAGAAAATCAGCACGTCCTCTCGGTTCGCATCAGAGAGGTCGAACCAGTCCTCGACCCGCTTCTTGATGGCGAAGGTGGCCTGTTCGAAAGATTCGCGTTCGAAGAGGACCTCGCCTTTTTCGAGCAACTCGTCGATCTCGCTGACGCACACGGAGTCGGGGAACCACCAGACCTTGTGGTCGTCATGGAAATAGTAGCCTTCACCATCTTCGGACATGGTCGCCCCGAAAACGATGATCGGGCTGCCGGTCAAGGCCCCGATCGCGGCGGTCAGATAGCCGCCGTCGACGTCGACAAGGATGTCGTCCTCGTGGTATGGGCTCATCATCTCGTGAAAAGCCTCATTGGTCCCGCGCTCCTTGTTGATGGTGCCGATCTCCTCACGGAATTCTTCCATGTATTCAGGTTCGACCCTGATGCGCAGGTCGCCGTTGGCGAGTTCCTTCAATTCGAGCCCACCAGTCAGATGCAGCCTCCTGTAGTTCATGAGGACCTGCTTTTCGGTGTGCACCCCCGTGCGGAACAGGCGCTCCTGATCCTCGTCACTGCCCAGCGCCTTCCTGAAAAACGATGCGATGACATGGCCGCGCTCAATGGAGGCTTTCTCTTCGGCGTCGCGGGAGGCATGCGACTCGTCGTCCAATCCAGGCCACTGGGAGGCCTCCCAGACACTCGTGTTGACAAACCGTCCCAGGAACTCGCACAGGCGCTCGCGACTCGTGCCTTCCTCCATTATCCCCTGGGCCCTGGCTTCGAGCAGCGGCAGGCGTAGCGTCGCGGTCTCACCGCCCATGGCCAGGGTGACGACGGTCTCGTCCTTTTCACGGTCCTCGACGACGCCCCAAACGAAGCCTTCCTTGACAAGATTTCTCAGCAGCATTTGTATTGTCTCCTCGTTGCTCAGGCAGAAGGCGCCATGTCGGCGGCGTCGTCATCGGGGCGAGGCGGGAGTTCGCCCGTGGCGACCTTGGCGTCCACCAGGTCCTCAATGATCTCGTTGCCCGTGGCGACCAGTCGGTCTTGGATCGCCCTTTCGTTCTGTTCCAGGAAGGTCCGAGCCTGATCGGCGCTCAGGCCGGGGTGCGCTTCCATCACGTCACCGACACGCCACACCACCCTGGCGAATTCGTCGCGCCCATTCCCTTCTTTCATCATGTTTTTCCCTTGTTGACGTTTTTGACGATTGCTAGCCTTGCGGCATCGCCGATGGGGGGTACGGCGGGAGCAGATCCCGATCGACCAGGTCGTCGAGCAGGTGCTGCATGACGGCCACCCGTTCTTCGTCCATGCGTTCTCGAATGGTCGCTTGGTTGGCCTTGAGAAAACCCATGGCCTGATCGGCGCTCAGGCCGGGATGTTCGCGCATGACGTCCTCGCACGTGAAGACCAGACGCACCGAGAATCCGGCAACGTCTTGCTGTTCATGGCCGCTGTCGGAACTGACGGCTTTGTTCTGGTCGCCCATTTGCTTCACTCCTTCCCGGTAGCGTCATAGCTCAGCACCGGATTCGCGCTTGCGCAAATTATTGGTATATTGTATACGATTCCTATCATTGTTGCAACAGAAATCCACCTGGACACAAGGCCCCACCCCGTAACCTGACAAGGGAACCGACATGTATCTGATCTTCACGGAACGGCAGAACCACCACGGCATGCTTGAATTCCAGTCCGGGTCGTTCGGCCCAGAGTTCGTTCAACGGCTGGAGCAAACGGCACGGAAGTGCCGGCGCGACGACACGCACCATCTCGCGTTCTCCTTGCCCCGCTCGACAAAGGTCTTCACCTTCGAAGGCCCCACCCACCCATGCGCCGACCTCGCGGGGGAGGTCCTGCAGGGCCTGCCCGAGGGATTCGTAAAGCAGACCTTGCCCTACCTTGTAGGCACACCAGGGTTCATCACGGCCTTCACCGGCGAGGACGGCAGCGAACTTGTGCAGATTCACGCCGTGGACTCGACCATTAAGGGGCTCCAATACGACAGCCACCCGATCCGCCTGGAAAAGTTCCTCGAAAACGTCCTGGCCGACCAGCCGGACGAGACGCAGGGACACGCCGCGAAACGTCGCCCCGTAACGGCCAGGGCCAGGGTCTTCGTCTTCACAGCCCAATATGAAAACGACAGGCACAACGACCACGACCCCGAAGTTTTCGGTTCCGAGAAGGATCTGGTCGCGTACGCCAACGACTTCCTCGAACCCGGCAAAGAGTTCGAGACCTTCGAAGACATCGAGACCTTCTGCGCCGGCTCCATGGAGCTGAGCGGAGGAGTCAGTATCCACGACATCGACGCCGAACTGATTCGGGATCACAACCGGGTTCACACGGTCGAATTCGACCTGCAGGACTGGCGCCTGGCCACAGGTGCCCTGGAAGAGGCCTGGGCGGAGCTGACGCCGGCGCAACAACGGCCCACAAGGGTCCGCGTGGAGATCGGCGAAGGCATCGAGGTGAATTTCATCGGGCAATCCGAGAAGGAAAAACGTTCCGTCTTCATCGAGAGGGACAAGGAAGACCTCAGGGTCGCCATGTACCGCGAGCGCACCGGGACGGCCGCCGTGGCCGATGTCCGGGGCGACGGGGTGCTCATCCGAAGCGGCGCGAACCCCGGCCCAGGCCATCCCGAACACATCGACGCCGTCTTCGCGGACGGAAGTTGCATGAACGTCCACGAAGAACCCGACGACGGTCCAAGACCGTAGGGAGAAAAGAACATGTTCCTCGCGTTTGAAATCACCCGTGACGATGTCGCCGCCGTCCTGTCCAGGTTGAACCCTGGCGGGGTTCTGCCCGACGCCATGATCCAGGTCGTCTTCGATCGGCTGGATCATGGCGCGGTGGAAAAGGCCGCCCTTTATGGCGACGACATGGAGACGCAGACCGAATACGCCCACGACGAGATCCAGCGCCAGGTCCTGGCGGCCATGACCGACAAGGCGTTCCCGGAGTTCTTGAACGTCTGCGACCAGATCCTGCAAGCCACAGGGGGAAAAGAAGTCGCTGCCCTGTTCGAGGAATTGGAGAAGGCCGGCGTCCTCGAACGGTGCTGGAATTTCGATCTGGTTTCCGGCTACATGGACTGCGCCGTCCACCTGGACAACCACCCCGCCCCCTTGCCCGGAGACGGATCCGAACCGAAGCGGTTCGACTGGAAACTGTGCGTTACCGTAATCCTGCACGATTACGACGATGTCGAAGACTTCGTCTACACCTCGGCGCAGACCTCGGCACCCGACGGGGAATCGCCCTTCGAGGACGAATGGGACGAACAATCGCTGCCTGTCGAGTGGCAGCCCGACGAATTCAAGACCCTGACGTCCACGCTCAGGGCCCTGGCTCCCCGCATCAGGGAACACTGCAAGGCACACGGCGACCTGGTGGAAAAGGCATGGACGAGACACATCGAGCTGATATCCTCCTCCAACGACTGCGTCAGCCCCGGCGCCGGCCTTGGCTGACCCGGAGAAAGCATGCCAACCTTCTTCTGTCTTGCCTGGGCCAAAGACCTCCCGGGGATCGCCTCGAAAGGCCTTTTGCCACGCATCGGACCGCGATCAGCCTTGATGGGCGAAACCGCAC
>Ga0272444_10003578_pt1 | contig 13921 bp, 11 predicted proteins | sample SSMForm13_FD_201033 | JGI IMG/M metagenome (GOLD analysis project Ga0272444, IMG submission 201033) | Marine sediment archaeal communities from Little Sippewissett salt marsh, Falmouth, MA, United States - SSM-Form-13 | ecosystem: Environmental > Aquatic > Marine > Wetlands > Sediment ...
TGCGAGGCGACGGCATGACGTTCGTTCACGCCGGCGGGACGATCGTCGAGAAGGAGCTGAAAGGGGAGTCGCTTCGCATCGACACCGGCTGCATTGTCGCGTTCACGCCGCAGTTGGAATACACGATTGAGCGCGCCGGAAGCCTGAAATCGATGGTCTTCGGCGGCGAGGGGCTTTTCCTGGCTACGCTGCGGGGCACGGGTAAGGCGTGGCTCCAGAGTCTGCCATTTTCGCGGCTGGCGGACCGGATCATCGCGCATGCGCCGAAGCACGGCGGTTCGAGAAAAGGCGAAGGCTCGGTCCTGGGCGGCCTGGCCAGTATGCTTGAGAAGTAGGCTCGACGATGCCGGGCGTGCCTTAAGGACAGGGATCCATTTAAGCGGAAGTGACTTACAGGGTAAGGTGAGAGCGTTCTTTCACCTTACCCTTTTTCGATAAAAAACAAATTACAGAAAGAAGTGTCTTAAGACCGTCAGTAAAACGAACAGGACGGCGCAGATATAAACAACCGGATGGACCTGTTTGCCCTTTCCCGCTGCGAGCTTCAAGAGGCAGTAGCTGACGAAGCCGAACCCGATGCCTTCCGCCGGGCTGAAGGCGAAAGGAATAATAATGATTGTGAAGAAAGCCGGGACCGCCTCGGAGTAATCCTCCCAGTCAATCTTTCGAACGCTTGTCATCATAAACACGCCAACGATCAGCAGTGCCGGCGCAATCGCTGGAAACAGAGCCAATCCGCCGGCCTCGGTATAAGCGCTTCCCACCATCGCCACGAGCGGCTTGAAAAACAGCGCCAGCAAAAAGAGCAACGCGGTCACCACGCTGGCCAGTCCGGTTCGCCCCCCGGCGTTGATCCCGGCGATGCTCTCGATGTAGCTGGTCACGGTCGAGGTGCCGAGTGCCGCGCCGGCGGAAGTGCTGGCCGCGTCACAGAAAAAGGCCCGTCCGATGCGGGGCAGCTTGCCTTCGACCATTAGCCCGCCGCGCTCGCCGACGCCGACGAGGGTGCCCACCGTGTCGAACAGGTCGAGAAAGAGAAAGATGAAAATGAAGGCCCAGAAACCGGGCGACAGCGCGCCGAGAATATCCAGCTTCAGGAACGTCGGCTCCAGCGACGGAGGCGCCGACACGACGCCTTGATAGTTCACAATGCCGAGGGGAATGCCGGCGATCGCCGTTGCGAGCATGCCCCACAGAATCGCTCCCTTGACGCGATAGATTAAAAGAATGGTGATGAAGAGCGTCCCGCCGAGCACTAACAGCACGTGCTTGCTGGTCAACTCGCCGAGATTGACCAATGTGCCGGGATTGTCCACGACGAGCCCGCCGTATTCGAGACCGACAAAAGTGATCAACAGACCAATGCCAACGGCAATCGCATGTTTGAGCGACTCGGGAAGCGTTTCCGCTAATTTGGCTCGAAAGCGGAAGAGGGAAAGAAACATAAAGATAAAGCCGGCGATAAAGACCGCGCCCATGACCTTCGGCCAGGCCGCCTCGCCGGCGGGAAGCCCGGCGGCGACCCCCACGACGATTCCGGCAAAGATCACGTTATGGCCCATGGCCGGTGCAAGGGCGATCGGGTAGTTGGCGATCAGCCCCATCAAAAGTGTGCCGAGCGCCGAAGCCAGGCACGTGGCGACCATCACAGCGTCCGGGTCCATGCCCGTCGGCAGCATCCGGCAAAGGATAATCGGCTGGACAAAAATAATGTAAGACATCGTCATGAACGTCGCGACGCCGGCGATGATCTCCGTGCCGACGGTGCTCCCCCGCTGTCGAATGCCGAACAGTCTTTCCAGCATGATGCGTTCCCCCTTTTTCCCCAAGACGGGCCAACCTTCCGGGCTCTTTTTAGCAGACTTCCCGGCGGCTCGCAAAAGCTTTTGACAATCCCCGGTTTCTGCCTGCATAATAACGGCGAACAGGGTGGATTCCGCTGGGAATCGAGGGTCTGCAATGGACCGAACCGAGCTGTTGATCGTCGGCGTACTGCTGGTGGTGATTCTGATCGGGCTGGGAGTTCAGCAGTTTGGGCGGCCGCCGCGCGTCGAGCCGCTCATCATTGAAAGCCCGCTTCGGCCGGATCGAACGGGGCGGCAGGCGCTGGGACTCGCTGCGGCGGGGATGGCCGAGGCGACCGGGCCCCGGGCGGCCGGTTCGCCCGCCTCCTTGTTGCCGGATCTCAATCGCTCGACGGCTATCGAACTTCAGCAGGTGCCCGGCATCGGCCCGGCGCTGTCCGCCAGTATTCTCTCTTACCGTGACCGCCACGGTCCCTTTCGCCGGATGGATGACTTGCTGGAGGTCTCGGGCATCGGCCCAAGCCGCCTGGAGCGCATTCGAGGGTATTTCTCTATTCCGGGCGAAGCGTCCTCGCCTCAGCCCGATCCAATCCGCGCAATCCCGCCGCCGGTCATCGAAGGGCCTTCCGGAATCGTGGCTTCAAGCCAGGAACGGATCGATCTGAACACTGCTTCGACCGAACAGCTGGAAACACTTCCCGGCATTGGACCGGTGTTGGCCGAGAGGATTGTGGACTATCGGGATTTCCATGGGCCCTTCGAGCATGCAGAGCAGCTGATGGACGTGCCGGGGATTGGAGTCAAGCGCTTCGCGCAGGTTGCCTCGCAAGTTGGGGTGACGGGACGCCCGACGGTCGAGCGGGTTCGGGCGGCCTCGCCGCCCCGGGCTCAGTCGGAGGGGTCACTCGCCGCCTCGAGCTCGACATTGCCCGGCCCTTTTGCTAAAAAAGAACAAAGGAAAGACCGGATTAACCTGAATACTGCGACGCGCGCGCAGCTGGAGTCGTTACCGGGAATCGGCCCCGTGCTCGCCGAGCGGATTGAGCGCTATCGTCTCGAACATGGTGGATTTCAATCTCGGGAACAGCTGAAGGCCGTTTCCGGGATCGGCGAAAAGAGGTACGCGCAAATCTATCCCTTGATCGAGGTTCGTTAAATCAAAATGGCTAAGAAAGAGACCTGTTCAAATCATCCCAATCGCAAGGCGGCCCGCATTTGCATGGGCTGTGGGAAATGGTTCTGCACGGAGTGCCTGACTTTCGTTCACAATATCCCTTATTGCTCCGATTGTCAGGCGGTCGCGGAAGACTTGCGGGGCGCGGTCCAGGAACGGGCCGAGGATCAGCCCGACTCCGTTTACGGCGAAGCCGCCTCGGGAGACGGTCCGGTTTACGCGCCGACGGGCGAAGACGCCATCTGGGAGCATGGATTCGATAGCTCGAAGATGGTCAAGATTACGCGCGGCCGCCTGGCGGAGCTGGAGCGAAGTTTGTCTTTGGTGGAAGACCGGGCGGGGATCCTCGCGCGGGCGATCGCTTTTGTGATCGATTTTGCAGTGACCGCCGTCTTGGCGCTGGGGCCGTTTTATCTTGAAGCGCAAGGACGACTGAGCGGTATCCTCCCGGATCCAAACACGCGGTTTCTGGTGCTCATGGTCAATCTGGTGCTCTCGCTGTTTTACTACCGGCTTCCGCTGTTTCATTTCAGCGGGGTGACCTTGGGGCGGGTGGTGCCGCAGATCCGGCTCGTCGATCAAAAGGGAAAGTTTCTTGGATTCGGTCAGGCGGTAGTCTACACCATCCTTCAAACCGTGATGTATATTCCGCCGCTGTTTTTGCTCAATGGGCTGGTGGCGGCGCTGAGCAAGGACCGTCGCAGCCTGATTGACAAAATTCTGGGCACCCAGGAAGTCAAGGAAGGCGCCTGGCATGAACGGGCGCGAAAGGCGATTTATTTCGAAGACATCTCCCGGCTCGGCCGGTAGCCTGCGAAAGAAACAATATCCCGCCCGAGTCCCGGCCTCTGGCGGCAGTTGCGGAATCCTCAATGCGTATTGGAATTAACGCTCTGTCGGTCACCAACCGAAGCGGAACCGGCTACTACACCCAGCAGTTGCTTCTGGCGCTCGGCCGAATCGACCGGGAAAATGATTACTTCCTTTTTTTGCCCGAGGACAGCCTCTTAACCGCGGTGGCCCGCCGGGGCCGGCCGGCCGATGAGGAAGCGGTCCAGTTCGGTCGGCAGCTGCGTCCGCTGCTCGGCCAAGCCCGCAACTTTCACCCCCAACTGGTTTCCCGAAGAAACCGCGCCGGGCGGGTGCTTTGGGAACAATATTTCCTTCCGCGCGAGATCAAGCATCTCGAGCTTGACGTCTTTCATAGCCCCACGGGCATCGCCCCGGCGCGTCTTTCCTGTCCTTCCGTGGTGACGCTGCACGATCTGGGGTTCCTGAGGTTTCCCGAGTTGTTCCTTTGGTTGCACGGACGCTATTTGAGACGTGCCCTGCCCCGAAGCGCCCGGCGGGCGGCGGCGGTGATGACTGACAGCGAAACGCGCCGAAAGGAAGTCATCGAGCGGTTGAAGATTCCACCCGAGAGAGTATCGACCGTGCTTTTGGGAGTGGATGAGGCGTTTCGACCGGAGGCCGCGCCGCAACGTCTCGAGCAGGTTCGTAAGATGCATCGCCTGCCCGAGCGATTTATTCTCGCCCTGGGAACGGTCGAGCCGAGGAAAAACTTGCTCGTGCTTCTGGAGGCCTTCAATCGGTTGGCCAAAGAAGAAAGCGACCTCTGCCTGGTTTTGGTCGGGCGGCGGGGATGGAAAGAAGAACCGGTGTTCGAGAGGATCGAATCGCTCGGGCTGTCCGGTCGCGTCGTGTGGACCGGATTCCTGCCTCGCGAGGACCTGCCCGTTGTTTATTCAATGGCTTTGGTATGCGCCTATCTCTCGATTTACGAAGGATTCGGCTTGCCGGTGCTCGAAGCCATGGCTTGCGGCACGCCGGTCGTGGCGTCCGACATTCCGGTCTTTCGGGAGTGGACCGCCGGAGCCGCGGTCCTCGTTCCGCCGGACGATCCGGGGCAGGTGGCGAATCAGTTGCACCGAATGTTAAACAGTCAAGAGACGAGACAGCGGTTGTCCGAATCCGGTCTGCGGTTGGCAAGCGAGCTGACGTGGGAACGCACGGCGCACGCGGCGCTTGAGGTTTATCATCAAGTCGCCGAGTTGAAAACTTAAAGGAGTGTCAGAGAAATGAAGCAGAAATGGACTCGAAGGGAAATGCTCAAGCTCAGCGGAGCCGTAATCGCCGGTACCACCCTGGCGGCGTGGCCGGCTTCAGGCGAGGCGATGGCCTCGAAGCGGAAATCCCCTCGTCGCGCGAAGCGAGTCCTTCGCATTGCGCACCTGACCGATATTCACGTGCAGCCGGAGCGACAGGCGCAGCGGTGGCTTCGTGTTTGTCTTCGCCACGTGCACGCGTTGCGGGACAAGCCGGACGTGATCTTCAACAGCGGCGACGCGATCATGGACTCGCTGGCGGCCGACGCCGAGCGAACCCGCACGCTCTGGACGCTGTTCAAGAAAGTGCTTGATGAAGAATGCTCGCTGCCGGTCGAACACTGCATCGGCAACCACGACGTGTGGGGCTGGGACAAGAAGAAGGGGGCGTCGCCGAGCGAGCCGCTTTACGGCAAGAAGTGGGCGATGCAGGCGCTGGGCCTCGCAACGCCGTATCGAAGCTTCGACCGGGCGGGTTGGCATTTCGTCGTTTTGGACAGCACCCACTGGCACGACGAAAAGGACTATACCGCGCGCCTGGACGAGGAGCAGTTCGAATGGCTGAAGGCCGACCTGGAAGCGGTGGAACCGGAGCGGCCGGTGCTGGTGCTTTCGCATATTCCCATCCTGTCGGCCAGCGTGTTTTTCGACGGGAAGAATGAAAAGACTGGTGATTGGGTCGTGCCGGGGCGGTGGATGCACATCGACGCGCGCCGGATCAAAGACCTGTTCGTCCGGCACGCGAACGTCCGCGTTTGCCTCAGCGGGCACGTTCACCTGCTTGACCGGGTCGATTACAATGGCGTGACCTATCTCTGCAATGGTGCGGTCTGCGGCCGATGGTGGAAGGGAACTTACCGGGATTGCCCGCCCGGGTACGCGCTGGTGAACCTTTACAGCGACGGCTCGTTCGACCGGGAGTATATTTTGTACGGGTGGAAAGGCAAAGAGGAATAAGAAAAGAAGGTAGGGTGGATTTTAATCCACCTGTTGATTCTTCTTTTACAAGGTTGGGGAAAAAAGACAACAGGTGGGTAGGAACTCACCCAACTTTCTCCCCCTTACGAAGGGGGAGATAAAGAGGGGGTTGCTTTTAAGGCTGTGAGCCGCGCTGCCGGAGAAAAATTTACCCCTCCCCGCCTCCCCTTCAAAAAGGGAGGAGAGGAAAATCGACAAACCTTTCAAGAGAGACTCCATTAAGAAGAAGGCTCCAGCAGGTCCTTCACCGTGGCGCGCGCCAAGGTATTCTGCCGGTCCTGGCGCGCTTCAAGAAGAACCTTGCGAATCGTGTCATCGATCGTTGAAGGCTCGGCCAGGGGTAAGCCGAGCGGTTCTTCTTCAACCGCGCTGACAACCGCATCGAGCGGAATCCGCTCGGCGGCTTTCGCCAGGGTGTACCGAGGCGCTTCGGGCTCGCCGGTGCGCACAAGCAGCTCGCTTTGAACAAGCCGCGCGAGAATCGCTTCCGCGGTTTCGGTTCCTCCTTCGATGAAAGCTTTGAAATCCTCGACCTCGCCCGGCGCTTCTCCCTGGTGAAAGCGTTCGGCGGCGGCCTTCATGATCCGTAGCGCGGAGTAAGGCGCGAGATTGCCGGCGGTCATTTTCCCGTCGCGCCGTCCGTTAGGATGAGCGATGGCGAAGGAGACTTCTGCGCCGAGCAGTACAATGGCCCAAGAGTAATAGACCCACACGAGAAACAAGGGAATGGCGCCCAGCGCGCCGTAGATAATCTTGAAGGAGGAAATCTCGCCGATGTAGTAATCAAAGCCGACCTTCGCCAGTTCCCAGAGAAGGCCCGAAATCAATGAACCGATCAGCGACGCGCGCCAGGGAACGCTGCAATTGGGAATCGCCGTGAAAGCGAAAAAGAACGCTCCCCAAGTAAAGAGAAAGGGCAGCAGCAGCGTCGTAAATTTAAACGTTTCGCTCTGCAGGGCGTCCGGCGTGCCAAAGAAATAGTCCTGGAGTTGATCCGTCATGTAGATCGAAATGGTGATCAGCAGGGGAATCCAGAAGATGATCGCCGTGTAAGAGACGAACTTGCGGAAAATCGGCCTCGCACGGGGCACGTGCCAGATGTGATTCAGTGAACTTTCCACCGCGTTGAGCAGCGCCCAGGCCGAAAGAATCAGGATCGGTAGGCCGGCGACGCCGATGGCGGCCGTGGCTTGTTGAGCGGACGCGATGATCGAGTCGTAAAAGCCTTCCAGGCTTTCAATCGAGCCGGGATTGATGTACTGAAACAGGACGCGGCGCACTTCGCCCATGCGCTCTTCAAACTTGCCGAAACTCGAATAGATGGAAAACGAGACCGCCAGGCAGGGAATCATCGCTAGCAGGGTCGTGTAAGACAACGCCGCGGCGCGGGACAGGCAGGCGTCGGCGTAGAATTCCCGGACCGTGCGAATGGCGATTTTCCAGGCCTGTTGAAGCGGCCCGCGCCTGATTTTATCCAGATCGATCATGCGACGGTCTCCTTTGGATTCCGGAAGACGCTTTACCCTTTTGCATCTATGGTAATACGGTTGCCTTGGCTGTGCAAGCTCGCGGTCCTCCCTTCCGTCTCCGTCAATTCAGGGTAGCTTCACAGGGAATGCTCTTGAATTCCTCTCCCTTCGAGGGGCTTGTCCGCCTATGGAGGAAGAGGCGTGCTTACAACGCTCCGGAGGGTGAGGGTGCTACTGGGATTGTTAAACTTCTCGGCGGGTTATTTCTGCATCTTGCGCAGTTCGTTCAGATCGCGGGCTTCCATATCGAGCAGGCCCTTGAGCTCGTCAATGAACTGGTTGACGTCCTTGAACTGGCGATAGACTGACGCAAAGCGAACATAGGCCACCTGGTCGAGCTTTCGCAGTTCTTCCATTACCAGATCGCCGAGGGCGCCCGATTCGATCTCTTTCTCGAAGCGGCTGTTGATCTTCATTTCGATCCGGCCGGCGATCTCTTCAACCTGTTCTTCGCTGACCGGCCGTTTGCGGCAGGCGACCCGAACGCCTTCAACCAGCTTCTCGCGGGAGTAGGGTTCGCGCCGCTGGTCGCGTTTGATCACCATCACGGCGATGTTGTCAACGTGCTCGTAGGTGGTAAACCGCCGGTTGCAGGCAAGGCATTCCCGGCGGCGGCGAATCGAGCGCCCTTCGTTCATGGCGCGCGAGTCAACCACTTTGTCATTGTCTTCACCGCAATAAGGACATCGCATAATTGTATCCCCCCATTGTGCGCCGCCGAGACGCCCGAGAGCCGAGGCTGAATCAGGCGAATGACGACAACGATCGCGTTTCATCAAGACCGGTTTCTATCGAGACCGGCCCCCCCACCAGGAGTATAACAAATTCACCTCAAGCGTACTTCAAACCTTCATACAAAGGAAACTGCTCGCTCAGCCGGCGAACCTTGGCCGTCGCTTCCTTGCGAGTCGCTTCATCGTCGATTTTTTCGATGATTTGGGCAATCACCTCGGCGATGCCATCCATCTCCCCGGGTCCCATGCCGCGCGTCGTCAGCGCCGGGGTGCCCAGCCGCAGTCCGCTTGGATCAAAAGGCTTTCGCGGATCGAAGGGAACCGTGCTGCGGCTCGTGGTTACGCCGACGATATCCAAGGCGCGCTCCAACTGCCGCCCCGAGACTTCGGTTTCCCGCAGATCCACCACCATCAGGTGGTTATCGGTCCCCCCGGAGAGCAACTGAACCCCTCGCTTCATCAATCCTTCCGCCAGCGCCTTGGCGTTCTCGACAATCCGCTTCTGATACGCGACAAATTCGGGTTGGAGCGCCTCTTTGAAAGCCACCGCTTTGGCGGCGATCACGTGCATCAGGGGCCCGCCCTGCATCATGGGGAAGACCGCCCGGTCGACCGCCTTGGCCAGCGCTTCCTTGCACAGGATGATTCCCGAGCGCGGTCCGCGCAGTGTCTTGTGCGTCGTGCTGGTGACAAGGTCACAATACGGGATCGGGTCCGGGTGAATCTTGGCCGCCACCAAACCGGCGATATGGGCGATGTCGGCCATGAGATAAGCGCCGACCTCATCGGCAATCGGTCGAAACGCGGCGAAATCAATCTCGCGGGGATAAGCGCTGGCCCCGAGGAGAAGCAGCTTCGGTTTGTGTTCGCGCGCCAGCCGGGCCACCTCATCCATGTCGATCCGGCAGGTCTCGCGATTGACCCCATAGGCAACGATGTTGAACCACTTTCCGGAGAAGTTCACCGGGCTGCCGTGCGTGAGGTGTCCGCCGTGGGACAGGTTCATGCCGAGAATGGTGTCGCCGGGCTCCAGGATGGAAAAGTAAGCCGCCATGTTGGCCGTGCTTCCAGAGTGCGGCTGCACGTTGGCGTGATCGGCTCCAAACAGCCTCTTCGCCCGCTCGATGGCCAGCGATTCGGCGATGTCGACTTTATCGCATCCGCCGTAGTAGCGCTTGCCGGGATACCCCTCAGCGTACTTATTGGTCATCACGCAGCCGGTCGCCGCAAGCACCGCCTGCGAGGTGAAATTCTCCGAAGCGATCAGTTCCAGACATCCCCGCTGGCGATCTGCCTCTTGATCGAGCGCTGCGGCGATCTCCGGATCGACCTCCGCCAGAGGGGCGGATAATTGCTGTTGAATCGAAAGGTCTCCCACGTGCTATTCCTCCTCGTCCAAATCCGCGTTTAAATGGTCTGCTTCATACTGCCGGATTTTCTTCCGGCGACGTTCATAACGCTTTCCTTCGCCCTGGACTGTTTCCGTCGTAAGGAAAACGTTCACAATCCGCTGGGCCTGTTCGACTTCAATCGAGTCTGCGCCGAGACAGAGTATGTTCGCCCCGTTATGCTGGCGGCACTGCTTCGCGTCCGCTTCGTTTCCCACGACCGCGGCATAGGCACCGGGCACTTTGTTCGCTGTGATGCCCATGCCGATCCCATTGCCGCAAATCAGGATCCCCCGGTCGACCTTTCCCTCGCTGACCAGCCGGCCTACGGCCAGGGCATGATCCGGATAATCGGCGGACTCGGGCCCGTGCGTTCCGCAATCGGCTACTTCATACTGATTCGAGGAAAGGAACTCAATCAAGGATTGTTTGAGTTCAAATCCCCGGTGGTCTGCGCCAAGGGCCACTCGCGCCACCTGGTTTTCCAGGGCGGCTTTTTCTTTCTTGAGTTCAGTCAATTTTTGCGTGACTCCCTTCAGTGCGGTAAAAAGCCTTTCGCCGCAGTGCCGGAAAACCTCGATCGGTTGCCCCACCGGATCGTCGATTGCCACTCGCGGCGCCTTGGGATCGAATGTTCCCAGGAGATGCACCTTTTTTTCTGACATCGGGTCTAGCTCGCTGATCCGGTCAGAGTGCATCTGTTCCATCGTCAGGATCAGGTCCGCCCGCCGACTCATCTCCAGGGTGAGCGCGCGCGAACGATGCCCGGAAATATCCACTTGCATCTCTTCACAGGCCCGGATCGCCTCTCCTGAAGCCTCCCAGCCGGAGTAGGTCCCCACGCCCGCCGAGCCCACCTCAACCTCGGTTTCGCCGATTTCGGCCAGCATGCGCTTTAAAATGCCCTCCGCCATGGCACTTCGGCAGGTATTTCCCGTGCAAATAATCAATATGCGATACGTCAATTTCGGCTCCTGAAAACGGCTGGTGATATCCTGTGAATTGAGATGGAAAAAACAAACCAACAAATCAGTAACCTATTAAAGCGGCATTCTAACGAAACCCTCCCTTTGTTTCCACCAAAAAACAGCCGACCCCCTTGAGCGACAATTCAACAATGTAATTTACTGAAAATTAAGGGCTTAGAATCTACCCCTTTTGACCGACTCTCAAAGATTGAACAAATGAACCCTTTGAATTAAACATCCCACGCAGTCAGAACTTATGTATCAAGCGGGGCAATGCGGCAGAAAAGCCGCTGGTTATAATGTGTGAATACTTGTGGATTTCCTCTCCCGATCATTTACGAATAAAGACCACTGGGTTGGCAAACACCCACGGCCGGCCATCTTTCCAGACTTCGGCGCGATAGACACCCGGCTCGGTCGCCTCATACTCCCACGCCTCGGCGGATCCTTCGAAACAAACCTCCCCATCGCGAAGCAGCGTCAGGCGGGCCGCCTGAGGGCAGCGACCCGAGAAAGCAATTATCTCCCCCTTCTGGAACGGAATTCGGTCCCCCATTCCGCACTCCCGGCCGGCATATCTGGCCTGGAAACGGAATCCCCCGCTGTCAAAAGGCTGGTCCATTGACACAAAACAGCGTCCTCTTTCCAGCGCCTCAAGCACCGTTTTTTTGTCCTTGATCGGGCAGCCGGAAAAAGAACGATTCAGAATAACGTGATTCCTAATAGTCTGGAACATTTCTCGATAAGGAAAGATTTTCAATTTAGGAAGGACCGGTTTTGCATGAGCGTCCACTCCTCCGATGCCCACAAGTCGCTCTTCCTTCGACAGGAGGTCCCAAGTGCGCAACGTGTCAGGATGCGGCGGGCACAATGCGGCGTTCGGCCGGGCGATGTGAAAGGGCAGGTTCCACCAGTGCGTATCGCGAATCCAGTCATACATATAGGACCAGACCTCGATACCGGTCAGTCCCATCGCTGCCCGCACTTTCCACCGGCTGTCGTCGATGCCGAACTCGGGCTTTGGCTTACCGTCCGGATGAACAAGAAAGCTCAAGCCCCCGTCCTCGTGAATGTCGTGGATAAGGTCTTTGGGATCGGAGGATTGATGATGGATTCGCTTTTTGCAGTCGACCGCCAGAAAGTGGCCCTTGTTGCGTCCCAGTTCCTCGCCGACGATCACCAGAACGCGGCCGTGCCAGCCGCCCAGGCCGAGATGCCGGGCCTTGATGCTGTTGTGATCGGTCAGGATGATGAAATCGAGTCCTGCCTCCTCCGCCGCTTCGACCAGATCGGGCACACTGCCCGAGCCGTCCGAGAAGAGCGAGTGGATATGACTGCAGCCGACTACTTCGAATTCACTCGTGGATTCACTCATCTTGTGTTACTCACAACGCCGGTCCGCTACTGATTGAATACTCGCCTTGACCGCTTGAACTACTTCGCCGATGGGCGTCTTCGTCTTTTCTCTCGGGCGGTCGCGCCGGGCCAGTTCCACCATGCCCTCGTCCAAGGAGCGCTTGCCGACGATGACTCGCACCGGAAGACCCAGCAGATCGGCGTCGTTAAACTTGACTCCCGGCGATTCGTCCCGGTCATCGTAGAGCACATCCAGACCTTCTTTTTCCAGCTCGGTGACAATCTTCTCCGCCGCCTCCCGAGTTGCCGGGTCTTTCATGCCAAGCGCCAGGACGTGCACGTCGTAAGGCGCCAGTGAGACCGGCCAAACGATCCCTTTCTCGTCGTGATGCTGTTCGAGGGCGGCGGCCATCGATCGAGTAAGACTGACCTCGCAGCGCGCCATCGCGATCGGTCGCCGAACTCCCTCGACGTCGTTATAAAGCGCGCTGAAGACTTCGCTCAGTTTTATTCCCAGTTTCTCGACGCGCGCCAGCTCGATCCCCCACGTCCTGCGGATTGTGCCGGGTCCACCGCTCGGGCAGGGATCGCCCTCGACCGCCAGTCGCAGATCGGCGGTTTCGGGTCGGGGGAAATCCCGGCCCGCCATCACGTGAACCAAGTGCGCGTCCCCTTCGTTCGCTCCGGTGACTCCATCTTGGACCTGGAGAACTTCGGGATCGGCCAGAATACGCACGTTCTTCAGTCCCACCGGTCCGGCGAATCCCACCGGCGCGCCGGTCACCCGCTCGATGACTTCCGGCGGGGCCATTTCGACCGGCCGGCCCAAGACCGCGGCGATCTTTTTTTCGCCCGCCTCGCGGTCCCCGCGCACCAGGACAACCACCGGTTCGTCCCCGGCGGTATAGATCAGCGTCTTGATCAGCTGAGTCGGTTGGACGTTCAGAAATCGGCAGACGTCCTCGACTGTCGACGCGCCCGGCGTCGAGACCTTTTCAATAGGCGGCGGCTGTCCAGCTTGTGCAGAATCCTCTTCGCCCGGAGGAAGACAGGGGCAAACATCGCGAAGAGCGGCAAAGCCGGTTGTTTCGCAGTACGCGATCTCGATGTCCCCCGCATCGGCCGGGGCCAGAATCGCGCGGCAAGCACCGTCGTTCACTGTCGAACAAGCCGCCTCAGCGATTATGCAGTCAATACCGCAACGTTGAAACGCGCGCCCCAACATCTTCAGCATCGCCTCGCAGGAGCGGTCGAGCTCCTCCGCGTCCCGGTTCAGCGAATACGCCGCCAGGCAGCGGCTTTCAATGGCGCGGATCAATCCAAGGCGAGGGCGAGGTTCGTTTTCGATGCGCGTGTGAAGGTGAAACAGGATTCGGGGCAAGTCGCGGTAGCTGCTGATTTCGCGCGAGGCAAGGTCCGCTATCAGCTCATCCCACGCCGCCCCGAGCAGGAATTCTCGATCCAGTGAATCTCGAACAGACAGTAGCAGCGGGTCCATCGTCTCCAGCCGTCCGCTTCGCCTGGCGAGCTCGGCCGGCTGTAAAAGCGGCAGCGAGAGTTCCAGGCCGCCCTTGCGCTCAATCTCGTCGCGGACGATTCGCTCAATGTTCTTCACTGCGCGCAGGCCAAAAGGCAGAAGGGCAAACAGCCCTGGGGCAGTCTTTCTCGCCAAAGCAGCTCGAAACATGAGAACGTGACTCGGCGCTTCCGCCTCTTTGGGCGCTTGCCGCAAGGTGGGAATGAACGCGTTCGATGCACGCATGATAATATTTCGCCTCGATTGGATGTCTTACGGTTAAACAAGCATGAGGGTATCACAGTCTCTGGGATGGGGGCAATTCTTCTGCTCGCGCGGGAGTTGCTTAACAAATATTGGACAGGATT
>Ga0272444_10003579_pt1 | contig 13914 bp, 11 predicted proteins | sample SSMForm13_FD_201033 | JGI IMG/M metagenome (GOLD analysis project Ga0272444, IMG submission 201033) | Marine sediment archaeal communities from Little Sippewissett salt marsh, Falmouth, MA, United States - SSM-Form-13 | ecosystem: Environmental > Aquatic > Marine > Wetlands > Sediment ...
CAGAACCGGTGGGGCCGGTCAAGAGCACGATCCCAAAGGGCTCGTTAAACATCCGTTTTACCTTTTGGATGTCTTCATCATAGAATCCGAGCTGCCTCATGCCCATGAGCGCGCTCTCTGTTGACAGGATTCTGAGTACCATGTTTTCCCCGTAAGGGGAAACAATGGTTGACACCCTGAAATCATAATCATTGTTCAGGATGGTGGCGGAAAACCGCCCATCCTGAGGCAGTCTTTGTTCGGCAATATCCATATCCGCTTTCATCTTGAGGCTGGCAGCCATCCTGCTGAAGCTCGCGGGCAGGGACAACACCGACGTCATGACGCCGTCAATGCGGAAAGCAACATTGGTTGCTTTCTCCATGGGTCGGATATGAATATCGGTGGTGCGCATCTTCACGGCCAGGTGGAGAATATGACGAACCAGATTATCCATCCCCCTGGCCATTTCCGTATCGTGGGCGAGCAGGTTGACCTCGGTCTCGATCAGCTTTTCAATAGGATTTTCAACAAGGTAGTAAAACTTGTTGATGGCATTGAGGATTTTCGTCCGCTCTGAGAGAAATAACTTGGGCTTCAACCCGCTGTGCCTGTTTATCAGTTGGTCAAGGTTCGGACCTGAAGCAAAGGCTGAGGCGACCTTCAGAAACCCGTCCTCTACGGCAATAGGTAGAAAGGCATGGTTTAGACAGAGGTTTTTATTGAATAACTTAAGGACATCCTCTGTGGGTAAGACCTCTTCAACATCAAGGTATGGAATCCCCTCCTGTTCGGAGAGGGTGGCAGCCACGTCATATTCTGTGATGAAGCAAAGTCGAACAAGGACCTCGCCTATTTTCTCTTTTGTAATCTTCTGGTCCTGAATGGCAAACTTGATATGGTCCTCGGTAATGATGCCCTTTTCCTTGAGCAATTTACCCAGAGGCTTTCTTTGTTTCTCGTTGCTCATGGGTGACTACCCCCTGGCATGGTGCAAGAGAAAAATGGTCCTTTCATCGGGAAAACCGGTGACGGTCAAACCCATCTCCTGTTGAAATTCATTGACGGCTGTCATCAGCTTCGGCCCCACGATGCCATCTAAGTTGTAGTCATACAATCCAACATCTGTCAGAAGTTCTTCCAGGGCCCTGATTTCTTCTCCCTGATAACCGAGATAGAACTTGCTCACGTGAACCTTTGGTTTCCAGAAAAGCAGATGGCTGGCCTCTCCTGTTGTTCCAGAAAAGAAGCGAAGGGTGCCGTAGTCATGGTTGATGTCATCGGGTATGGAATCGACTTGGACGATTTGATATCCCGTTTTGTCAAATATGACCTTGCCTATCTGATGAAATCCGTCCTTTTCCATGGCCTCAAAAAAGGCGTTTTCATAGTCCGACAGGCCATAAGCGGCCAAGAAATCCGAGACGGCACGGGGAATGGCCGTCTGTGGTTCTCCTTCCAGATTATAGGCAATCGGGCGCCGAAAACCGGCGGCCCTTGGTTGACGACCGGTCCCTTCAACCTCTGTGAGCAGACGTTTCGCCTCTGTCGTGTCGCTGCCAATAGACCTATTGCCAACATCCGTCGAATTGGCCCAGGGAACCCTAAAAAACATTTCAGGGAAATAGGCCGCTCCCGTTAAATACAAAGCCAAGGTCGCCGCCAGGCCCCACGCCAGCGGCCGCTTGATGAACAGGGTTTGTCTTGGATGCAAATCCCTTTGGGCTTCATTCACGGTCCTTCGCTTGATTTCCGAGGTGTTATGTAAGAAGGACACATAGAGGCATCTTTCCATAAGGATGTTAAGCTGTCTGAAATTCCCCCTTGTAAGCCTGTGAAGCCGCTTAACGGCATTGTCTGCAACGCTGATATTCCCCGCATTACCGGCCATATAAAGCTTGAACATGATGTACCCTCTTAGTTCCTCCTGGCTCAGAGGCCTTGCTTCCTCCCTGATCATGACCCGGCTCTTGAGCTGCCGAAGCTCGGGTGAGTTCAGCTTGTCCATGAGCTCAGGCTGACCGATGAGCAAAATCTGAACGAGCTTCTCCTGATCCGTTTCCAGGTTGGAAATCATCCGAACAAGCTCCAGGCTCTTTTCATTGAGATTCTGGGCATCATCAATAATGATGGCACAATTCTTTCCCGCGCGGTTCTGGCTCAACAAAAAATCATTAAGAACTTTCATCTGTTCGCTAAGGACCAAGCTTTCAGCGGGCAGGCCAAAATCCCGGTTGATTTCTCTTAGCAATTCGTTTTCCTGATAGAAGGTGTGAAAGATTAGGCAGGTTTCCACAGCTTTCTCCTCAAGAATGCCGATGACCTTCCGACTGATCGTTGTCTTGCCAAGTCCAACCTCTCCGGTGAAGACCATAAACCCCTTTCGGGTGAGGATACCGTGGACAATCTCTTTCACCACACGATCGATATGTCCGCACACATAAAAGTTGTCCACATCCGGCACAACCGGAAAAGGATTATGCCTTAAGCCGAAATACGCCAGGTATTTCAATTCTCCATCGAGCCCTTGTGTGTTCATAGTTGCAATACCCCTACGTAGCTCACGCCGTCCCGGCTGCGTTTGCCTGTGAAACGCCGCCGTTCTTTTGGCGTCTTACCATCCACCCATTGGTCCATCTGCATCAATGTTTTTTCAGAGATGCCATAGAGAACCATTCTATTAGAAAAACAAAGAAGGAAGATGTGTTCTTCCTGCCATCCCCATCGCTTTAAGCGATACATATAAGCACGTGGTGTGTTTGACGAGGGAGGAGGCGTTCCTTCGTTGGCCATGCATTGTGTCAAATGGTCCATATACGCCACATGGTTGGCGCCTGAAAAGTGCGGCCACCGGCCACCTTCTTTGTTGTAGCGTTGTAAAGTGAGCTCCCACCTCATCAGAAAATCCTTGTGGAATTTGGTCTCAAGGGAGAAATTAATGAGGCTGATGCCCGCCCACAGGGTGAGGACCCCAAACCCCGCGAAAAGCACTGTCGATGAGAGTCGGTCAACGGTCCTCCCCGAGACAGGCATTACCCTCCTGTCTCCCGAATCAGTTCTGCGATGAGGGTATTGGCTTGATAGATTTCTCGCAATGCCGCCAACCGCTTGCGAGCCTCGTCCATTCGATGGGTTTTGATCTCAATGATGGCCATGTTGATGCCCGCCTCCAAATCATCCTTCTCCTTTTCCAAGACGCTCGTCAGAAGAAAGGCGGCTGACGCGTAGTCTCCTTCGCGCATATGCCAGACGGCCCTGAGTTTGAGTAAATAAGGGCTTTCTTCTCCTTTGAACTGTGTCAATCGATCGATGAGGGTCTTGGCATCCTCCATATGACCGTCCTTCATCGATTTTTCTATTCTCGAAACAAGGCGACCAACGTTGGCGGCCTTCTCTAAGTTGACCCGATAAATACGCTCGGCCCTGGCATCTCTACCCCTCCCTGAACCTGACGGCTCCGATGGCACGGGGCCTGATGCCGTGAAGCTAGTCGGATCCAAACGGGCAGACAGCCTTGGTCTCGCTCGGTCTCCCGTCTTCACGAAACCACCAATTTTGCGGTTTGGAGCGCTACCGGTTTCCACAAGATGCCCTTGACCGGGCTCAAAAGCAAACGTTCCTTGCTGTGCGGATCCTCCGCGATTACCCGGCTTGCTTTGCCCTTCACTGGACGCAGGGACGTAGCTGACTTGAACGTCCTCTGCCGGGAGTGCGACCTCGGCAAAAACGTCATCGGTCTGCAATTGGAGCCCCTCTTTAGCACTATCCTCCCTCGAACGACCCAAAGCCGTCTTCTCAGGCTTATGGCCTGTCAAAACCTCTTCCTTGATCAAAGGCGGCGGTCCTGGAGTCGCTTCAGTCTCTGTCGATGACATCTTAAGGGCAGGGGGATTCCTGGGTGGTAAGTACTTTGCCATCCTACCTCGTGGTAGGCGGGATTCTTTTGAGTCTGAAGAAGGCAGGTAAAGCCTTCCGGGTTTTGCTTCCTCAACGGGAGGGCTCGCTGGCGGCTCGGCCAGATCCTGGTCAGGGGTATTCTCGTGCGTGGTTTCAGATGGCGTCGGGGGCGCCTGCCTTTTCCTTGAAGCCCGAGACTCTGGCTCTACGTCGATGGCTGCATACAGCGTGTGCTTGGCCACCGATACGCCCGGCTTCTTGTCGTTGGCTGAAAAATGACTCCCCAGGAAGTTGCTTCCATAGGTAGAAAGAAGGGCGGCAAGGATCAACAAGACAGCCAGGCAAAGGACGCCAAGGGGCGAAATGACCATGCCGCGAAAGGAGTAGATGTTTCTACTCTCTTTCGACCTGGCCCCACGGTCTTCCTCGCCCATGGAGCCGTTTCGCACCTTTTCCAGTGTCTTGAAAATGACGCTCATGGAAAAACCGGATCATGAATTTGCATATTTAGGAGTTGAGGAATCAAATAGAATCGTCAATGCCCCAATGCCTAATTTCAATCAGACCATGGAAACGCTGAGAATAATCACCAGTTCCCGGGTCTCGTCCCTTGCGGCTTCGTGCTTGAAAAGATATCCCAGTAGAGGAATGCCGGAAAGAAACGGAACACCCTTCTTGGTATCTTGACGACGCTTGTCGATCAGACCGCCAAGGATGACCACATCGCCGCTGTTGATCCCAATGGTGGTGCTGATTTCCTTGATGCCAACGACAGGCAGGGATATGCTCTCTGTGCCCGAGGCCGAGACAGACTCCGGCTTGATGCTGTCCGGATCAACGTTGCTTAGGATCGGATTGATCAGTAACGTGATTTGCCCATCGGCTTCAATGAAGGGGATCACGCCAAGGATCAGTCCGTCAAAAACCGTGGACACTTCGACCTCGGTAGATTCTTCCACTCGGGAGTCGCGGTCAAGTTCTGTCGTGGTCACACTTTTTTTGTAAGTAAACGAGGTGCCCACGCTGATGACGGCCGGCTTGCCGTGCTTTGAACGGATGCTCGGGTTGGAGACGACCTTGCTATCCCCGAAGGTTCTCAGGGCATCTATGGTGGCATCGATGGAAAAGTCGTTGTGGATACCGCGCAGGACCAAACCCCGCCCCAGGGCCCACGATGCACTCTCCACCCTCGTATTCTTGGTTGTCTGGTCCCTCAGAGTACTCCAATTGATCCCGTAAGAGTACTCATCAGACAGGCTGACTTGAATGACCCTGGCCTCTATGAGTATTTGCCTGGCCAGCGTTTCACCCAAATGGTTGACTAATCTGCCGACAGAATGAACGACGGCAGGGGTGTCTTTCACATAGAGGCTTCCAGACAGTCTGTTCAGGGTGTATTTTCCTCCCTTGGAGAGCATCCCCTTAACCATCTCTTCCACAAGGTCATAGGGATTACTCTTCTTCGCCCCCTGCCCTGTGAGTTTGAAATTTCCGGCAAGCCCCACGGACTGTTCTGTTTCTCCGCCTCCGAAGACGTCACCACCGACATCAAAGTCGGCATTAACACTCGTGTCCAAGAAGTTCAGCTGAAATATCCTCTCCTCATAGGGCTTAATGCGGATGACATTTTTCTCAACCTGATAGTAGAGGTCGAAGGTGCTAAGGATCTCCTTTAGAACGGTGGAGGCTGAGACATTTTCAAGATTGAGGGTCGCCAGGCGCTTTTCCTCGGCAAAGCTTGGATCCATGATGAGATTCATGCCAACCGCCTGGGACAAAGAATAGAGGACGAGCTGCAAATCTTCGTCCACCATAGAAAAAGAGACGATTTGATCGTCAAGGGGGTCATAGTGGGGCATCACGGGCTCGACCTCGAGGCGCCTAGAGACTTTTTTGTCGAGGCTTTCCCTGAGTCCTTCCTGGAGTGTGGTCAGTTCCTCTGATTCAGCCTCTATTTCTCTCGGCAAGGATCCGGGAGCGGGCCACTGCGGCTCGAGAACCGAGGAGGGACCCATTGAACATCCGACCAGGAGAAGCCATAGGATGAGAGTCAGAGATATGCCGTGTTTTTTCACGCTCTTTCTCCGGTCTCCTTTTCTTTCTCGTCCCCAGATTGGGCCTTTTTGGCCAGAGGGACCCAGTGTTTGAATTGATGGTGGCCGACCAACACCCGATGCGGCTCTATGGTGACGACTCGAGCGCCATCCGGAAGGACAGAACCTTCCTCGTAGAAAACGCCATCGATGACACAAAAGCCCGTGGAGCCGGCAGAAAAAGCCAGACTGAGAGAATAATTCATCTCTGGCGGTAAAAGGACTTTCTTGCCTTGTGTGGCATGCTTGGGCTTTTTGATCGGCTCATAGCCAAATAAAGCAAGATTCACGCCGGGGGTATCTGAACCCGGAGGATGGGCCAAGCTCGGCAACTGGCCGTTCAATTGCTCCATCTCCTCGATGACGTCGGGAGAAGGGACAGAGGCGTTGGCCGACGTTTTCCAACCAAAGGCAGGCCGAACACCTTCCGCGTTTGTCAGGTTCGTAAAGGTGTACAACCCCACCGCCGCCAAAGAGAAGACCATCAGCGTGAAGGCCGTCAGTCTGAGATTTTTTCTTTTCACGAAACCCCTTTGGTAAATCGCGCTAAAAACTCTGATTGGCGAATCTGCGTATCAAACTTGCTTTCAGTCAGGATATATCCCCGGTTGGTCAAGGTATCCGTGAATCTCTGATAGCCCTTATAGGCCGAATCAAAAGAGGTTCTGGCCTTTCCAAAGATTTCTATGTTCAGCCCATCCTCTGCATAATCAACTTTGAGGACTTCAACGGACATGGCTTCCGGCAGAGCCTCTGAAATGTCGCTGACGACTCTTTTGTAAGACGGCAGTCTCCGATAGCGCGTGAGATCCCTCGCAAAAGAAAGGGTCTCTTCGTAGGGGATGTCTTTGACAGGCGCCTCACTTTGTAACGTGGCAATTTCGCTTTGTACGGCAGCCAGCTCTCCTCCCAATCGATCCGCCTCGTGAGTCAACCAGAAGTAACCCCCAACAAATAACCCGATGGCCAATGCAAACATCGCATTGAAACAGGGGAGACATTTCCAACTGTAGTAAGAACCCTTCTCCAAGGGGGGAGATATGGCCCTGAAGCCCGACTGCATGCGCAGCGCTTTCAGGAAGGACACGTGGTAATCTTGTCCGTGGAAGGAAATCCTTTCTTGCTCCATGGAAAGGATTTCCCGTTCCATGTCGTCTGACCACTCCGGCTCAGCGCCGCTGTCTATCCAATTGACCAAAAGGATTCGACCCACCTTTATTCGGTGTTCCGTCTCAGCGGCTGTAATATCGGTTTTGACCGTCTCCCACAGGGCAGACAGCTGTTCTTCACTGGTATCAAAGGCCACGCAACGGTTCGCGTAAACGACTGTCTTGTTTGTGCCAATGAGCAGGTCGGCAAACCGGCTGTGGCGGAAGACAACAGCCGTCGGCTTCGAGTGCCGCATGCGTCTCAAAACCCCTTGGAGCACCGAAAAAAGGGGGAACAAGAGGACGCTATCATCGTGGACCTTGATATCTTCCAAATAGCGGGAGTAAGTTCGACTGGGCACGGCGGTGAAGAAAATATCCGTGGTGTTTCTGTCTTTCCTTTTTTTCCAGTGCGTGATGACGGCGATGGGCTCATCGAATTCACCGGTTTCCTGGAGTTTCTTCCGGATCATTACCTCCGCATACTTGACCGGCGCCTCTACCGTCATGGTTCTGGCCATGGCTGTCTCAAAATCCGACACAAACCAGGTGTCCCCCTGCACCTCTCTCAGAGAACGGATCTCCTCGAGCCTCTCGCCAGCCCAGCGATAGATGGCCCCATCGAGTTCGATGATGTAGTGCTTTGGATTTCTGGAAATCATTGACGGTTCACCACAAAGGAGCCCCTAAGGTTTAGCAGGACATCACCCGTCCTGGTCTCTGACGAGTCACCGGAAGCCGCAGCGCTTGTTGTTGGCGGCGCCTTGGCATCAGGTTGAATCTGGGTCTTGACTTCAAGCGTCATCGGCTTGAAATAGTAGCTCGGCGAATTCGCGGTTTGCCTTAGAATCTTTTCCGCCTCTTCAAAGGGGACGGGTTCTTCGATATTCACGTCGTAATAGGCCCACTTATCCTTTTCCACGCCTGCCGATCTGGCTCGATGAACAAAACCGCGGACCCGCTGAAGGATGCCTTTTTTTCGTTCCAGCTCTTTCTGCTGGGCTTTCAGTAATTGCGCTTGGCCGATCGCTGCGCGCAACATATCCTGATTCAGCCCATACCTCTTGTGGGCCTTCAGAAAAAAATAGGCGGACAGGGAAAAAAAGAGCGCAAGCGCCACCGCCATGATGTAGGGGCCAAGAGTCTTAATCGTAGCCGCTCCTTAAACGATATGCTGCCACCTATCTTGCAACAGCCTTTCTCCAACAAATGTCAGCCACAACACGGCTCGTTGTTCAGAGCGCTAGAAGGCCAGTCTGAATACGCCAGCGGCATTGGCTGTCGGTGGCGTCTGAGCGCTGGGCCAGGCCGCTGGAACCAACGGATCTAAAGTATGATCAGCAACATAGATGAAGTCTCCCGTGGCGCCGCTATTCTCTCCGTCAATCATCCGGTCGGTGGTCACACCCAACTCATTGGGAACCCCGGCGATTCGGACATAGTTTCCTTGTGCCGCCCGGTAGTCAAAGACAATGGCGAGGGTGTTGTTTCGCCCAGTCGAATCCGTATAGGTCCTGACGAGTCGACTCCCTGTGGGCCCCACGGGGGGTAAGTCTATACCTACCCGCTGGAGTTGAGACACCAGATTGGCTTCCGTCGTAGCGGGATCACAGTGTCCGTCTCGAGCCCCACTATTGTCGGCCGTATTCGTATCGCCAAGGACCCAGCCGGTGCGGTCATAATAGGCGTCATAGGCCAACTTCCAGGTGGCCATGTACTTTGAATAGAGTTGCTTCATCTCCGCACTTCGCACCAGGTCTTTGCCCTTCACCACGGCGCCGATAATGATGCCGATAATGATCAGCACGATGGCCATTTCTATAAGGGTAAAGCCCTTGTTGTTTGCAAACATTCCCAGCCCCTTTCCCAGTCTTGCCCTTGCCTGCTTCATGTCTTGCCTCCTTAAGATGGATTGCTGCGAACTGGTGGTTCCCAAATTGGAAGCATTAACAGCAAGTACCGTGCCAGACAGAAGGGCCCCGTGGCGCCGAGGGATTCAGCACCATCTGCCGCAGCGGCCGCCTCTTTCGTCTTTATTTTCGACCATCGCCTTGAAAGAACCTTTCTCTTCAAATCTATCGGTGGACAAATCCCCTAATGGTTGCTATTTACTAATAAAATGATACTTCTGATGCGATCGATTTGGAAACTCCGACAAAAGACAAAACGCTGAAGGACCTGGGTGAAGCACGCATCATTCAGCTGATCGAGGCATGCGGACCGTCCGGGCTGGCCGCTCAGGTCAGGAAGGGGATCGGTGATGACTGTGCCGTCCTGGAAACAGGAGGGACCAGATGCCTCCTGGTCACGACAGACACCTTGATTCAAGGGATTCACTTCACGGACCAGACCCTTTCCCCGGAGGCCCTGGGATGGAAGGCCCTGGCCGTCAACATCAGCGACATGGCGGCCATGGGGGGCACCCCGCACACGGCGTTCCTGTCTATGGGGTTGCAGCCAAAAACAAGCATCAGCTTTTTGGAATCCTTCATGGCAGGATTGAAGGCCCTGGCCGATGAAACCGCCATTGTTTTGGCCGGAGGGGATACGGTGGAAAGTCCTTCTCTTGTCGCTATCACCGTAACCCTCCTCGGAGACTGCCCACCGGAAAACGTGGTCTACCGCTCCGGGGCCAGGGTGGGTGACGATCTCTGGGTCACCGGCCCCCTGGGCAACGCAGCTGGCGGTCTCTTTATGCTGCGCGAGGGGCTGTCTTCGGAACCGTCTGCCTATGCATCCCTGATCCAGGCGCACCAGAGACCCCTGCCTCGATTGGAAATGGGAAAAGCCTTGGGAGAAAGCGGGCTCGTCCATGCCATGATCGACATCTCGGATGGCATCGCCAAGGACCTGGGCCATATTTGCGAGCAGAGCAAGACCGGGGCATTGCTTCAGGCACCATCCATCCCCATGTCGAACGCGTTGCTGAGTTTGGCCGCCGAGGCAAAGAAAGATCCTCTCGACTGGGCCCTCCACGGCGGAGAGGACTATGAACTGCTCTTTGCGGCGGCATCTTCGGATAAAGACAAGATTGTCTCCCTCACCACAAAGGTCTCAGGCTCAGCACCGACAAAGATAGGGGCCATCACCAAGGAACATGGGATCTGGCTAGGTACGGAGGGGAGTAGAGAGCGCCTTCGCTCCGGTGGGTACGTGCACTTTTCCCCATGAGCAAGGTGTCAACTTCTTGACGCTATTGGGATTTTTCCTTGACGAGGCCCCGTGGCTTCTTTAATAGGAGTCGAAACAGAGGAAGTCTTAAATGGGTTGATCCGAAGCCTTCGAGACTGATGCAGTCAAGCCTTCAGTCTTCAACCTAAATACCTGACTCGTCAAGACTGATCCATTGCAAGGAGGTCAGCTCATGGATTGCATCTTCTGTAAGATTGTCAGCGGTGAGATCCCTTCTATAGAGGTCTATGAGGATGACACCGTGTTTGCCTTCATGGACATCAGTCCTCTAAGCAACGGCCACCTTCTCGTCATTCCGAAGGCCCACGCCGGCACCATCCAAGACATCACGGAAGCCGACTTTTTGGCTGTCATGTCGGCCACCCATAAACTAGCCGCGGCTGTCCAGAAGGCCCTCAATCCGGAGGGTATCAATCTCATGCAGCTCAATGGCAAGGCGGCCAACCAGGTGGTGCCGCACCTTCATGTACACATCGTCCCCCGGTGGTCGGGCGACGGGCTTTCCATCTGCAAGTGGGAGCCCATGGCAGGAGATATGGAAAAGATCCAGGAGGCGGCAAAACGTATTCGCTCTGAAGTGTGACGGCTTCGCAAGAAGCCCAACTTCTGCGTTGCGCTGCATCCTCGCCCTGTTAAATTCTCGCTACGCGAGACGGCGGAGCCGATTTAACGGGGCAAGTCACTGCGGCGGACTATGCGTACGCCTCATTCCTCAGGCTTTGCACGCCTTGAATTTGCAGCTTTTTGCTTTGCCGTTCAGTCAGGACCTTTTTACGGGACCTTTAAGGCTCGGCAAGGGCATTCTAACCCGCAGAGGCTAGGGAATCTAAAAACGCCAAGTTTCTTGACGGCCAGCGAATAACTATGCATTCCATTCTAGACGCCATTGGCAACACACCCCTGGTTGAGATCAAGCGGCTCAACCCCAACCCCCATGTAACCCTCCTGGCCAAGCTCGAATGTTTCAACCCAGGAGGTTCCACAAAGGACCGCATCGCCAAGGCCATGATCGAAGCAGGAGAGGCATCCGGGGCCTTGACAAAGGACAAGATCGTGCTGGAAGCCACCAGCGGTAATACAGGTATCGGCCTGGCCCTTGTGTGTGCTGTCAAGGGATACCGCCTTGTTCTGACCATGTCCGAATCCGCCAGTGTGGAGCGCCGAAAGATCTTGCAGGCCATGGGGGCCGAAATCCGCCTGACACCGGCTCGTCTTGCAACGGACGGGGCCATCGAGGAAGCCTATCGCCTAGCTCGCGAGCACCCGGATACCTATTTTATCACCGATCAGTTCAACAACGAAGCCAACTGGCGGGCCCACTACGAAGGCACGGGCCGTGAAATCTGGGAACAAACCCAGGGCACCATCACCATGCTCGTGGCCACTATGGGAACCACCGGATCCCTGATGGGGGCATCAAGGCGCCTGAAGGAGTATAATCCGAAGATTCAGATTGTAGGCGTTGAACCTTACATGGGCCACAAGCTTCAGGGCCTTAAAAACATTAAGGAGTCTTATCAGCCGGAAATATACAATAAGGAGCGCCTGGACAGAAAGGTCAATGTCGATGATGAGACAGCCTTTGAAATGGCCCGCCAGCTTGCCAGGAAAGAAGGCATCTTTGTGGGGATGAGTTCCGGGGCAGCCATGGCCATTGCGCGGGAGGAGGTCAAGGCCATGTCCGAGGGTGTGGTGGTCGCCATCTTGCCGGACGGCGGCGAGCGTTATTTGAGCACCCCCCTCTTTGCTATGCGAGAACAAACGAACCTGAAGTTTTACGATACCCTGACTCGCACCAAGAAACCCTTCGAGCCCCTTCGTTCCGGCAAAGTTTCCATCTATTCATGCGGCCCAACGGTCCATGACCGCATGCACATTGGGGGGTGTCGCCGTCTTGTTACCGGGGATCTTCTTCGCCGCTATCTGGAATATAAGGGATATGGGGTGACATATGTGGTCAACATCACAGACATGGATGACAAGACCATCCAGGGATCTGAAAAGGCCGGCATGGAGCTCCAACCCTTTACCGATCGTTACGTCCAGGCTTTCTTTGAGGACATGGCCGCCCTCGGTGCTAAACCTGCGACACACTATGCCAGGGCCAGTGAACATGTTGATGATATGGTGGCACTTACTCGACGGCTTTTGGAAAAGGGCTTCGCCTATGAAAAACTCCAGTCCGTCTACTTTGATCTCTCCAGATTCGCCGACTACGGCAGACTCTCCGGCATTGACCTGGACAAGATCAGGCTCGGCTCCACCGTGGACCTGGACGAGTACGAAAAAGCGAATCCAAGGGATTTTACCCTCTTTAAACGGGCCAAACTCTCTGAAGTCAAGCGAGGCATCTACACCAAGACCCAATGGGGCACGGTCAGGCCGAGCTGGCACATTCAATCGGTGGCCATGGCCATAAAATACCTTGGGGAAACCTTTGACATTTATTCGAGCAGCCGCGACCTCATGTTTCCCCACCATGAAAATGAGATAGCGATCAGCAGCGCTCTTACCGGACAACCCCTAACGCGCTATTGGATGCACAGCGAGCTGGTGCTATCCAATAGAAAGGACGGTCATGCAGACGCGGGCATGCCCTATGTTCGAGACCTGTTGGACCAGGGATACAGCGGTCGGGCGATTCGATATTGGCTGCTTTCGCACTACTACCGTAAACCTTTGAAGTTTTCTGTGGAAGCACTCGACCAAGCAGGCGGTGCTATCCGCAGACTCGATGAATGCCTCTCTCTCTTAAACAGCCTGGAACACGGACACCCCTATGGTGAGCTGGACCAGCTTCTTTACGACATCAAGACCGGTTTCACAGATGCCATGGATGATGACCTGGATAGCCCTTCGGCCCTGGCGACTATTTTCAAAATAGTAAGAAAGATCAACGCGTTAGTCACAAACCAAGAGATGGACCAAAGGGGCGCAAGGCGCATCAAGGACGCCTTTAAACGGATTGATGAGGTCTTGAATATCTTTCACTTTGAAGAGGCGGCATTAGAACCCCAGGTTCAAGAACTGATCCGGCAACGGGAAGAGGCGAGGCAGATGAAGGACTGGCCCCGCGCCGACAAGATCAGAGAGCGCCTCAGGGCCATGGGGGTCGAAGTCAAAGACAAGAAGATTGCAGGTTCTTCTCCCGATTAGCGGATGCAAAGGGTTCGAGGGGTCAAGGAGTCAAGGAGTCGAGTGCTTTTATTCCCAGCAATTTCACGCCTCCTTATTTGCGATCTCACGCCGGGCCCTATCCTTCATCAGGGAATCTTGTTGTTATCTTGCAAATGGCCAAGCATATCTGATAGGACCTTCGTCAAATCTTTAATTGTTAATAATTCTAAAGAATTTTACTGGAACCCTTGAACCCTCGAATCCTTGAATCCTTTTAATTCTACCAACTCTTTTGCAGAAAAAGCCTATTTCATAATATGACCTCTGACTCCAAAAGCCGATCCATGTCCCTGGTCTATTTCCCCTTTACCGTCATAGCGCCTTCACTGGTCGAGGTCTTGTCGTCTTACTTCGGTCGTGTGATCCTTTATCGGCCGGTGGGTTCAGCACCGATGAAGGACCTTGAGCAGTGGATGACCCAGGGGCTC
>Ga0272444_10003580_pt1 | contig 13913 bp, 10 predicted proteins | sample SSMForm13_FD_201033 | JGI IMG/M metagenome (GOLD analysis project Ga0272444, IMG submission 201033) | Marine sediment archaeal communities from Little Sippewissett salt marsh, Falmouth, MA, United States - SSM-Form-13 | ecosystem: Environmental > Aquatic > Marine > Wetlands > Sediment ...
AGAACTCCTGCTGGGACTGAAACCGGAAAATTCATAACGATCACATGCAGAATGATTTCACTATGAGACACAACCTAGCCACACACAAGAGTCTTTTCAAAACCATGCTGCTTTCTCTGCTTCTGGCTGGCTGCGGTTCCGCTGAAAAGCCTGACGATATGGACAAGCGACCGAAACCACAGGTATCGGTGGTGCGGCCTATGCTAACATCCGGCAGCGCTGAAGTCAGCTACCCTGGAGAAATACGAGCCAGCAATGAAACCGAACTTGCGTTCAGGGTCGGAGGGCAGCTGACAGATATCCTGAAAACACCGGGAGAAGTTGTCAGCAAGGGGGAAATTCTCATGCAGCTCGACAAAAGAGATTACCGCGACAACATAAGAATCCTTGAAGCCGAACTCTCCGGGGCACTCGCGAGAGCAAAAAAATCATCACGGGACTTCGGAAGGGCTAAAGAACTGTTTAATCAGGATGTTATCGCAAAATCCGACTATGACCTCTCACAAAGCGTCTCAGCATCCTCGGAAGCGGCCGTTCAGAATATTCGTGCACAACTTTCCCTCGCCAGACACCAGCTCGAAGACACCATGCTGAGAGCGCCTTATGGCGGTAGAGTAACCGCCCAACTCGCAGAAAATCATGAAATGATTCGCGCAGGACAGATCGTCATGCACATGCATGACATTTCGATGCTTAAAATCAACACCAAAATCCCCGAAAATGATATAGGCCGGTTCAATCTCGAAAAAGGCCTGAAGGCGAACCTCAGACTGCCATCGCTTAAAAAACGCCTTTTCGATGCAAAATTGAGCGAATGGAGCACAGAAGCAGATAAGGCCACAAGAACCTACAAACTCACCTTCATACTTCCTGCTCCCGGGAATGCAAGCGTCTTACCAGGAATGACGGCTGAAATCATGATAAACACCATCAAATCCCCGGAGCCGGTTCTGACCATACCCTTTTCAGCACTTGCTGCAGACCAGGCGGGCAACTCCATTGTCTGGCTCTATGACACGACATCTAAAACCGTTGAAACCAGAACTGTTGAAGCCGGAAGGATGTATGACGATTCCAGTATCACTGTTACCAAAGGTCTGAAAGGAGATGAACTGGTCGTCACGGAAGGCATGCAATATCTCACTGAAGGGATGAAGGCGGAAGCCGAAACGAACCCTGAGACAACTATAAAAAAAACCCATCACCTCAGTAAGGAGTAGACGCCATAATGAATCCCGCTGTTTTCGCTCTTCAGAAACGAACAATCATGATGATGCTGACCGTTCTGCTGGTCGGCGCAGGAATACTCTCCTACCAGAAAATCGGCCGTCTGGAGGACCCCGGATTCACGATCAAAACAGCATTGATTGTTACACAGTACCCGGGCGCAAGCCCCGCAGAAGTGGAAGAAGAAGTGACCGATGTCATCGAAGAGGCCATTCAGTCCATGGATGAGGTCAAGGAAATCTACTCGACCTCCGAAGAAAGCGTCTCCTATGTCTACGTCGACATGAAAGATCACTATACCGCCCGGGAGCTTCCCCAGATATGGGACGAGCTCCGCAAGACAGTCGCCCGAGCGGCAAACATGCTCCCCCCCGGAGCAAGGGCTCCCATTGTCAATGATGATTTCGGTGATGTTTACGGCATTTATTTCGCAATTACTGGTGAGGGGCGCAGCTATGCCGAACTGAAAAAATACGCGGACTTCCTCAAAAAAGAGCTCCTGCTTTGCAAAGACGTAGCAAAAATTGACTACTGGGGTACCCGTCAGGAATCCATTTTTGTTGAAATCGATCGTGCAAAAATAGCTGAACTCGGCATCGCTCCCGATACTATCAATCAAGCCCTGCAGGGAAAGAACTTCGTTGGACAGAGCGGAAAAGCAGAGGCCGGAGGCAAATACCTTCGCATCACGCCAACCGGCGACGTCAGCAGTGAAGAGACGATCGCATCCCTCATTATAGGCACTCCCGGCAACGCTGTACGTCTGGGCGACATAGCGAGGATTTACCGTGGATATGCTGATCCTCCAGGAAACGGCCTGCTTTTCAACGGCAAACCCGCTATCGCTCTCGGCATCTCTACCATCGAGGGCGGAAACGTGATTCTCATGGGAAATTCGGTTGAGCAGAAACTGCTGGAACTGGCGTCAAAAAAGCCGTCCGGTATTGAACTGAATACCATGTATTATCAAAGCAAAATAGTTGAAGAATCGGTCAGCGCGTTCATCGTCAACCTTGTAGAGGCGGTACTGATCGTCGTTGTCCTTCTGATGCTGTTCATGGGTTGGCAAAGCGGCCTGCTGATAGGAGCGATCCTGCTTCTTACCATTCTCGGCACGTTCATAGCCATGGCCATGCTGAACATCGATCTTCAGAAAATGTCACTTGGAGCCCTGATCCTCGCACTCGGCATGCTGGTGGACAATGCCATCGTGATCGCTGACGGGATTCTTGTCCGGGTCGAGCGGGGCGATAACCGTGAACATGCCGCCACAGAGATAGTCAGGGAAAACATCTGGCCCCTTTTCGGGGCAACGCTTATCGCCATTCTCGCCTTCGCAGCCATAGGTTTCGCTCCGGGCAACATCGGCGAATATTGCCGTTCCCTGTTCGATGTACTGGCGATTTCTCTTTTTATCAGCTGGATACTCGCTGTGACCATCACACCGCTTTTCTGCGTCTTATTCCTGAAAATCCCCGACCTGCACAATAAGGCGCCCTTTGAGAAACCAGTATACAACCAGTACAGGCGGCTGCTTCATATGGCCATCTCCAATCGCTGGAAAACCATTGGAGTCACCGCGGGACTGCTCGTTCTTGCCATGATCGGATTCAGCGCACTTCCGCAGACATTTTTCGCCAACTCGACCCAGCCATACTTCTTCGTCAACTACTGGAAAATCCAGGGGACTCACCTTGAGAGGACGAAAAATGATATGAAAATCATCGAAAAAAACATCCGGGAGATTAAAGGCGTTAAAAACGTCTCCTCTTTCCTGGGAGAAAGCGGCATGCGTTTCGTTCTGCCCTACAAGTACAATACGCCCAACTCAAGCTTTTTCCAGTTGCTTGTCGAGGTTGACGACTACCGTGATATTGAGCGAATAAGCGGCGAAACCGATCGCTATCTGCAGGACAATTTCAGAACTGCGGGGTCGTATATCACGAGAATCGCGAACGGACCACCAGTCGACTTCAAGGTTGAAGTCAGGTTCAGGGGACCTGACAAGCACCTGCTCTACCAGCTCGCATCCACAGCAGCTGGAATCATGCAAAACACGCCCAACACCAGAGACATAAGAACTGACTGGAGACAGCAGGTTCAAGTAATCCGGCCGGTCTACCAGGAAACACAGGGAAGAAACGCCGGCATTACCCGACTTGACCTCTCTACGTCGCTTCAACGAAATTTCAACGGGCTGAACGCAGGGGTCGTCAGGGAAGGCGATGAACTTGTCCCGATAGTGTTCAGAATGCCTGGAAGCGAGCGCCGCAACATCAACGAACTCAAAAACGTGCAGGTATGGAGCTCTGGGCAGCGGACTTTCCTGCCTCTTGCACAGGTCGTTTCCGACGTCAAAACTGAATGGGAGTGGCCCCTCGTTCAGAGAAGAGACCGTCAGCGTACGATAACAGTTCAGTGCAACCCTGTCTCCGGACTCGCTGAACCACTGCGACAGTCGACGGCACAGAGGATTGAAGCGATAGATCTGCCTGATGGCTATACCATGGAATGGGCAGGTGAATTCAAGGAATCGAAGAAAGGTACCGGACCGCTGGGCCAGATTTTTCCGCTCTGCATCCTGGGAATGTTTGTCATTCTGGTCTGGCAGTTCAACTCGCTGAAAAAAGCGACAATGATATTCCTTACCGTCCCCCTCTCCCTTATCGGAGTTACCATCGGTCTTCTTCTTACCGGGCAGGCATTCGGATTCATGGCGATACTGGGCTTTCTGGGCCTTTCCGGCATGTTGATCAAAAATGCGATCGTGCTTATCGAACAGACTGAACTGGATCTCAAAGCTGGCAAAGAACCCTATGCCGCCGTGCTTGACTCTGCTGTAAGCAGAATCAGGCCTGTCGTCATGGCCGCAGCGACAACGATTCTCGGCATGATCCCCCTGATTGCCGATCCGCTCTATTCAGCCATGGCAACCACTATCATGGGCGGTCTGTTTGCCGCGACATTTTTAACGCTCGGTATCGTACCGGTACTCTATTGCACATTCTACCGGATCAAAACCGACAATAACCTTGTATGAGCACTGAAACACCATGAAAAAAATTCTGCTTACAGCATGCATCATCATAGTACCACTGCTCCAGCTCTATGCTGCGGAACCTTCAGCACGCACCACTGACAACATCCTGACTCTTGAAATCGCAAAAAAAATTGCGATTAAAAATAATCCCGGCGTCGGACAAACCCTCGCACGAATACGCTCATCGAGGGCCCTGCTCGGGCAGGCATACGCCTCCTGGTTCCCGACCATCTCCTTAAGCGGCGGGTACTTCAACCGGCACGTAGACATCCAGCCGGACTGGCAACCGGACATACGCGTGAAGAAAAACATCAGAGAAGCAACCGGCAACCTTGAACTCAACTGGCTGCTCTTCAACGGTTTTGCCCGAAAAGCCGAAACACTTGCCGCAAAATATGGCGTTGAACAAGCAAAACAAATACACGCCGATACTCAGCGCCTGCTTGTCGAATCAATTGCTACCGCATACTATCAGGCTCAGCTTGCACGGGAAAACATTTGCATAGCTGATAACAATGCTGAATTCAACCGGGCTCTTGAAAAAAACGCAACCATCCGACGCCGTGTAGGCGCCACCTCGCGCTCGGAAATGCTCAATTTTTCAATCAGGGCTGTTCAGGCAGAAAGCGATTCAATTCAAGCAGAAAGAAATTATACCATCGCATGCGCCATCCTTGCTGAACTCATGGGCATTCCCGACACAGAACTCCCCTCTGACCTTGCTCCGATTTCTGGAAACAGGATAATCGCCAATGCCGTCCCGGCATATGAAAATCTCATCTCGACGGCGCTGAACAACCGGCCCGATCTGAAGGCAATCGATGCAGGAATCAACGCAGCCGAAGAGAGAAAAAATGCCGCGAAAGGATCATGGATGCCCGGTATCGGTCTCACAGCAGGCCTGAACTATACGAAACAGACCGGAGCTGACCCCGTTCAGGAAGAACGCAACCGCTATGCAGGCATTACGGCAAGCTGGGACGTATTCACTGGAGGCAGAAGAAGCGCAGGGTTTCAACAGAAAAAAGCTGAAGTATATGCTCTTGAGGAAGAAAAACGCCGAGTAATCCTCTCCATCCAGTCCGGTATCCGTCAAGCCATCGCTAACGCTGAAGCCGCGGAACAACAATGGGAACGTCAGGAAAAGGCGCGCAAGATGACCCTACAGGTGCGCAACGATGTCGAACTGCTCTACAAGACGGGCTCAGCTGACCTTACAAGGCTCAATGAAGCACAAACGGACCTCGTCCGTGCTGAAGGCCTTTCGGCGAGCAGCAAAGTACACTATCTACTTGCTCTGGAGAAACTTCTCTCGGAAAGCGGGGGCATACAGCCAAAAGCGGAATAGCCACACCGGGTAGAGACTATTGTTTCCGAAAAAAAACATTCGACCCGTAGAGAAGGATCGGAACAGCCATGAACAGTATAACCAGATCTCTGAAAATCATAGAGAGACTGATTTCTTCCTGCATTCCATGCTTTTTTGTCCGATGGGAGTTTCAGTCAAACCTGTGACATAGCCGCATGAGAATCGGAGAGAGGTTACGGCCTCACAGGCAGTACTTTATTTGATTTTAGCGCACTGCCGGGGGTATGTTTTCCTTCAAAATCTTTATCTTTCATCAAAATATAACAATACTCTACGCTGATACAATGCTCTACTCAGAAGCAAAACAGGGAAGAACGTTTATCATCAGGCTTGAAGACGGTGAAATCGTTCATGAGACGCTTGAAAAATTTGCCATTGATAACAACATCACCGCGGCGGCGCTCATTATACTTGGCGGTGCCGATAAAGGGAGTAAACTTGTTGTCGGCCCTGAACAAAGCCGAGCTGAATCGATCATGCCGATGCAGCATGAACTCTATGAAGCCCACGAGGTTACAGGAACAGGCACGATCTTTCCTGACGATACCGGAAACCCTGTACTGCATCTTCATATGGCATGCGGAAGGGAAGAAAACACCGTAACAGGATGTGTCCGAAACGGGGTGAAGGTATGGCACATCATGGAGGTTATCATGTTCGAAATGACAAAAACAACCGCCACTCGCAAGCCCGATTCCGCAACAGGATTCAAGCTGCTGATACCGTAGTGAGTGTTGAGTTGTTGATTCGTTGAACTGTTTAGCTATCGGGCCATCAAGCCATTGAGCTATCAAGCTATTCAGCCATTGAGCTATTCAGCTATTCAGCCATTGAGCCATTCAGCTATTCAGCTATTCAGCTATTCAGCTATTCAGCTATTCAGCTATTCAGCCATTGAGCTATTCAGCCATTGAGCTATTCAGCCATTGAGCTATCAAGCATTTTTGCCTTTTGACCTTTACCTTTAGACTTAGTATTCTGATGGATTTTTTCTCGGACTGGACATGGTGGGGCTTTTTGGCCTGTTCGGTGGCTGCTTCGGTCAGCCTTGTTTTTTTTCAGAAAATCCGTCTGTCGCTTCTGTTCGCCATCGCCCTGTTCTGCCTGGCATTAGTTGCCGGCATGTATGCCCGGACAGGGGTAATCTCAGCGGTTGTCGGCCTTGTCATCACACTTTTCTCCGGTCTGGGCGCCCTTCTTTTCTCTCTGATACTCTCCGGCATACAGGAAATGCTCAAGAAACGATACCGGTAAACCAGCCTTTCTTCAGACATCCCTCACTATCTTCTCATTACTAAAAGCCCTATAGTTCATACCCAGTGAATCGGCAACAGCCTTGTTGGTCAGAAGGTTTTTGTGGGTATTCAAGCCATCGAGCATCCCGGGCATGACCGTAACCGCCTTCTCGACACCCATATCGGCAATCACTTTGATATAGGGAAGCGTGTTGCCTGTCAGCGCATCCGTAGAGGTTCTCGCATAGGCTCCCGGCATGTTTGTGACGCAATAATGCACTACGCCTTCCTCTCTGTAGACCGGATCTTCATGAGATGTCGGTCTCGACGTTTCAGAACAGCCTCCCTGATCGATCGCGATATCAACAAAGACAGCTCCCCTCTTCATGGACCGAAGCATCTCACGGTCAAGCAGCCTGGGCGCGCTGGCTCCGGGAACAAGTACTGCGCCGACCAGCAGATCGGTATCTTCAAGTTCCTCTGCGATATGCTGCCGAGTTGAAAAAAGAGTCTGAACCTGCGGGCCAAGCACAGTACTGAGGTATCGCATTCTTTCCTGATCACGTTCCACTATGGTGACCCTGGCTCCGATCCCTTTTGCCACTATGGACGCGTTCATACCTGCCGTGCCGCCTCCGAGAATAGTAACCTTTCCCGGCATGACGCCGGGCACGCCTCCCAGCAACACGCCGTTTCCGCCGAAATGATTGGCGAGATAGAACCCGCCAGCCATAACGCTCATCTTGCCCGCTATCTCGCTCATGGGTGCCAGCAACGGCAGCCGTCCGTTCTCACGCACCGTTTCGTACGCTATCGCGCTGACTCCCTTGTCAACAAGGGCGGCTGTCAGCTCCGCATCAGCCGCAAGATGCAGAAACGTGAACAGTACCTGTCCGGAACGCAGAAATCCATACTCGGATCGTACAGGCTCCTTGACCTTGACCACCAGGTCAGCCTGCCAGACTTCAGAGACATCCCGGACAACCCTGGCGCCTGACAACCTGTATTCTTCATCACTGAAGCCGCTGCCCTCTCCCGCTCCGCTCTGGACAAGCACACTGTGCCCTTCGTCCTTGAGGTAGCGTGCCCCGGCTGGAGTAAGTGCAACACGGTTCTCACTCCGTTTAACCTCTTTTGGAATACCTATACTCATGAAAGCATAAACCTGTTGAGTCGTTGAGCTGTTGAGCTATCCAGCTATCGAGCCATCGAGCTATCCAGCTATTGAGTTGTTGAATCGAAGCTCCTCGAAAACGCCGTGCTTCACATCAGCTTACGCGACAGCAAACTGCGGAATATATTCTGAAGCACGCCTCATAGCGCGGTCGCGCGCGCGGCAATCCGGCATATGCCGCTCCAGAAGCGTCCAGAAACGCTGTGAATGGTTCATATGAACGGTATGACACAGCTCATGAAGAAAAATATACTCGACCAGTTCAGGAGGAAGAAAAAGCAACTTCATGTTGAGGCTTATCGTACCTCTGGTCGAACAGCTTCCCCACCGGGTCTTCTGGTGACGTACCGTCCCGCGATTATACCGGAAACCGTACTGCCTCGCTGCCTCTTCCAGCCGGGGAAGCAGTTCGATCACGGCTTTCCGACGAACCCATGCACGCAGAAGGTCACTCTGTAGAGCTGGATCTTCGGCTACAGCATGAATCTCGATAACCCGTCCCGATCTTTGCTCAAGATAATTGCTTTCCCCTTCGCCCCGGAAACAAAAAACAGTCCATTCCTCACCGATACTCCGAAGGGAAAGTTTTTCGGGCACTCCGACTGTTCGGGGATGAACGGATGGTATTTTTTCAAGCGCTCTTTGTATCCATTCCATCCTCTCCCGGACAATACCGGGTATCAAACGCGTATCGAATCCCCTTGGAACAACCACCACCAGCCCTTCATGAGGACTCACCCGCAACCGGACATGCTTCGATCGAGGGCTCTGTCTGACAGTATACTCAATATCCCCCGCGACACCGGCAATACGAAACTGAAGTTGATCCCGCATGAAAGTATACCGTTTATGAGGTAAACCTCTGAACCAGTAAAAACAAAACCACTATCCACATTGCTGTCGAGGCAGCGAGAAAAGCTCCGTTGAGCGTACAGGCTCCTACAACCGGGGCCATGACAACAGGCGAGAGAAACTGACCGAGAAATATCATTCCCGTAAAGCCTCCTACAGCCTTTCCCCTGATTCTTTCTGGCACCACCTCCATCAGCCAGAAACTGCCGTTAGGCATCATCATCCCGTTACCGAATCCTGCACAGGCAAGTCCCGCCAGTAACTGCGGATAACTTTCTGCATAGCCGATCAAAAGATACCCGGTCGCCACAAAGCCGAACCCCAGGGCATAAATATTCCTGTAACACAGTCTGCGCTTGATCAACGGATAGGAGAAAGATGAGAGCGCTCCCGCAAGTGCGGATGCCGATATGGCAAGACCGGTCATGGCGCTGCCAAAACCAAAACGCTCCTGAAGAATAAACGGCACCTGCACCAGCACCATATAATAAAAGATCATCAAGAGAAAAACCAGCCCATAGATCACGCTTACATCAAGTAGCGGCACAGGCGACTCCTCCACAGACTCGGTTCCCTTGTCGCCTTTCACTCGCTTATCCGGCTCTTTGAGCCCGGCAATTGCCATCGCGAGAACAGCAAAAGCGGAAAGGTAGGCGGTAAAAGGCGCTCTCCAGCTGATCTCTGCAAGCAGCCCGCCAAACAGCACCAGCACAACCCCCCCGATATACATGAAACCGGACTGTAGACCGATGAACCCGGCACGTTCATCCCCTTCAAACAAGTCACCGATGAGCGCTGTTGCCGCGCTCATGATACCCCCGACACCGATCCCGAGCATTGCGCGACTGACAAGAAGCAGAAAAAGATTGTCCAGAAAAAAACCGCTGAACCCTGAAACGCCATAAAGAAACAGCGAAAAGATCAGCAATTTCCTGCGCCCGAATATGTCTGACAGATGACCCGCAAGCGGCGCGCATACGGCAATCATGATAGCAGGCATTGTCAGGACCAGTTTGGTGAGCACCGTTCCACCGGCTCCTGAAAAATGACGGCTGATCTCTGGAAGAGCCGGTGAAATAATAGAACCGGCCATCACGGTCATTGCGCTTGATAACAGAAGTACCGCTTTTACCAGACGCATATGCAGAGCACCTTTCTTACCTGAAAAAAACAGATCTCACCTACTCGTCGTCTCTCGTTTCCCGTCACAGCTGCAACCCCTTACCGCTCCTTCATGGCGTTGGACGTAGCCCGAAGTATGGGCTTCAGAAGATAGGCGAGGACCGTGCGTTTTCCCGTCAGAATATCGACCTGGGCCATCATTCCCGGTATAATCGGAAGACCTTCGCGAATGGACGCTGCTGGTGTTTTCACCCGAACAAGATAAAACGTGTTTCCCTCCTCGTCGGTAACCGTATCAGGACTTATCTGATAGACATCGGCTTTCAAGCCACCGTAAATCGAAAATTCATATGCGGTCAGCTTGACAAGGGCCTTCTGGCCGGGGTGCACAAACGCGATATCCTTTGGTGAAACCTTGACCTCGACTTCAAGGCTGTCATCCAGGGGAACAATATCGGCCACTCTTCCACCAGGTTTGACCACACCTCCGAGAGTATTGATATAGAGCCGCTGGACCGTTCCGTTAACCGGAGCCTTGATCTCGGCTCGTTCGACACGGTCAGCCAGACCTTTGGTTCCCTGGCTCATGCTCGATATCTTGCTCAAAACATCGGCCAGTTCTTCCCTCCACTTGTTCCTGGTGTTCAGCTCCGTTTCCTGAATCTGCTCCCTGGCCTCCTCAACCGATCGCTCGAGGGTGGATTTTCTTGCTATTGCTGCATCGCGTTCACCTTTTGCGTTCGCGACATCCCGTCGAAGCCTGATAACCTCCACTTCAGACACAGCGCCTGACTTGAGCAGCGGCTGCGTTCTGTTCAGCTCCTGCGCCGCAAGCCCGTATGCCTGTCGGGTCTGAATCTGCCGGGCCTGCACCTCTTCAAGCTCATGCTCTCTCTGGGAAAGTTTCTCCTTCATAATGATCATCTGTGAGTCAAACCCTTTAAGGCTTTCCTCATACAGGTGCTTTTCATGTTCCACGATCTGCGGAACATCTTTGAGTTTATCTTCAGGGAGATCAAGGGGAGAATCTTCAGCAAGTGCGCGTAAACGTGCGGCACGGGCTATCAGGCTCAGCACTTCATACTGACGCTCCTGCAGTGAAGAGGTATACCGGGTCGGATCGATACGCATCAGAAGATCACCCGACTTCACCACCACACCTTCCTGCACCAGAATCTCTTCCACTACTCCTCCGTCCAGAGACTCGATCACCTGCAGTCTCGAAGACGGAATAATCTTCCCCATCCCTCTGGTCACCTCATCAAGCGGGGCGACCGCCGCCCAGAGCAGCAGCAGCGCCAGCGTTAATCCGAAGATTTTCAGAAGCGCGCGGGCTCTCACCGGTTCCTGCTGAAGCTGCGCCCAGTCGGCATCACCTACCCAGTCAAGCGGCTCCTCCTCCTCGAGGGGAATCCACCGCTGAAAAAACATATCGACATATCGGCGACCTTTTTCACCAGACGACTTGATAAACCTTCCGAGGCGTTCAAAGCCCTCTTTTGTTCTGGTATCTATCATGCGTCAGCTCTCCGTATCTGACCTTTCCTGAGAGCCTCGAGAACTTTTTCTTTCGGTCCGTCCGCTACAATCCTGCCGCCATCCATGACCAGAACCCTGTCTGCAAGTTCAAGGAGAGAAGAGCGGTGCGTGACAACAAGCATCGTCTTGTTCCGGGCGAATTGTTTCAGGCGCGATTTGAAAATCGCTTCAGTGGAAGTGTCCATTGAAGAAGTCGGCTCGTCAAGCAGGAGAATCGGCGGGTCGGCGATAACGGCTCGAGCTATGGCTACACCCTGACGCTGACCCCCGGAAAGATTTTCACCCCGTTCACCGATCGCCATCTGAAACCCGTTGGGATGCTTGTCCACAAAGTTGTCGATAGTGCCGATCCTCGCGGCCCGGAGAATCTCCTGATCGCTTCCCTGGGTATAGGACATGGTGATATTTTCACGCAGAGAGCCAAAAAACAACATGACATCCTGCGGCACATGGCCCAGGTTTCTGCGAAGTTCGGCAGGGTCCAGCTGCCTGCTGTCAACACCGTCAATCAGCACCGCTCCGCTCGTAGGCTGATACAATCCTGAGATCAATCGTTCCAGTGTTGTTTTACCCGACCCGACTTTTCCAAGAATCGCCACATGCTCACCGGGCTTGATATGAAACGACAGATCGCTGAGCGCTTCATTTTCCTGATCGGGATAGGAAAACTGTACATTCTTGAAAACAATTTCCCCCTTGAAAGTCTGCCTCGTGACGAACTCGGCCTCAGGAGGACGTTCCACAGGTCTGTCCATTATCTCGTTCAACGACGTCATGGAGGTTTCAGCCTGATGGTACTGGGTAAGCAGCGCCGCACTCTGGCTCACAGGGGCCATCGCCCTCGATGAAAGAATATACACGGCGATCAAACCGCCCATGCTGAGGTTCCCTGCAGCCACCAGGTAGACGCCGGTTATGATAATGGCGATCGACACAAAATTCTGCACCCAGTAAGCCCCGGTGCTCACCGAAGCTGAAAGCAGGCGCAACTGCTCCCCTATTCTGACCAGATGAGAAACAATCTGCTCCCATTTTGCCTGAAAGCGGCCTTCAGCTCCGAGAGACTTGATCGTCTCCATTCCTGAAAGGCTCTCGATGAGCGTCGCGTTTCGTTGCGCGCCGAGACGGTAGGTTTTTTCAGTCAGATCATGAAGCTTGCCCTGAATGGTTACCGCATAGAGAAACACCAGACCTACACCAAGGAGAACAGGAATAGCAAGAGGCCATGCAATCAACCCGATAATCAGCACAAACAGAAGAGCAAAAGGAAGATCAACCAGGGCGGCTACGGTAGTCGATGTGATAAATGTCCTGATAAACTCGAATGCCTGAAGGTTTGACGCAAATGATCCGACCGATGCCGGTCTGTTTTCCATTCTCAGCCCAAGCACCTTTTCCATGATGGAAGAAGAGAGTTTCACATCAGCTCTTCCTGCAGCGAGATCGATAAAATAGACACGCATGAGACGCATGATCACATCTGCACACAGCACAAGCAGTACCGCCGACGATGTTATCCAGAGCGTATCGATCGCAACGTTCGGCAGTACCCGGTCATAGACATTTCTTATAAACAGGGGCATCGCCAGCGCGAACAGGTTGATCATAACCGCGGCAATGAGGATATCCTTGTAGAGCGGCTTGTTCTCTTCTATCACACTCCAGAACCAGTGACGTCGTTTTAGCTTCCTGACCTCCGGCGTTCTGCTGTCATAGCGAAAAACAGGACGAACGTATATGGCGATACCGGTGTACCGCTCCTCTATTTCAGAAAGCGGAACACTCACCGGAGCGTCCGTCAGTTCCGAGTAGGTTACTGAAACCGTTCCGTTCTCACTGCTATGAAGAACACATGCATCGTCGCGGTCGAGCAACAGCATAACAGGAAAAAGCGCCGGATTGAGAGAATCAATTCGACGCCTGACAATTCTGGTCGTATATCCAGCTCGCTTGGCAGCCCTTGAAAATAATGCAGGAGTTATTTTTCCATTCTGCAAGGGAAGACCAGCCTTGAGGGCGTTCCGCTCTGTAACCCGATCATGGATTTTGCCAAGGGTAATCAGACATTCAAGCAGGGCATCCTGCACAACCGACTCTTGCTGAACCCCGCCCTCAGGTTGTTCATTATCCATAAAAAGTACTATGCGTTACAGCTCTTCGCCAAAGTAGTCTACTCCGCGCCTTGAGGCGCTTCCACGGGATCACTGTAATCCGCCGTTGTCACTGCCGGGAACCCTTTGTAGTCCAGCTCCTCAAGCGTCGGCAGTTCATAGCGCACCACGCCCATGTCGTTGAGCAGCCTCCCCATTCCCGCCAGCGTCCTCGCATCGGCTATCGTCAGATCATACGTCCCGT
>Ga0272444_10003581_pt1 | contig 13913 bp, 7 predicted proteins | sample SSMForm13_FD_201033 | JGI IMG/M metagenome (GOLD analysis project Ga0272444, IMG submission 201033) | Marine sediment archaeal communities from Little Sippewissett salt marsh, Falmouth, MA, United States - SSM-Form-13 | ecosystem: Environmental > Aquatic > Marine > Wetlands > Sediment ...
GTCAAGGCAGTTTGGAAATTTTTTATTCTTTTATTGGAACAGGGATGCTTATATTCTTGTTGGAATTGCAGGTTGTCAACACTATGACGGAGAAATTGAAAAGTGTTTGACAATTCCGGGTTGAATCGCTATTGAGATTATACTCTTAAACGCTGGTTAGAAAATCGGCAACCCTTTGTATTACAATCAATGATTCCACAACATGAGCCACGAAGGCCTTGAATTGTTTCTATTATAGAAGAGGCAGGGCATGTGGCTTTATGTCTCTCCACGTTGGGTCTTAATAAATATACGTATAGTCAACAGGTTATACAGAGAACGGTGTGATTAAAACCACAGCTTCATTGAAGCTACTTTCAATTGGAGTCTAATCCGGATGAGTGAAAAAACACATGATTTCAATAGGAAAGACTTTTCACAGCTGCCTCACATGGCTGCTGAGCCACTTTATGGCCCTTGGGAACAGGTGGTGCGCGGCTACAAGCAATTCTGCGCCATGGCTGCAGCCGTTCGATTGAGGATCTTCGATCATCTGGTTGAATTGCGGCAACCGATGGATCTGGCGGTTCAATTAAATGCCGATCCAAAGATGATCACGGATCTCTGCGATTTACTGGCCGATATGGAATTTTTGGTTCGTTATCAGGACGGGTTTTTAGTGTCGGCGCTTAGTCGAACCTATCTGTGCAGTGATTCAGCCTGGTTCCAGGAAGAAGTGATCAAGAACATTTTCTCGGGATTTGGTCTGTGGCAGGAATTGGATCGGATTTGCATCGAGGGGCCGGTGCAGGTCGACGAGGCTGATTTTTTTGAAAATAATCTTATTGACAGTCTGGCTTCTGAAATCCTGACGGGCGAGCTTCAGCAGACCGTGGCGGCGGTCACCCGTCAACCTGAATTTGCAGCGGCGCATAGAATGCTCGATCTTGGCGGGGGGCATGGATTGTATGCCATGGCGCTCACCCATCAAAAACAGGATCTCGAGGCCATCGTCTATGATTTCAATCCAGTTGAAAAGGATTTCAAGCGCTATAAAGAAAAGTTTAAGGCCAATGGCGTGCGCTTTGTTGCGGGGAATTTGTTTGCCGATGATTTAGGAAATGGTTTTGATCTGGTGCTTTTCTCCTACAATCCTGGCGGCAAGAATGAACGCATCCTCGAGAAAATTCACCGATGCCTCAACCCGGGCGGGCTGTTTGTCACCAAACATGCCTTATACAGGGAGGCGGAAGCCGCAAAAAGTACGCTGCTCGACATCGAATGGCAGCTTACTGCTTTTCGCGGCGTGGCAAAGGGCCGCAATGTGTATGCCTTTGAGCAGGATCTGAGCGAGGAGGCCTATATGGAACGGCTGCAGCGGGATTTTGAAATCATCGAAACCATTGATGCAAAGGATTTCGCCACACCGCCGCTGGCAAAATTCGGCGACCGGTTGGACTCAAAAATCATAATCAGCCGTAAGCGGTAATAGTAATGACGCAGAATTTATGAACAGACTAAAAGATTCCTATTCGGTTCGAAAACAACAGTTCCATTAATTTCCGCTATTGACAGTCACCCCCGTTCGGTTTAATTAATTGATCGGTCGGCCAATTAATTAATTTCAACGGGTCGATCTTGAAAGGACTGTTCAATGGCACCAAAGCAACAAAGGGACCCCGAAGCTACGCGTGCCGCCCTTTTGGAGGCTGCGGAAACGCTTTTTCTGGAAAAAGGCTTCGGCAATACCTCACTCAGTGAAATTGGTCGGCAGGCGGGCATCACCAAAAGCCTGATCCATCACTATTTTGGCTCCAAAGAAGGGCTTTGGCGCGAGGTTAAAACACGGCGATTCATGCAATATGCCCAAGAGCAAATGAATATGCTCAGCCGGGCTCAGCCCACGGTCGACCTGCTGAAAGAGTCGATTAAGCTGTATTTTAATTTTCTGCATCGCAACCCGCAGATTGTAAAGATGCTGGCCTGGATGTTTCTGGAGCAGGACCAGAATGAATGTTTGGATATGGATCGCGAGCTGATCCATTCGGGGGTCGAGAAAGTCAGGGCATCCCAGGATGAAGGGCAGTTGCGTGACGATATTGATGCGCGTTTTATCCTTTTTGTTTTTATCGGGCTTTGCGAGCATTGGTTCCACAATAAGGATCATTTCCTGAACAGTTTCGGTTTTGACGATATCCCTGGAAATTTAGACCAGGCGTACCTTGAGGCAATAACCAAAATTTTTTTAGAGGGTGTTCGTCCAGCGTCTTCAAAAAAAGCGACCTGTGCAGTTAGCTTTTGAATAAAGCGACTAAAGTAGGTTTTTTAACTGGTTTGTGGATTCAATACTCAAAAAATGTAATATTTCCGTACTTTTTTTAGGCTAACAGCTAAATGCTAATGGCTGATGGCACAGCTTGAAAAAAAGGACATAGTAGTCTAATGTCCGTCCGGAAATAGCCAAATTAACATCACTTGGTGTGGGTTCAGAAACAAAGTTAATTGTGATTATTAGTTGATCGGTCGACCAATTAATTGGGAGGCGATAGGAGCGTTTAAGCGCGGGAGGGGCCATGCAAAAGGTCAGACGATATATCAATTTCATTGTTGGATTTTCCTTGTTGGGCGTTGCTGTTGGTCTATGGGCCATGCCGACCGACCCTGATTCCACCGCTTCTGGAAAACAATTGCGTGATAACAACCTGCGCGTTGTTCTTGATTCAGTTCAGAGGATCAACGGTCAACGCAGTGTGCGTTTTGCGGGGACCACTCAGGCCAAAGATCGGGCGGTTTTGTCTTTTGCCGTACCTGCGCGGGTGGCGGCGCGTGATGTTGAATCCGGCTCCAGGGTTCATGCCGGTGATGTGCTGGCCCGCCTGGATGATCGGGAATACCGCAATGCCCGCAAACTGGCTCAGGCGTCGCTCAACGAACTCATAGCCAATTGGCAACAGGCCCGCCGTGACCGGCGGCGCATCAAAAAACTCACCACCGAGCAGGTCGCCACGGTCGCGGATCTTGAAAAAGCCACAACGCAGGAAGATGCCTTGCAAGCGTCCGTCCAGGCGGCCGAGGCCCGTCTTGCAGAAGCGGATCGGCTGTTGCAGGAGACGGTGCTAAAAGCCCCCTTTGACGGTACCGTAACCGATCTTAACATCCAAGCCGGTGAATGGGCGGTGCCGGGGCAACCGGCTGTGGAGCTGACCGGCGACGGTCCGGTGGAACTGGTGGTGGAAGTACCCGAATCCGTGGTTTTTTATATGGAACCCGGACAACAGGTGACGGTGGTGCTGCCGTTTGAAGACAACCGCAAGGTCTCCGGACGGATCGTTACCGTGGCCAAGGCAGCCATTTCCGCGGGTCGGCTGTTTCCGGTCAAGGCCCTGCTGGACGAGACTCAACCCCCTGTGCGGGCCGGCATGACGGCTCAATTGCTGGTCGACCTGCCCATGGAAAATGCCTTGACCGTGCCCCTTGCCGCGGTGGTCAACCCGGGCGCCAGCCGGCCTTTTCTTTTCACTTACAAGGATGGTCAGATCACGAAAAAAAAGGTCCGTGTGGATCGCATTGTCGGGGATCGGGTTGTGGTCAACGGTGCGCTGGTGGAAGGCGAGAACGTGGTGATTTCCGGTCAGAGTCAGTTATCTGATGGTGAAGGGGTGGAGGTGGCCCTGTGAGCATCATGGCGTGGATTTTAGGCAACCGGCGCTTGGTTTTGACCGCGGCCTTGTTGCTCTCGGCCACCGGTGCAATACTTTGGATGACCATGGTTCGTCAGGAAGATCCCCGTCTGCCGGATTTCTGGGGGCAGGTGGTGGCGCCCTATCCGGGTGCGGATGCGCTGACCGTGGAGCGACTGGTGCTTGAGCCCATTGAAGATGCCCTGGCAGAGGTCAGTGAAATCAAATCCGTCGAAGCCACGGCTTTTGAAGAGGTGGCCGTGATGCAGATCGAACTGCGCGACGGGATCAGGGATTTCAATGCTGCCTGGGATGAGGTTCGCGAGGCGTTGGACGACGCCCGCCAGGAGTTTCCCGCAGGCGCCGGCCAACCGGTCCTGGACGAAAACCTGGTGGACCAGGATGCCGTTGTGCTGGCGGTCACCGGCAGTGCCGACAACCAGCGCCTTCTGGCGGGTGCGCGTAGAATTAAAGACCATTTGCAGAGCATGCCCACAGTCAAACGCGCTCATCTGATTGCCGATCCAGGCGAACAGGTGACCATTGCCTTGAATGATGCCGCGGCTCGCCGTTTGGGCCTGACTACCCAGCAGATTGTCAATCAGCTCAGTGCCCGAAACGCCATCCTGTCGGGCGGCTCGCTGTTGCTGGCGGGAAAATCAGTGCGCTTGCGGCCCCTATCCGAATTCGCCTCCATCGAAGAAATCGCTCGGACCACGCTGACCCTGGCAGACGGCGGATCGGTTCCCCTCAGCGAGGTGGCCAGCGTTCGCCTGGGGCCCACCGAACCGGTCGAGGCTCGCATGCGCCTGAACAAACAGATGGCTGTCGGCATTGCCGTGGTCCCGCGTGAAGCGATCAACCTGGTGACTTTTGGCCGGGACGTTAAAGATGAGATCGACTTTTTGTCCCGTGAGATCGCCCCCTTGAAGATCCTGTCCGGTGAAGTCGCCCCCTTGAAGATCCAGGTGGTCACCTTCCAGCCGGACCGCACCCATGCCCGACTGAATGAATTGAATTTATCGCTGCTGTTCGGTGTTCTGATCGTGGCCGGGATTCTGATTATGGTGATGGGCATGCGTCTGGGGCTGGTTGTCGCCTCGGTGGTACCGCTGGTCACCATGTCCAGTGTGACGATCTTTGCCTGGGGCGGGGGTGTGTTGCATCAGATATCCATTGCCGCCCTGGTGCTGGCGCTGGGCATGCTGGTGGATAACGCCATTGTCATGGCTGAAAATGTTCAATGGCGCCTGGAGCGAAAAGAAACTTCTCGTCAGGCTGCCTTGGGCGCCGTGGGAGAATTGCGTACACCACTTTTGGCCGCGACCTTGACCACCATGGCCGCATTCGTGCCCATGTTGATCGCGTCAGGGCCCACGGCTGACTTCACGCGCAGCATTCCCATGATCATCATGCTGACGCTTCTGGTCAGCTACCTGTATGCCCTGGCCGTGACGCCAACCTTGTCGCAGCTGTTTTTAAAACCCGGAGATTCGCGGAACCTCAAGTGGCTAGAACAGATCGGCCGCAATCTTGCCGGTTTCGCCGTGCGTCATGCCGCCCTGGTGCTGGTGCTTGCCGGCGGCCTGCTGGTGGCTTCCGTATTGCTGTCCCAGAATATCCAACAGCAGTTTTTTCCGTCGGCGGACCGCAACCAGGTGCTGGTGGATGTTAAATTGGCCGAAGGCGCGCATCTGGATGCCACGGACAGCATCGTGCGCAAGGTTGAAAAGGCGCTTCTGGATCGGCCGGAAGTGACTCAGGTAGCCAGTTTCATCGGTCGCAGTGCGCCCAAATTTTATTACAACGTGCCGCATGTTCCTTTCAGCCCCCATTTTGCCCAACTGATTGTCGAGACCCACACCGTGGCCGATACGATGCCCGTCATCGATTTTATCCGCGAGAAATTGCAGCCCAATCTTCCCCTGGCCGAGTTGGTGGTCCGCAAACTGGAGCAGGGCCCGCCGGTTCAATCACCCGTGGAAATACGCCTGCGATCCCATGATCTGGATGATCTCAACCAGGCGGCCGCCCTCATGACCACCGCCATCAAAGCGATTCCCGGTACGCTCGATGTGCGTCATGATATGAGTCCGGGAGCGCCGACATTGCGTTTTCGTATCGACGATGCCGTGGCGGCCCGTTACGGTATTTCCCGGGTGGACATCGCCCGTGCCATTTACGGTCGCACGCGGGGGCAGTCGATTGGTGAACTCTACACCAGTGAAGATCCCATTCCCGTGCTGGTTCGATCGGAAGCAGGAGAAGCCATGGCGGTGTCCGAGTTGCAGGCGGTCGATGTGCCCACGTCCGATAGCCGCATGATTCCCCTGGGCCAGGTGGCGCACGTCGAACCGGTATGGCAGCCGGCGGCCATTAAACACCGCAATGGGCAACGATTGACGACCGTCTCGGCTCAATTGAAGGACGGTGTCAGTTTTTCTCAGGTGCTGCCGGTGCTCAAGGCGAAACTGGCGACCCTGAACCTGCCCGCGAGTGTTAAGGTAGACTTTGGCGGTGATGCCGAAGGATCCGGCGAGGCCAACAGCGCGATTATGCGTAATCTGCCCATCGGTCTTTTACTTCTGCTGGGGGTCCTTTTGGCCGAGTTCAACTCCTTTCGCCGGGTGTTGATCATATTAACCACCGTGCCCCTGGCCGCCGCCGGGGTCGTGCCTGGACTGCTGATCGGCAATCAGCCCTTTGGGTTCATGTCACTTTTAGGCGTTATCGCCCTGGTGGGGATTGTGGTCAACAACGCCATCGTGCTGCTGGAGGTGGTTGAAAACCGCCGAACGGATGGCGCGGACGTGCCCACGGCGCTTGAAGAGGCCGTGGCCCGGCGCATCCGCCCCATTTTGCTCACCACGGCCACTACGGTTGCCGGATTGCTACCGCTGGCTGTATCGTCTTCCACCCTGTGGCCGCCGCTGGCATCGGCCATGATTTCCGGGCTGATCTCGTCCACGCTCTTGACCCTGGTGGTGGTGCCGGCGTTGTACCGGGTACTCCTGCATTCTGCGAAAGTAAAGGGAGGCAAACGGCGTTTATCCGGGTGGTTGATAGGACATTTATCTTCCAGTTAAGCTCTTTTTTCTAACGGTTAATTGCCAAAAGCCAAGCGCCAATTCCAAAGACGCGAGCCTGTACGCTGAATGGGTAGAGAACCTATTCAGCGTACAGGCTCGATTTTTCTATTACCCCACGTACGACAGCATATGATTAAGCCGCCTAGCCTTGGTACGAAGGTAGTTCACATTGTCTGCCTGCGGATGAATTTCGTGGGGGACGCGTTCAATAACGTCAAGGCCCAGTTTTTCCAACGATTCGACCTTGTGAGGATTGTTGGTCATCAAACGCAGGCGCGTGATGCCAAGATCTCTTAAAATGGCCGCTGCCTGGTTGTAGGTACGATCGTCGGCCGGAAAGCCCAGTTTGAGATTGGCGTCAACCGTATCATGCCCCTGATCCTGAAGTGCATAGGCCCGAATTTTATTGGCCAGCCCGATGCCCCGGCCTTCCTGCTTCAGGTAAATCAAAACCCCGCGTTGTTCTTCTGAAATTCGCCTTAGCGCCAATTCCAATTGCTCTCCACAATCGCACCGGTGGGATCCAAAAAGATCGCCGGTCAAACAGGCGGAATGCATACGTACCAGGGGCGGCTGGCCGCTTAGCTCCCCCATGGTCAGCACCAGATGGTCGTTGTTGTACTGCAGGTCACGGTAGGCAATCGTGGAAAATTCTCCATAGTCGGTAGGCAATACTGATTCGCCTCCCCGGACAATGCCGGCGTTCAGGGGGGATTGTTTTTCTCCATAGGGAATGATCTTCTGCCGGTATTCCACCAATGCCTCCACGGAAACAATATTGATACCGTGCTTGCGACCGAATACAGCAAGCTCGGGTAGCCGGGCCATGGAGCCGTCGGCGGACATGATTTCGCAGATCACGCCGGACGGTGTCAACCCGGCCAGACGCGCCAGATCCACGCTGGCCTCGGTCTGGCCGCCTCGGACCAGTACTCCGCCGGGCTGGGCGCGCAAAGGGAAAATATGGCCTGGCATCACCAGGTCATCCGGCCGGCTGTCGGGATCGGCCAGCACCTGGATCGTTCGGGCACGGTCAAAGGCGGAAATCCCGGTGGTAACGCCCTCCCGAGCCTCCACCGATATGGTGAATCCGGTGCCAAATCCGGATTTGTTGCGGCTGGGCGGGACCATCATCGGCAGTTCGAGCCGGTCGACCATGCGGTGGTCCAAGGATACGCAGATCAACCCCCTGGCATGCTGGGTCATGAAATTAATCGACTCAGGGGTTGCAAATTGAGAAGCAATAACAAGATCGCCTTCATTTTCGCGATCTTCATCATCTACGATGATAACGAATTTGCTGGCTTTGAAATCTTCAATCGCTTGGTTCACACTGCACAGGCACATATGCTCTCCTTCATCAAGATGTCCATCCGGAAATGCCCAATTGGCTTTATATCTGCGCTATACGAAAAATTTTATCTTCGGAATATCAATCATACGCACCCCGGGAGCACTTCCTTCGGGCGCCTCCGGTAAAATTTTTCGAAAGCCTATATCTAAGGCCCAATTGGCCTATTTCTGGCCAGACACTAAATATGGAAATCGGGAGAACATTCCATGCACGCAGTGATGAATGCCTTTTAGAAAAAAGGCTGAACAACCATTCACTTCCCACAAACAAAAACACCCCTGCAGATAAATGCAGGGGTGTGTGCTGTCATGGAAAACAATAAGCGACGTCGGTGATTGTCCAGAGCACCTTAATGTACCAATAATACTCGGTAACACCAAGGCAGCTCATGGTTCAATAACCAATGACCGTTATCGCAGCACCGAATTTTCTCCCATCCGGACTATACCGTCGGCTTCGGCTTTGCACCGAATCAGCGTTGTTGCCGATAACTTTACGTCTTCGTGGCAACGCAGCTCGCGGGCTCATGCATTGTTTGCACTTACCGCCGGTCGGGAATTGGTCGGGCCTTATCCAGCCTGACCTCACCACACCCCGAAAATTTGGTTGCTAAATTTTCTCTTTTGGTAGTCATGTTTAAGAAAAATGTCAAGTCAAAAAATGCTGTCATGATGACTGTATTTCGGGCTAAATACAAATTATTTACTGTGGGCTTTTACAATATTGTGGAATTTTTTTGGGGCTTGGTTCTAACTTCGGCCACCTGGATTTAGGGACGATTAAGGGCTGATCCTGTCTTGGTTCTCGTTCCCGCGCTCTGCGTGGGAACGAGAGGTAAGTGGACTAAGTTAAAACCAAGCCCTTTTTTGCCCTTTTGGTGCACATCCAAAACGCTTGACAGATCGAGGAGTAGTATGACACATACGTCAACACATACGCAGGTGTCTGAAGACACCCGGAGATTTCTTTCTGTAAAAAAATCCCATAATCGGGATCGATTCTCCAGCACTCAACCAACATAATACAACTATACGTCGCCTCTGAAAGCGATCTGAAAAGCAAAGGCCATGAAGGTCTCTAACTCTAAAAGAGGAGGGATTTCTATGGTCTTTTATATTTTTTGATCGTCCTGGTCCGGATAAAGAATAAGAAATAGTTTCTCAGGACCATGGGCTGACCTTTACCGGACAATGACGTCTTTGCCTGTGTGGTGGGTTACGCCAAATCAGGTCGAACTTCTCAAAAATTACAAGAAAATTAAAAAATTAAGCAAAAAAATCCAATCCAGTTGTATTGGTGAATGATATGCCCGCCGGGCACCCATTCCTGAACGTAACGGAGGCGGCGATGAAAAAGGTTTTGTTGATTTGGCTTGTGTTGTTGATGAGTGTGCCAGTGAACGTTGGTGCAGTAGAAGATGCAACGCCGGATGAGAAATCAAAAGGAAAGCGAATGGAAACCGTTCAACCCGGGACCGAGACCGAGGCAGAGCGAAGCAAGGTCTACATGAAGATCGGGGAGGTGGTCGTTACCGGAAAATCCGATTACCTGACCACAGCGGATGCACCGGCGTCAGTGGATGTGATTGGTTCCGACCAGATTGAAATGGAGAACGTCGATTTCAGCATGGAACTGCTGAAAAAGGTGCCCGGCGCCTATTATGGTGACTGGAACCAGGGCGTTGTTTCAGGAACCATTTCAATTCGGGGTTTCGATGCTAACCACGACACTCCGGCAACCTTGATTGTAGACGGTATCCCGCACAATTTCGGCTATGGTAGAATGGATATCCAGCCTTTCTTCCCGCTGGAAATTGATCGTCTTGAGGTGGTGAAGGGAACCAGTGATCCACGGTATGGTCTGCAGAATATTGCCGGGAACGTCAATTTGCATACCAAACAGGGCGGTAACTTTTCCCAGACGCGTCTTTTGACCGGCAGCTACAATACCTATGATGCAGGGCTGGCGGCCGGCCATGATGACGGCAATTTCAGCCAGACTTATTTTGCCGGTTACCGGCAGACTGATGGATATCGAGAACAATCGGACCTGAAAAAGGGTGCTGCATCGGGAAAATGGTTTTACACCACCAATGACCAGAAGCTTTCTATTGGAGCCATTGCCCGTTTTTTCAGCATGGACGCCAATGCACCGGGCTACCTGAGCAAGGCCGAGGCGGACACGGATCCTCGGCAGGCTGCTTCGTTTGCCGTTTCGGATGGCGGGGAACAGGAAAACCAGCATATCAGTGCCCACATGGACTATGCCTTTACCGATCGATTGGCTTGGTCCTTCAAAACCTATTACCAGCATCTGGAACGTACTCGTTGGTGCAGGTGGAGTGACAACGGTGACCAGCAGGAACGCGTCAACGATGACGATCAGTATGGTGCCATCTCAACCCTGTCCTATGAAATAAGCGACGGCTTCATACCGCGTTTTAAAATTGATTGGGGGGTTGACTATCAGCATCAGGATAATCTGACACAGCGATGGGTGACCGTTAATCGCGTACGCCGGGGCGATCCAACCCGTGATTGGGATTCATCATATCATTACTGGGGAAGTTATGTGCAGGCCGATGGTGATGTGACCGACTGGCTGCGCCTGATTGGAGCGTTGCGTGTTGATGCGCTGGATGGAGAAATGACCAATCGCTCAACCGGGTTGACCACTGATATGGTCGACATGGATTATATCTGGCAACCCAAGGCAGGCATCATTATCACGCCATGGGACGGCTATAATCTTTACGGAAATTATGGTCGCACCTTTCAAATACCGGAATCCCCCACGCTTTACGGCCAGAATTCCAGTGGCGAACCTATTCCCAGGGATATTGACTACTCAAAAAACGACGGGTGGGAATTGGGCCTCAAGGCGTCTCCTTATAACTGGGTGTCACTACGCATCGATTACTGGCAGATGATCGCCACCGATGAGGTCAGGGAAAAAAATGTCGACTCTGGCGAATATTTCAACGCTGGTGAGACGACCCGCAAAGGATGGGACTTCTCGCTGAGCGTTCGTCCTCATGACTGGGTGGCGCTTTGGGGATCTTACTCCGTGATCGATGCTAAATACACGGAGCCCGGTCCAACTAAGGAAAGCATTAAAGGCAACGATATTGAGAACATTCCCGAGTTTGCCTCAAAGGCGGGAATCGATTTTTCCCACCCCATCGGCTTCTATTCGAACCTCTGGGTGGAAATTCAAGGCGATTACGAAATTGATCCTGACAATACAAGAGAAAGAGACGGGGCCTATACGGTCTGGAACTGTTCGTTGGGATACAAATGGGAAACAGCCACACTAGGTTTCGATATAAAGAATTTATTTGACGAATCCTACTACAGTTTTATCTGGGATAGTGACAACGGATTCAACACTGGCGATGAAAGAAGTTATTACGTGTGGGTATCACTGGATTACTGATTCATTGCAACGTTAAGGAGAAAAAAATGCGCGTATTCTCAAGTAAAATGAGGTCGGTTGTGCTGAGCGGCTTTTATATTTTTGTTCTTTGCTTATCAATGAGCCCTTCCGTATATGCCCATGAATTATGGATAAATGCCGCAGCGCCGAAAGACGGTCTGTTCAGAGCGGATATCGGATATGGCCACACATTTCCCAAGCCAGAGCCCATCGCAGCCGACAGAATTCATATTTTCGAGCCGCTTCAATTGGTTACCCCCGAGGGAGTGACGACCCTTGACCAGGAAGGAGAAAATTACGCCTACCAGAAAAAAGAGAATCTGAAAAAGGGCAGCTACATGGTTATCGGCTTTTACAAACCCACATTCTGGTCCAACGGCCCAGATGGATGGGCCCAGACCGACCGGTCCCAGCGTCCTGATGCGGTCTATGTGGAGGAAGCAATCATGTGTGCCAAGACGATCGTCAACGTTCAAGGTAGTACGGACGATAACCTGATTACCAAGCCGGTCGGGCAGCGTCTGGAGATCGTTCCCCTGGTCAATCCTACCAAGGTAAAAGTGGAAGAGAAATTCCCCATGCAGGTGTTGTACGACGGCAAGCCGGCCAAGGCCGTAGACATCGAGGCAACCTTTGCCGGATTTTCCGACAAGAATTACAACGCCTTTCAAGGGCAAACCGATCTGAATGGTCATGTCGACTTTATTCCCCTGAAGGATGGATACTGGGTCGTCAAAGCAAAACATGCTTTTGAACATCCGGACAAGGCCAAAGCCGATGAGGTCGTTTTGTTGTCAACCTTCACCTTCCATATAAACGGATAGACCTCGAATACTACAAAATTGGTGTAGACTTCGCAATGCTGCTTGATAAGGAAAGACGGTAAAAATGCTTGACCGAAAGCCCTTTATTGGACACCGGTATGGGCTGATTTCCGCTGTTTTTATGATCTTTTTCATGATGACAATGGCGTCAGCTTCCGCAAACCCGAAAATATTGAATTATTCCTGGCCCGGCAATGTCGGGCCACTGAATCCGCATCTTTACTCGCCGAACCAGATGTTTGCCCAGGCCATGGTTTATGAGCCGCTGGTTCGCTATGTGGGAAAGGGGCGCCTTATCCCCTGGTTGGCAAAATCGTGGGAGATATCAGCGGATTGCCTTACTTACACTTTCCACTTGAGAAAAAACGTTTCATTCACGGATGGTATTCCCTTCAATGCCCAGGCCGTAAAAATGAATTTTGAAGCGATCCTGAAAAATGCCGAGCGTCATGCCTGGTTGGAATCCATATCACTGATCAGCAAGGTTCAGGTAATCGATGCCCATACCATTGCCCTTGTCCTCAAAGAACCTTACTACGCGATTCTTGTGGATTTGGCGCTGATTCGCCCGCTGCGCTTTATGTCTCCGGCGGCTTTTCCCGACAGTGGAAATACAGCCGACGGTATTAAGGCACCGGTCGGAACAGGGCCTTGGAAACTGGTCGAATCGAAATTGGGTGAGTATGATCGTTTCAGAGCCAACGAACATTACTGGGGTGAGAAACCGCTTCTTGACGGGGTGGATGTAAAGGTCATTTCCGATTCCAACACACGTGCCGTGGCTCTGGAAACCGGTGACATCGATCTGATTTACGGTGATGATCAGATCAGCCCGGATATGTTTAAACGGTTTAGCAAAGATCCACGTTTTGTCACCGGTATTTCAGCCCCACTGGCGACGCGCGCCGTGGCTTTGAACAGCGGGCGCGGTCCTACCCGAGAACTTGCCGTAAGGCAGGCAATCTTACATGCCGTCAACAAGGATGCAATCATCAAAGGCATTTTTTCAGGCGCGGAAGTAAAAGCCGATACGCTGCTTCACAAGGACAATGCATACTGCGATTTAGGATTGCCGGCTAATGACTATGATCCGGATAAGGCCGCAACGCTTTTGATATCGGCTGGATGGAAACCGACCAATGGCCGCCCGTATCGCAGCAAAAACGGAACGCTGCTTTCGCTGGAATTCGTATTTATCGGCAAGAACCCCATCGAAAAGGCCATTGCCGAAGTAATCCAGGCGAATCTTTTAAAGATCGGAATAAAGGTGGAGCTGAAAGGGCTCGAAGAGGACATTTTCAATAAGGAGCAAAAATCCGGTGAATTTCATCTTATCTCCAACAATACCTGGGGGCCTCCGTCCGAACCGCATGCATACTTGGGATCAATGCGCCTGCCCTCCCATGCGGATTACCAGGCTCAGATCGGCCTTCCCATGAAAAAACAAATTGACGATACCATTGGAAAAATTCTTCGATCCATGGATGAAAAAGACCGGCAGGAACGCTATCGCTATGTATTGACCACGCTGCACGAACAGGCTGTATATCTT
>Ga0272444_10003582_pt1 | contig 13909 bp, 6 predicted proteins | sample SSMForm13_FD_201033 | JGI IMG/M metagenome (GOLD analysis project Ga0272444, IMG submission 201033) | Marine sediment archaeal communities from Little Sippewissett salt marsh, Falmouth, MA, United States - SSM-Form-13 | ecosystem: Environmental > Aquatic > Marine > Wetlands > Sediment ...
GTTCAGAACAGGACGAGGATCGACGGCAAGACCTACGTGGGGAGCGGCATGATCGAGAGGATCAAGCGTGCCGCCGAGTTTCACGACGCGAACCTCCTGGTATTCGACGACGATCTCCGGCCCGCGCAGGGGCGCGAGATCGAGAAGGCGACCGAGATCAAGGTTATCGACCGCACGGAGCTCATCCTCGACATCTTCGCGCGGCGGGCGCAGACCACCGTCGCTCGGGCGCAGGTCGAGCTCGCGCAGTGCGAGTACGAGCTCCCCCGCCTCCGTCGCCTCTGGGATCACCTCGAGCGGCTCGGGGGCGGCATCGGCACGCGCGGTCCTGGCGAGACCCAGCTGGAGTCCGATCGCCGCCTCGTTCGTCAGAGGATCCGCGTCCTCAAGAAGACCCTCACGGAGGTCGAGGTCGACCGCGCGGAGCAGCGAAAGCGGCGAAGCGGGCTGGCGCGCGTGGCCCTCGTCGGGTACACGAACGCCGGCAAATCGACACTGATGAACGCCCTCACGGATGCCGATGTCCTCACCGAGGATCTCCTCTTCGCGACCCTTGACGCGACGACGAGGCGTCTCGAGCTTCCCGGCGGGCACGAGGCGCTCCTGACCGACACCGTTGGCCTCATCAAGAAGCTGCCGCATCATCTCGTCGTCAGCTTCCACGCGACGCTCGAGGAGGCGGCGGAGGCGGACCTCCTCCTCCACGTTGTCGACGTCTCGCGGCCCCACTGCGAGCGCTACCTCGAGCTTGCGCAGGACGTGCTTGCGGAGCTCGGCGCCGGGGACAAGCCGACCCGGATCGTGTTCAACAAGGTCGATCGGCTGGAGAACCCGCACGAGCGGGAGCGGCTCGGCCAGACCCACCCCGGGGCGATCTTCACGAGCGCCACCGAGGGTCGCGGCCTCGACGAGGTGACGAGGGCGATCTGCGCCTTCGTGGAGAGCCGCGAGGAGGTGCTGGACCTCATCGTGCCGGTCAGCGACGGCCGCACGATCGCGCTCGTCTACGAGAAGGGCGAGGTGCTCTCCCGACGGGAGCACGAGGATCATCTCGAACTCAAGGTGCGGCTGCCGGTGCCCGAGGCGGCCCGCCTGAAGAAGCTCGGTCTCGCCGGGTAGGGTGCTGGAGGTATAGCACAGACTCCGTGGTCTATAGACGGCGAACGCCGCCCGACGAAGCGGCCGGGCGGCGTCCATCTGTATGGGTGTGGTGCATCCTATCGAATCAAGACGAGCTTCCGGAAGGCCTCCTGACCACCCGCCTTGAGACTCACGACGTAGACCCCGGATGAAGCCCAAGCTCCGGAATCCGTTCCCCCGTCCCACACCTCGGCGTGCTCGCCGGGTCCACGCTCCCCATCCACGAGCGTGGCTACCAGCCGGCCCCCGGGGCTCAGCACGGAGAGCCGGACGGGTCCGCGTTCCGGCAGGGCGAAGGCGACGCGCGTCGATGCCCTCGCCGGATTGGGCGCCGGCGGGGCCAGGCTCAGCGTGCGGGTCTTGGGTTCGCCGTCCTCGCTCCGGTCCGACGGTTCGTCGAGTTGCCGGAGAATCGAAGCGTTCTCGAGGCGGCAGTAGATGGCCGACGCGTTCTCGACGAGGCCCCGGGCTCCCTCTCCGCAGACGACCGCGACTTCGAGGTACGTCGTCTCGCCCGGCGCGAGCCGGTCGAACGGCCCGACGGAGAGAAGGAACCGCCAATCCTGTGCTGTCGTGGTCGGCCGATCGATCCGCGGCTCCGACATGTACCGGTAGCGCTTGGCGTCGCGATGCGGGTCCTCAGTGGCCGAGCACCACACATGGAAGACGATCGGGCCCACGTAGGCAGGAGCGGCGATCCCGTCCGGGTCGGTGGGGTGGTCGAGCACCGCGAACCCGATATGACCATACCAGTTGCCGTCCGGCCCATCGGGCTCGTCCCAGCAGTCCGCCATCTGGAGTCGGACACGCTCCTGCGCGGGAGCCTCCGGAACCTCCTTGTCCAGGTACGCGACACGATCGTCGACGTAGATCGGGGCCGACGGCTCTGCTCCGATGTCCGGATCGACCATGAGCCCGAGGTAGGCCTGCCTGAGCGTGTCCTGCCCGATGTTCGTGATCTCGTACCTCATCACGACGAAGTCGTCGACACAGGGTGCGCTCCACGCGTAGGACGTCTCGTAGACCTCGAGGCCGATGGGCGTGTGCGGATCGACGGGTGGCACGTGGTCGATCTCGGCGGTGTCGAAATAGACGCACGCGAACATCTCGTCGGAGATCGCGGCGTAGTCCTCATCCACCGCGCCGTCGAGGTCGTTGTCGATTCCGTCGAGGCGGTCCTCGTCGACCCGTCCGTCCGAGTCGTCGTCGAAGTCGGGCGCGCCTCCGGGCGCACCGGACGCGCTTTCGTAGATCGTGTACAAGGGGTCCTCCGCCGGCGCAAGGAACTCCATCCCGTAGACGGCGGCGGTCACCAGGGTGTCGGGTCCGACGCGGGCGCCGACCCACAGTCCAGCGCAGAAGAGGTGTTCCGAGCTCGACCCGGCCGGCCACTCGGCGGACGGCTCTCCTGGGGCCGAGTTCCAGTCGCCGATGAAGCCGTAGTTGGATGTGTGGAGCCGGAGTTCACCGGCGTCGTGCCACCAGCCGTTGAACTCGTTGTCGCGAGACTCGGTCGGTCCGGTGGGTGCCCGGTTCACGGGCTCGTTCTGCTCTACCCGGAGCGTGCTCGCCTGCGCTTGTACCCGGCTACGCGCATGGTCTTTCTGGACCGTCCGCGCCGGAGCGACCACGGGGATCGAGGCGGACGCAACGAGGATCAGGACCGCGAGCGTGGACGACACGAGGGTCTTCATCGGTGTCCTCCCTTCTGCGTGGGGGCTTGCCTGATGGGGGAGTGGTAACACCGGCTGGATCGCATACGCAAAGAGCCGACCCAGGCAATCAGTCTCAGCGAATGAGAGCCGGGCCGGCCGCACTCTGAGTGTCGCACTGACCATGGCTCCCGTCAAGGAGGAAGTCCGGGAGTGCTGTGATCCGGGGGAGCTTCGTCAGGAGGAGCGTTACTCCACGGCGATCCTGAACGCGATTAAGAATGAGGGATCGTTCACACCGTCGGAGGCATCGAAGCTGCCCTTGGGGAGGACGCGGAAGTCGGTGACGTCAGCGTCGAAGCCGTTCGCGTCCGGCTCGGGCTCGTAGTCGAACGACGCGCCGTTGTCGTCGGAGAACTCGACGTCGTCGGTCGTGCTGTCGAGGCTCGTGAACGTGTACGAGAGGCCACTGGGAGTGGCGCCGTCGGTGAACAGGATCGGCCCCGACCCGGGTCCGTCGATGTCGCCGACGAAGAGGATCGCATTCTGTGGGATCGAGTCCGTGAGCATCACCGTGTTGGTGTCGGTCGCCCCAGGACCCTGATTGGTGGCGAGGACCGTGTAGTCGGCGCGGGCCCCCGGGATCGCCTTGGGATTGGCCTCCCCGTTCACCGGGTCGGAGAACGTCTGGGCGGACTTGACGAGCACGATGTTGGGGATCGCGGCGACGACCGAGCCGTGCGCTCCGAACTCGGACGTGTTACCGGCGGCATTCGTCGCGGTGCCCGTGACGTCGTCCCCGGACGAGAGCGGGATCGCGGGTGGCACGGTGACGTCGGCGCTGAACGTCCCGTCCGGCTCCGTGAGGAAGCTGCCAATGAAGTATCGTCCCTCGCCGTGCGGCTCGCTCAATCCGTCCCCGAGTTCCACCCGCCGTTGTTGTTCCCGTCGTCGTCGCCCACGAAAAGCTCAACGGTGTGTACCCCCGCGATCGGGCTCGCGGACACCCCGACGTACCCGTCGACGTGAAGGTTCGTCCCGGCCACGGCGGCGATCGTGAAGATGGGGTAGTCCATGCCGTCGTTCTGATCGCCGGGCGCAAGCGCTCCGTCGTTCGCCGACACGCCGTCACCGTTGGGGTTGCCGCCGAGGTTCGTCTGATCGAGGTCGATGCCGACCGAGCCGTTCGAGTAGGTGACGTTCCTGGAGATCGTGTTGGCCGTGGACGGTCCGCTCGTGCCTCTGACCACGACGATGCCGGGTCCGCCCGCCCCGGACACGATGTTGCCGCGGACCGTGTTGCCGGTGCCGAACACCCGGATGCCTCCGTTCTCGCCACCGCCGCCCAGAAGCCCGGTGTTGCGGATCGTGTTGTCCTCGAACGCGTACGGTCCTGGGGCCTGCCAGGACTCGAGGCCGTAGGCGGCGACCGACTCGGCGCGGTTCCCGCGCACTGCGATCGGCTGTCCCACGCTCCCCTCGACCGTGATGCCGTCCGCGTAGGTGGAGGTCAAACCGACGGAGAACACGTCGTTGCCGCTCACGACCGAGGCGTTCAAGATCATGGCACCGCTGCCTTCGGTGTGGGCGACGTAGTTGCCGGTCACGTCGGCGGCGCCGCCCGAGACGAGCACGCCGTACATGAGACGCGCGCCGGCGCCGGGGTCGGTCCCGTCCGCACGCGCCCCGAGAACGCACCCGCGGATCTCGCTCCCGGTCCCGCTCGTGACGCTCACTCCGTCGTCGGCATCGGAATCGAAGAGAGCGACGGCTTGGACGGTCTGCCCGTTTCCCGCGATTTCGAGGACGTCCCCGAAGTCGCCGCCGCCGATCTCGAGTTCCGGCCTGTCGTAATCCGGGAGGATGGGCTCGTCGCCGCTGGCCTCGATGCCGTCCGGCCCCGTGCCGACAGGCTGGCCGCCGTGGCCGATCGTGCCGGGGTTGGTGTCCAGGAGCTTCACCCCGTCGGTGAGGTCGTAGGCGGTGCCGTCGACCGTCGTCGCATCGTCCGAGAGCGGCGGGAGCGCCGAGGTCAGCGTGACGGTCCACCAGTTCCCGCCTCCGCCGCTCGAGTTCGTGGGAACCGCGGGGGCGAAGCGCATCGCGTTCGATCCGCTCACCGCGTTGGCGTTCTGCACGAACTGATTGAGGCAACCCTGAGAGAGTCGACCGGCGCCGAAATCGTCATCCCCGTCACGGACGTCGGCTACCACATTGAACGAGAAGCCGAAGTCGAGGCCGGTCACATCGCTGCCGCTCACCGCGATTCGCGCTACGTGCTCCGCACCACCCAGGCTCGAGGCGTCGTCCGACACGCCGCCTCGCCGTCCTCCGAAGCAGGGTCCCGCGGAGGCCCGCTCGTACGTCCCCCAGCTCCCGTCGCTCGCCAGTGCCCCCGTCGGTCCGTAAGTCTGCTCGGACCACACGTCGCCCTGCGCGTATCCGCCGTTCAGGGGGCTCGTCGGAGGCAGGGTCTTCGAGTCGACGACGACCCAGTAGGTCTCGCCGTCCTCCACGCCGAAGGTGTAGGCGCCCGCGAGATTCGTCGTGTCGGCATCGTCGAGCACGTCGTCCGCGCCGTCGGGCGTGCCGTCCCCGCCGTCGCGGTAGAGCGAGACGGAGACGCCGGCGACGACCGGATTCCCCGCGTCGCTCACGACCTGTCCGCCCGCGAGCGCCTCGCCCGCGATGTCCTCGAAGACGACCCCGGTGATCGAGTAGCAGCCTCCCGACTCCTCGGGACCCACGCTCGTCGCGGGCTCGCTGGGGACGAAGCTCGCGACGGCCACCCAATCGAGATAGTAGGGCCAGCCGCCGCGGACCGTCATGCGGCTGAACGATCCGTGCGTTCCGTCGGTTCCGGTGACCGCGCCGATGACCGCGTGGCCGTCGTCGTAGAGCGTGGCCGTCAGGTTGCTGGCGCCCGAGCCGTAGCGCGTGAGCTCCGTGATGTACCAGTTGTCGCGGGGCTGAGAGAGGGTGACGGACTGGAAGCCTGCCCCGGCCCCGCCGGTCCTCCGCTCGAAACCGAAGGCCGCGGCTCCCGTGACGTTTCCGTTTCTTCTGATCGTGTAGCCGTTGAACGAGCCGTCCTCCAGACCGTAACGACTCCAGGCCCCGCCGCCGCTTTCGGTGCGGCGCTGCTCGCGGGCGAGGAGCCGGAAGTCGGTGACCGTCGCGCCCATCGGCTTCCACCCTCCATTGGGATCGTTGTTGCCCTGTTTGTGGAGAGTGGGGAAGCCGAACGCGGCGGTGTTCTGCGCAACGCCTCCGGGTCCGTAGTCGCTCCATCCCGTCCACGTCTCGAAGCCGTCGAAGAACACGAACGTCGCCGCGCCGTCGCTCGTCGTCGCAACGGACGCGTTCCCGTAGTACATGTAGATGGTCTCGCTCGAGGAGGCGGGGAGGCTGGGGACCTCGATCCACACGATGGCGGAGGATGAGGCCGCGTACTGCTCGATCCAGTAGTCGATCTCCGTCGCCCCATCGTCGAGCGTGAACCGGAGGTCCGAGAAGTCGGCGTTCATGGCGGGCACGTACGTCACGTCTAGACGGATCTGGTAGTCCGTGAGCGCGCCGCCCGACTGCTCGGTCACGGTGACCGGTCGGCGGTAGTCCCAGTCGCACAGCCATTCGGCCGAGGCCGTGGTCGCGGTTACCGCCCAGACGCACAGCAGCAGGACGAGCGACGGGACGCGTCGGCTCATCCACCGTTCCCTTCCGGGTCTACCTCTCGAGGAGATCCGCGACATCGCGAATGGTCTCCCTGTCCAGCCCGAGGCGGAGCTTGACGTACGGTCCCCTCGCCGTGTAGTCGACCCCCGAGAAGTCCTCGTCGACGAATCCCGCGACGTTGTACCCGACGCTCAGCCACGCGTCGTCGAACACGTGGAACCCCAACGATCCGCCGGCGCTGTAGTCGGTCTGGCCGGAGTTCCACGAGTGGAGCACGCTTCCGCAAAGCCCGACATCCCACCGTACCGTCAGGTCGTACCTGATCTCGAGCCCGGCGAGGTCCGTCAGGCCCTCGTACCGGGTGCCGTCGATCCTCTCGGCCACGTGCTTCGCACCGTACCGGCCGGCGATCTGAATCCGCTCTCCCGAGAAGTAGTTGACGCTGAGATTGTTGACGACCCGGCGCCCCACCGCGTTCGGATCGGTGGCGCGGTCGTCCTCGACGACGTCGAGCCGATCGAGAATCGTCCACCGCGATCCGACCGGGCGATAGGCCAATCCGAGCCGGACGTGCCCACGGGTTGCCGGACTGCCTTCGTTCGGCAGCGTGCGAAGCACCCGGAGCGCGCCCGAGAGCCCGAGGCCGTCCACGGGCTCACCGTGGAAGCCGGCCGCCACGATCCACTTGTCGTCGTGCGCGCCGCACCGGTACTCGGCCCGGGACGTCCACGACCACGCGGTGTCCCGGCGGCCGACGCCGATCGAGGCGGCCGTGAAGTCGTCGGTCACGGCCGACGACGGGAGCGCCGCGCTTCCCGCGAGAGCGGAGTCGCGGCGCGAGATGGCCCTCGCGTGGTCGAGCCCCGCGTCGAAGGTCCATCCGTCGCCGACCGCGAGTGTCTGTCTGAGTCCCAGGCTGGCGTAGAGCCTGCTCGAGCGTTCGACCGTCTCGCTTCCGAACGACGTGTTGACGGCGGCGCCGGTCCACGGAACCGTCTTGAGGCCCACGCGCGAACGCTCGGCCTGGTCGGGGCCGTGAGCGATCTCGTGTTCCGCGAACGCGGTCACTGGGTCGGCGATCTCGTAATCGGCGCCGAGCGTGGTGCGCGTCGGGAAGCCGGGGTTCGCATCGTTGCCGCCGAGCGACTGCTCGTGATCGAGGCGGAGGCGGAGGCGGTCGCCGAGGGCGCGATAGCTGCCGCCGGCCGTCGCCTGCGTCGATCGCCTGGCCGGCGCCCCCGGGATCTCGTCCGCGACGTCGCGGAATCCCGCGGACAGCGTGTACCGGAGCGCCCTGTAGGAGAGCGCGGCCTCCGCCAGCAGACGCTCGGCGTCCGTCGCCAGGTCGAGCTGCGAGTACGCCTTGGCCGACACGCTGAACCGCTCGCTCAGGCGGTGCGCGGCGTCGACCCCGAGCCTGCGCGTTCCGGCCTCGCTCGCGTTCCCTTGGCCGAGGCCGAAGCCGAGGCCGTACTCCCTGACGTACAGCCTGCCCGAAAGCGAGCCGCCGCGGTGCTTGAGCTCCGCGAGGTACGCGTCGGATTCGACGCCAGCGCCGCCATCCTCCGTGCTCGTCCTCGCGAACTCGGCTCGAAGCTCCGTGTGCCGCCCGACGTCGAGGGTGGCGTCCACGCCGTAGAGGTCGCCCTCCGCGCCGGCACGCCCCTCGTGCACGTGCGTCGCTCCGACCTCGAGCGCGCCGTCGACGAACCGCACGGCCCCGCGTCCTCCGTACTCCCACGACCGGTCCGACGGATCGTCGGACTCGTACTCGATGACGATCAACACGGGATTGAGGTCCTGGTCCTGGCTTGGGATCGGCTCCTTGAAGAAGAGCGTGCCCTCGCCGTAGTCGATGTCGTAGTCGACGTGGCGGGCCGCCCATCGCGACGACAGGACCACCTCGCTCTGGAAGCGATCGCGGGTCTCGATCGCGGCCCGCTCGCTGTTCGGAACGATGCTAGATCGCGAGAGCCGGTAGAGTCCGGACGTGCCGTCGCCTGGGATCTCGTCCTTAACGAAGCCCGTGGCCGTCTCGCTGGCGAAGAGGTTCAGGCTCAAGCTGTCCGTGTGGATTTCGGACTTCGCGCCCGTCAGCACGCGGCTGTACCGCGAGAGCTCCGTGACCGTGAGCCCAGTCACGTAGTCTCCGAAGAGGAAGTAGAACTCGTCCCGCTCGATCCGGACGTAGAGCTTCTCCGCGCTCGCGGCGTCGTGACGCACTTGGGCGGCGTCCCCGTAGAGCGTGTAGTAGGCGTCGGGGTCGATCGCCTGGAAGGGCGTGTCCCCGGCCACCGTCGCGCTCCCGTCGGTGTCGTAGGCGAGCGTCAGAAGCCAGCTTCCCCTGATCCGTCCCCGGGCGAAGAAGGCGACGCGCCCGTGGTCGTAGTAGTCGCTCTCGGCCCGCGCGCCGTCCTCCACGTGCTCCTCGACCGTTCTGTGCCCGATCGTTCCCTCGGCGAGGCCGACGAGGATCCAGTCTCGCTCCTCGGGACCGAGCCAGGCGCGGATCTCGTGCTCGCCGTTGAGAAGCCCAAGCGTGATCACGACCTCTCTGGCCTCCGACGTCGGCTCGAGTTCGATCCGCGCGATGCCGTCTTCTCCGACCGAGAACGACGGCCTCGTCCTCATCGACCCGGAGAGCGGGCCCGTCGCGAGCGGGTCGCGCTCTCTCAGGGGCTCGTGGGGAGGCTCGACCGAGAACGACCCGATCACTCCCTCCCGCGCCGGGTGGCCGCCGTCGTCGGTCAGGAGGACGGCCAGGACGGGGGCGTCCCGCCCGTTCGCGGTCAGGAGCGACCGCTCCTCAATCAGCCGGGCATGGACGGGTGGCCCGGAGTAGTGGACGATCCGGTCCAGCCGTCCGGTGATCACACCCGAGGCGTCGCGGACGATGGCCTCGAGGCGGTTGTCGCCCTCGACGAGGTCGATGCCACGCCAGCGGCTGACGGCCGCTCCGGACCCGTCCCGCCGTGTGTCCTCGAAGTTCCTGCGGCTGACCGCGCGCCCGTCGAGCAGGAGCGTGACCGAGTCGCCCGGCGCGTGGATCACCGCCACCTTGATGCTCGGGATCGGCGGGAGGTGCCCGGGCAAAGGGGAGACCCACGCGGGGAGCGCGCCGTCGCGGAGCCCGCCGTCGTGCGACGGTCCGGCGCTGGCCGGCTCCACGATCCCCGTGGTCTCGCCCGAAGGCGCCTCGGGGATCCCGGCGGCCGCGCGCGGCGTGAGCGCAAGGTCGAAGTCGGCGCGCCACGTGACGCCGCCCTGGACGTCGACGAACTGGGAGTGGCGACGTCCGGCGAATCGGCTGTTGGGCGAGGAGGGCACGGCCTCGTATTCATCGGGGACGCTGTCGAGATCGAGCGCGACGACGTGCGCGCCCGGGCGGACCCCGTCGAAGTGATACATCCCGCGACGATCGGTGAGAACGGACGTCCCGTCCTCGAGGTAGATCCTCGCGCCGGCGACCGGCGCTGCCGCGATCTCCGGATCAGCAGGGTCCCTGACCGCGACGCGTCCGACGATCACGCACGCGCCCCCGAAGAGGTCGTCCGTGACCCCAACGTCGGCGCGCGCCACGTTGGACCGGGTGCCCCCGGCGGTGGCGACGGCGCTGTTGGTCGCCTTCCCGAACGGAGCGCCCACCGCAACCTCCACGACGTAGGAGACGGTGACGGCGTCCGCCCCCAGCTCGCCCAAGGAGAAGGTCAGCTTCCGCCCGTCCGCCGAGACGTCGGGATCGCCGACGTCCGCGCCCCCGACCCTGGCGGAGCCCGGCTGGTACCGGAACCCCCTCGGCAGGTGGTCGGTCAGGGCCACCGCGCTCAGCACCTCCGGCCGCGTGTTCTCAACGCGAAGCTCGTACCGGAGGAACTCGCCGTGCCCCACGAGACTCCGGCCGGCTGCCTTGGCGAGGAAGATCGAACGTCCGATCGGGTCGACCGGGATGTCCGTGCGGAAGCCGGGGCGGTCCTCGATGACGAAGGGCTCGCCCCGCATCGCGGGCTCGAGGAGCACGAGCGGTCCGTCGTGGTTCCCATGAAGCTGGGCGAGCACCTCCGTCGGGACGATCGAGGGAGCGGTGTAGCCGTCGGGGGGCGAGATTTCCAGGCGGTACGTTCCGGGCTCGACAATGGGGAAGCGGAACTCGCCCGGGTGGTACTGGTACGTGGTTCCGCCGCTGTCGACGACCTCGCCGCCCGTGACGACCGACGCCGGGAAGGCCGAGACACCGTCGTCCCCGAGCACGGACGCGGGCTCGCCGGTGTCTGCGCAGAGGAGCGTGATGCCGACGCCGTCAAGGACGTCGCCCGTGCTGCTGTCGACGGCGTGTCCCCGTGGATCGACCGGGACCTCTTCGTCCGATCTGTCCGTAGGGTCGAGCTGGTCCACGTAGAACGCGCCCATGCGGTCACCCTGCCCGACCGTGAGACGTCCGTCGCCGAGCGGATGCTCTGGGCCGGCTGCCGTGAGAAGGATGTATCCGACGAAGATCCCGGCGTCGGGGCCGATCTCACACATCCTCAGGAGCTCAACGTCCTCCTCGCCGTCCCTGACCGAGACCAGGACGGACTCCAGCATCAGCGGATCGGTGTTCTGGTCGCGATCCGTCAGGCGGACGAACGCGGTCTCGTCGTGAAGGTAGTAGGTCGTGGGCACGAGTGGGATCGGGCCCATCGTGTCGATCGGGCCGCCGTTCGGCCCGCCGGTCTCGGGTGGGGGCGAGGGGACGAAGGCGCCCGCGGAATCGCCGGTTGCGCTGTAGCAGCAGTCGGACACGAGGATCATCTCCGCGTCCGGTGACGAGGGCGCGTAGACGAGGAACTCGACGGTAGACGGCGTGCGCGGCGGGAGGACCGTGATGGACGAGGTGTTCGAGGAAACCACGGTCATCCCGCCGTCGGTCGTGTAGGTCGCGACCGCGGTGTTCGTGACGGCGTCTCTCCCGCCGTGTCGGGCCCCGGCCGTCGGGCAGAGGACCAGCGCGAGGGCGAGCGCCGCGAGCGCCGCCCGAGCCGCGTGGCCGCATGGTGCGGGACAGCGGTCAGGCGTGCGGCCGCGCGCGTCCTGGATGGGCATCCGCCGTGCTGTGAGGCTTGCGAGCATCGCGATGTCCGCCTGGTCAATCATATGTGTGGAGTGCGGCGCCCGCTCCGGTGAGGTCACCGGGGCCGCGACGCCGCACTCTTGGTGCCGCGATCGGGGCGTCGTAAACGCCCTGGCGACACCTAATCCACGGTCACGTCGAAGGTGACCGCGGCGCTCCCTCCGCCCTGACTCAGCGTGGCGATCGTCACGGTGACCGCCCCGGGATTCGTGCCGTTGTAGTCGCCGGCGTCCGCGTCCACACCGTCCGTCAACGACCCCGCGTCCAGCGTGATCGTGCCGGTCGCGTAGGTGGCGTTCGCCGGGATCTGGTCGACCAGCACGACGTTGGCGGCGTCCGCGCTACCGGAGTTCGTCAGCGTGATCGTGTAGCGGACCGTCGCGCCCGGGATCGCCTTCGGGTTCGTCATCCCGTTGATTGGGTCGCTGACGACCGTCGACGACTTGACCACGCCGAGCGATGCCGTGACGACTAGGTAGGCGTCCGTGCTCGAGTGCTGGCCGTCGTACTGGGCGTCCGCCGCGCCCGCCTCGTCGGCAAACACGGTCTCGACCGTCGCCGGGTTGTCGGGAACGCCGCTGTCGTCGGACGTGATGTCGGCGCCCTGCGATCCGGGAGCACCACCGACCGCCGTCTGAGCGATCAGGTCGTACAAGGCCCCGTCGCCATCGTTGCGGTCGAGCGGAATGTCGCCTACGATGAACACGGCAATCGCGGTGTCTTCCGCCAGCTCGTCGATGTAGGTGGCGGTGTCGGCCGGCGGCTCGAACGTGCCGTTGCCGTTGGCGTCGACGAAAACCGAGACGCCCGTCGCATCGAAGTTGTCGGTCGCCCCGTTCCAGGTGCCGGACGCTCCCTGCGCGGTCAGCGAGTAGTCCTGCACGGTATTGCCGTCGTTGGTTACGGTGTACGTCAGGACCCGGGACGTGTCGCCCGGGACGACCTGAACGGGGGCGCCGTCGACCGTCGCGACCGTGAGATCGATCATGTTATCCACGACGAACGAGGCGGTGTTGCTGGGGACCTGCGCCTGGGGGACGCCGCCGACCTGGTAGTCGACCGTCGCGTCGTTGTCGATGCTGGTACCCGACGGCGTTCCCGTGCCCATCGCGGCCTGTGCTCCGAACAGGATGGCGACGCACAGAGCGAGCGCCGTTCCGATATGCTGCGGTCCTCTTGGTGCCATGTCCTTCTCCTGTACTCCCCGCTGCGGCCTGTTTCTCCTCGTCAGTATCTCGCTACTGCAGGATCGCCCGGAAGACGACCTCTCGAACCTCGTCCGGCGCCAGGGAGTCGTGGAGCGTCCATCGGATGTGCGTGTAGTCCGACTCGACCGCCCTGCGCTCGCCGCCCGTTCCGTCGTCGACAACCAATTCCCCGGGCGCACCGTACGTCCGCCCGCCATCCACGGAGAAGAGCACGGTCGTGCCGTCGCTCTCGGCGGTGCGCCGGACGTAGAGCATGTGGTCGGGGATCGGATTGGTGATGAGCACGTTCTCGGCGCGATCGCCCCCGACGTTCTCACACGCTATCGTGTAGATCACCTCGTCGCCCGGAACGACCCGGGCGGCCTCGATCCGCGCGACCTCAGGCTCGCCCTCCTGGTCGACCACCTCGACCTCCATCTCCGCGATGACTCTGAGCTCGAGGACGCTTCCAGCCCCCGCGGCGGAGTCCGAAGCGACCAGGAGCACGAGGGCCGCGCTGAGCCCGTAGAGCGCAACTCGGTTCATGTCGATTCCCTCCGTGTTGGGCCTGCGCCGTCCGAAGCTCGTGCCGGTCGCCGGCGCGGCGTCTTCGTCAGTCGATGATCACGTCGAACGCGATCGTCCGCACCGGAGCCGGGGCGCTCACGTCACCGAGGGCGACGGTCACCGTGCCCGTCGTCGTCGCACCCACGTCTCCCTCGTCAGCATCGGCCTCGTCCGTCAGGGGGACCCCGTCAAGCGTCAGGCTCCCCGGGCTGTACGTCGTGTTGGCCGGGATCGGATCCGTGACGGTCAGACCTTCCGCCGTTCCCATTCCCGAGACCGACACGACCAGCACGTACTCGATCACCGCCCCCGGAACCGGAGCGGATCCACCGTATGAATCCAGCACGCCGGCCGACTTCGAGAGGGTGACCGTGACGTTCGAGACGATGTACGTGCCGGTGTCGGCGCCGCGTCCGCCGGATGCGCCGATCATGGCGTCGGCGTCACACGGGGCGCCCCCGGGGATGATGGTGCCCGGGGGACCGTCGGCGGTGTTCGATGTCGCCGAGAGCTCGCTGTCTCCGCGCGCGCCGTCGTCGAGGCCGTCGGGGATGTTGTTCAAGACGAAGACGATGATCGAG
>Ga0272444_10003586_pt1 | contig 13894 bp, 10 predicted proteins | sample SSMForm13_FD_201033 | JGI IMG/M metagenome (GOLD analysis project Ga0272444, IMG submission 201033) | Marine sediment archaeal communities from Little Sippewissett salt marsh, Falmouth, MA, United States - SSM-Form-13 | ecosystem: Environmental > Aquatic > Marine > Wetlands > Sediment ...
CCGCTCACGCTCTTAAAAGCAACCCCCTCCAGCTCCCCCTTCGTAAGGGGGAGAAAAATTCTCTCGCAAGGTTTCTGCGTTCTTTCCGCAAAGCGTAGCGCAAGATCCTCCCCTCCCCTTTATAAGGGGAGGCGGGGTGGGGTAATTTTTTTCTCCAGCAGCACCGCTCACACCCTTAAAAACAACCCCCTCCAGCTCCCCCCGCCTTGGCGCGTCTGCGACCTTCGTAAGGGGGAGAGAGACCTGCTCGCAAGGTTTGATTCAGCAAAACGGGTGCCAACTCATCTGCTTTGATAGAAAAATGCCAGGGCCGAAAGCGACCCTGGCATTGGTTTGTTCAATTTCGATTCATAAAAAATCAGTACAGTGTCCAATCGTCGACATTGGAGGCGTCAACATAAGTCAACTTGGCATAGTGGGCGTTACTCGCGGGACCTCGACTGGCCGTCCAAATGGTCGATATTGATGGATCGCAATAGGCGCCGGAATAACCGGCCGTAACATCATTCGCGGCAGTTAGAGCCTGCGAACCGAGGGTCGCGCCGGTATAACCCTGGATGGCAACCACGGTATTGTTAAATGCACTGAGAGCGCTCATCGGCTGTGCAAAGACGATATTCCTAGTGTCGTCATAGCACATCGGACCGGCGGCCGCCCCATCGGCATTCGCCGTGAAGTTCGTGTCTTCCGCAATCCAGCCGGTGGCACTCTTGATTCCCTTCTGGACATACGATCCGGTGCCGGTGTCGCCGACCGCCCAAACCGCGGTGCCACTCTGATTGATAGCGAATCCGGCCTTGGCGCGCGCGTACGTCGCCCCAATCACTTCCGCCAGAGCGAAGTTGAGGCCATCGGTCGTGGTGTACTTCTCGATCGGGCCGCTGTTTGCCGAACCCGCGAAGTAAACTTCGGTGTTGACGCCTGTGCCGAGCACATGACCGTTGCGGGCAAACGCCGCCGGGGTCGCCGCCAACGTCGCCGCGGCCGCCGTGCTGGCCCAACGATAGAGACCACCACTGCCGACATCCACGGCATAAATCACGCCATCCGAACCGGCGGCGATGCCAAAATAACCCAAACCGCTGGGCGAAGCCACACCATTGTTCAGCGTGCCCTCAAGCGCGCCGGTCACAGCATTATGCACCTGGATGTTGAAATTCGCAGAGTTATAAGAGACAAACTTGTCCGCAGTTGGCACATACGCATTCGCATAGGCGTTACCACCTGCAACGGGCCCATTTACATCGACGACAACCGTAAAGGTCACCTGTGCCGTGCCGATGCTGGCCAGAGCCATCATCAAAACTGAAAATACGAAAATTTTCTTCATCATTATTCCCTTTCTTGAACATAGACATTCTTGGCAGAACTACTTCTCAAGAATAAACTAAAGCATGTTGTGGGTATTGGGTTACTAGAGTATTCCACCTCCTTTTTCTAAAGTATGGTGAAGACAAATACAGTCCGGGCAGCCGAATTCACTTTCAATCTTCGCCGCCCAGATCGCACTACCTAAGATCAAGATACAGGCATTCCCTGCATTTAGCCATAGTATCTTGGATTTCGGTTTCCATGTCAACCCCAAAATGTTGAATCATGCACCCAAACAGGCGTAACATACTTATTCTATTAGGGATACAAAAAAACACCGGCGGTTCAACATCGATATTGACGTACAGCGGGATTCTGGATATTCTCGGTCATCTGAATCTCAGGCTCAACGGATTTCTCGTGAGGGCCCATTTTATACACGAGGTGAAGAACTTTGAACAAGAAAAATCTCATCGCCATCGCCCTTGGAATTCTTGTGATCGTGGCTGTCATCTGGGTCAGGCAACGCTATGCCCCGAAGCAACCGATCAATCTTCGCGATGAATCCACCTGGGATCAGGACTGGACGCCGGCTCCGCCGACGCCGATTCCCAGCCCGACGCCGATCACGGTCAGGGGGCTGTCTCTTGAAAAGCTGCAAAATCTCAAGAAATGCCTCGATATTATCGGCGAGAGTCGTAAAGAGATCGAAGAGGTGATGATTCCCGCCGTGAAACGCCTCTATCGGCGCGAAGAAGCGGAAGTTTTTCGCTGGGCTGAGGATGCCAGCTGGCCGAGCGCTCAATACAAGGACCGGTTTGACAAGGAAATTGTAACGATGAAGTATTATATAACTTCCATGCCGGATGATTTCATTCAGTTGAAAACCAAGCTGGAAAATCTCCAACAGCTGGCATTGAAAGCGTCCAATTCCTTTCGACACTCACCCAACAGCCCGAAAGAAATGTCGAGTGAATTGGCCGCCCAAATTGACGTCCTGACTCAGGAAGTCAAAGAGGAACACGCCCGCTTAAACCAGGAACTGAATCAGGAAATCGAGCGAAGACAAAAAGAATAGCTATATCCCTGATCACTCCCCAAAAAGGTCCCGTGAAACATCATCACGGGATCTTAATTTTTGCTGGATCAAAATTATTGGCATAATATTCTATAAATTGGCACTTAATGTCCAAACTTTATTCGCTTTTTTTGGCCGATTCATCGATTTTCCTCCTCCGATTGCCTTGAATTTTTCTCGATGGCTTGAATTGCTCCACCCTGGCCCCCAAAGCGACGGATCGTAAGCAGTATGGATTCTGCTTATGGAAGGAAGTTCCGAGATTAGCAATTCAATCTTTTGACTCTCAATACAAATTTGACAAAAGTGATAATATCGTGTTAATTAATATAGAGAGACAAAGCGTCTTCTGACTTCGGGCGGTTGGCTTCGTCGCGCTTTTGGCTGGGGCGCACAGGCTGAGGAGCGTCGTAGCAGACCGCAAGTGTGGGAGAGTTTTATTATGTTGACGACACAGCAAATGGTGGACCACGAGATTGGGCTCGAAGCGGAGAAGCACGGGCTCAAGGTCACTTCCGACGTCGGGCATCAGGGAAACGTCATCACCTACCGAACCTACGACAAAGATTACCACCTCATAGGCACGGTAACCGTTCACTTCGAAGAAAGCTATGCCAGTATCGTCAATTACGCCGGCCGGGACGCCGGAGAATCGTACCGGTATGGAGATTCCACCATCAACCTGGTGAAGGAAGTCTTCACCCGACTGCGGATTTGGGAGGAAACTGAGGGACGCTCGGGGCAGACCCAAGCGGCCAAGGCCACCGAAAAGCCCCGTGTGGCCGTGCCCACCGAAAACGGCGCCGAGATCGAGAAGACCAAGTCCGATCCCACAAAAAAGAAGGCCATCAGCGACGCTTTCCCCTTCCAAGCGTTTTAATTCGCAAGTCAGGTTTGAAAAAATCACCCTCACCCCATCCCTCTCCCAAAGGGCGAGGGTGCCTACGATCCTCTCCCACCGGGAGAGGCTTTCTTTCGCTCTGCTTAGGTGAGGGAATGTTTTTAAAACACTGCTTGGTAAATCCCACTCCTAAATCTTGATGAAGATCCTTTTACGATAAAGCGGAATCAGCAGCAAGAGCCAGAAAACGATGTAGGTCAGCGCATACGCCAGTGAGGCGTTTTTCGGCTCGGCCCACGAGGCAAACAGGTTCTGATAAAGCCAGGTCTTGAGCGCAATGTCGCCCCCCCCGACTTTAATCCTGTAGAAAAGGCGGCCGAGGATCCCGGAAGCGAAAAAAACCAGGATGGGATTCGTCCCATAGGCCAAAAACGGCGCCGCCCAGCGCTTGAATCCCTTCACGTCGATCAGCCAGTAGCACATCGCCAGAAAGTGCAATGCCATGCCCCCGGTGAAAACAACATAGGCGGTGGACCAGATCTTCTTGTTGATGGGGAATCCGGGATTGAGGCATAGGCCGAGGACCAGCAGGAGGTTGCCCATGAAGAACAATCCGGTGACTTTCTGAAGGTTGTCCCGCTTGGTGTGAAGCCAGTTGCCGGTCAGGACGCCGATCAGCGTCGTGGAGATCGAGGGCAGCGTGCTGAGCAATCCTTCCGGGTCCGGCCGCTCGCTGTACAAGTGCTGGCCGAAGATTTTAAGATCGATCCATTCGTTCAGCCGCGCGGCAGCCCGCTCCACCGGTAGCGCCACCCCCTCGGGCGCCGAGACGCCTTTATAAATAATCCAATAAGCCGAGGCCAATCCAACCGCCCACAGCGCCCGGCCCCGCACCCCGGCGTACATCACGATGATCGAAGTGACAAAGTAACAGAGGGCAATCCGCTGGAGGACGCCGGGAATCCGGATCTTGGACTGCTGGAAATAGCCGAAGTCCAAGGCGAAATACAACACCGCCCCCACCAGAAGCACCCAGGCGACCGTCTTGGCCCCTCGTTCTTTCGCCGTTTTCCCCAGGCTCAGAGGCGGCTCGTGCGCAAACAGAAAGCCCATGCCGACAATAACGAGAAGGTAAGGACCGATCAGTCGCCAGTTCGGAAATCCCGCCAGGATCACTCCCAACAGAAACAGGATGACCGTTCGGCGCACCACCTGTTCGAACAGGCGAATCCGGCTCTGCCCCTGCGCCAGACGTTTGTCGAAGGAGTACGTCAGCGCCACGCCGACGATAAACAGAAAAAACGGAAAGATCAGATCGGTCGGCGTCCAGCCGTTCCATTTGGCGTGCCCCAAGGGCTTATAAATATTCCCCCAGCTGCCGGGATTGTTGACCAGAATCATTCCCGCGATCGTGATTCCTCGAAAAACGTCCAGGGACACGAGTCGTTTGGATGGTCGGGCCACAGTATCGTCGTTCATCGCTTTCCCCCTTGTGCGCCGCGCAGATCGACGCTTCGTTTGCAGTCAACTCGACCGGAAGCACCCTCAAGGCAACCGATCCATGACCAATCGCTGAGACACGGCATTCAGTGGAAAATCCGATTGTAATCGCAGGCGTTTTCAATTGCAACCCCTCGATCCAGCGGGTACACTGATCGTTCAACAAACTCTCAAAGGAATCCAAGCATGACGACGCGCGTAACCGTAACCCGGGCCATTCCGGTTGAAGGGATCGACCTGTTGGCGCAGGCCGGCTATGAGGTGGTTGTAAATCCTGAAGATCGCGATCTGACATCGGAAGAACTTCTGCGCGCGGCTCAAGGCAGCGACGCCCTGCTGTGCATGCTCTGCAACCGGATCGACCGAACCTTGATGGAAGCAGCACCCCGCTGCCGGATTTACGCCAATTACGCCGTGGGTTTCAACAACATGGACGGAGCGGCGGCGGCCGAGCTCAGCGTGGCGCTGACCAACACGCCCGACGTCCTGACTGCGGCGACGGCGGACCTGGCCTGGGCACTGCTGTTGGCCGCCGCGCGGCGGGTGGTGGAAGCCGATCGGTTTACGCGACAGGGACGCTTTGAGAACTGGGGACCGAAGTTGTTCCTCGGCGCGGACGTCACCGGCAAAACGTTGGGGATCGTCGGCGCAGGACGCATCGGCACGGCCATGGCACTGCGAAGCCGGGGATTCGACATGAACGTGCTTTATTGCCACCCGCGCGGTCATGAAACGCTGGAGCGGGAAACCCACGCCCGCCGGGTAAGTCTCGATACGCTCCTGGCAGAATCGGATTTTGTCAGCGTTCACGTCCCTTTGAACGAGCAAACCCGACACCTGATTGGACGAGCCCAGCTGCAACAAATGCGGCCCACGGCAATTCTCATCAACACTGCGCGAGGGCCCGTGGTGGATGAAGCGGCGTTGGTCGAAGCGCTGAAATCAAGGCGCATTGCCGCGGCGGGACTGGACGTTTACGAGCGAGAGCCGGCGCTGGCCGCCGGCTTGACCGAATTGGACAACGTCGTGTTGCTACCCCACGTCGGCAGCGCCACCCGCGAGACGCGCAGTCGCATGGCGGTCATGGCCGCCGAGAATATTCGGGCGTTCCTTGAAGGCAAGCGCCCGCCGAATTTAGTCAATCCTGAAGGTTGGCAGTTGCGTTAAAACAATCCGTGGATACGCCCGTCGGGGCCGATGTCGATTTTCTCCACCGAAGGCACCTTCGGCATCCCCGGCATGAGCAGCACTTTACCGGTAATGACGACGATGAAACCGGCGCCGTTGGAGATCTTCACATCGTTCACCGCCAGGGTGTAGCCCTCCGGCGCGCCCAACTGCTTCGGATCGTCCGAGATGGACAACTGCGTCTTGGCCACGCAAAGCGGCAACTTGTCCAGTTCGTTCTTCTCCAGGCGGGTGATCATTTGATCGGCCTGTTCCTTGTAAACCACGTGCCCCGCCTGGTAAACTTCCTTGGCCAGCACGGCGATTTTTTTCTTGATGGGCGCATTGACGTCGTACAGCGGTTGGTAGCGCGTGGTTTTGGTATTGATCAGATTGATCACGCTCCCCGCCAGCGCCATGCCGCCTTCGCCCCCGCGCGCCGCTACTTCGGACACCTCGCTGAGCACGCCCATCTCGTGACAAAAATCCATGACCGCCTCGAGCTCCGCCGGCGTGTCCTGCGGAAAGCGGTTCAAAGCCACCACTTGCGGCAGCCCGAACTTCCACAGATTTCGAATGTGCACCCGCAGGTTCTCGCAGCCCCGAACCACGGCGTCCACGTTTTCCTCGTGCAATTGTTCCTTCGGTACGCCGCCGTGCATCTTCAGGGCGCGACAGGAAGCCACCAGAACCGCCGCGGCGGGTGTCAGCCCCCCCTGCCGGCACTTGATATTGAGAAACTTCTCGGCCCCCAGGTCGGCGGCGAATCCCGCTTCGGTGATTACATAATCGGCCAGTTTCAAGCCAATCCGCGTGGCGACAATACTGTTGCACCCGTGCGCGATGTTGGCGAACGGACCGCAGTGAATCAACGCCGGCGTGTTCTCGTAAGTTTGAACAAGATTCGGCTTCAGCGCGTCTTTGAGCAGAACGCACATCGCGCCGACGCATTTGAGGTCCTTGGCAAAAACCGGTTTGCCCCATTGGTCGTAGGCAACGATAATCTTCTCCAGCCGCCGCCGCAATTCTTCCAGGTCGCGGCTGAGCGCCAGGATCGCCATAATCTCCGATGAGGCCGTAATATCGAAGCCGCTGGGATGGGGATAACCGTCGAATTTGCTGCCGAGACCGATCTCGCAGTTGCGCAACTGGCGATCGCAGAGATCGATGACCCGCCGCCACACCACACTGTCCTTGCGAATGCCCAAGTCGTTGCCTTGAAAAATGTGATTGTCCACGACCGAAGCCAGCAGGTTGTGCGCCGAGGTCACCGCGTGAAGATCGCCGGTGAAGTGCATGTTGATCTCGTCCATCGGCAGCACTTGCGCGTACCCCCCGCCAGCCGCGCCGCCCTTGATCCCGAAGGTCGGCCCCAACGACGGCTCCCGCAGGCATAGCATGTGGCGCACTCCCAGTCGGCCGAACGCTTCGGCCAAACCGATGGAGGTCACGGTCTTGCCTTCGCCGGCCCGGGTGGCCGTCATGGCCGTGACCAGGATCAGCTTGCCATCCGGCCGATCCTTCAAGCGCTCCAGGATCTCCAGCGAAATTTTCGCTTTGTATTTTCCATGAGGTTCGAGTTCGTCCGGAAGAACGCCCGCCGCCTCGGCGACTTCGGAAATCGGCCGCAGCTGCGCCCTTTGCGAAATCTCGATCGACGAGGGAACCGCCGGAAGCGCTTCGTAGTTCCGGTGGGGCAACCGGTCGCGAGAGGGTTCATTCGGTTGCGTTGACTCAGACATCGAGGAACTCCTTCCCAAGAGGATCAACCAGGCGCTTCTCCAAAACGATCGAAGACGCCTCTTCAAATGACATCAGCCGGTCCGCTGGCGAGCGCTGAACCGGCTGGAAAACGACAATCCTTTTGCAGAGCAATTTATGATTCCGCCCGCCTGGTCTCGACCGGCGAAATCGGCTCAGGCGGCATTCTGCAAGAGTTCCTTAGCTTTTTCCGCCGCTGTGGCGGCGTCCGGCGCGTACGCGTCCGCTCCGATCTCGTCAGCGAACTGCTGGGTCACCGGCGCTCCCCCCACCATGATTTTGACCCTCTTGGCGTCATCCGACCCTCGCAGTTTCTCGATAATTTCTTTCATGTTGACCATGGTGGTGGTTAAAAGCGCGGACATGCCTACAAGTGTCGCGCCGCTTTCCTTCACCGCTTCCACGAATTTCTCAGGAGAAGCGTCCACCCCAATGTCAACGACCTGGAGACCGCAGCCTTCGGCCATCATTCCGACGAGGTTTTTGCCAATGTCATGCAAATCGCCTTTCACCGTGCCCAGGACGATGATACCCAGTGGCTTCGCTCCGCTGGCGACCAGATGGGGCTTGAGCACTTCCGTTCCCGCTTTCATCGCTCGGGCGGCGACCAAGACCTCGGGCACGTAAACAACGCAATTCTTGAAATCCTCCCCGACCACCTGCATCCCTTTGATCAGACCCTCGGTCAGGATCTCCTGGGAGGACACCCCTTCAGCCAGAGCGGCTTCCACCAGCTCTTTCACCCGGCCCGCATTGCCTTCATAGAGGCTCTTTTTAATCGCCTCAAAATCCGCCATGACAAAACTCCTTTCCAACAATGGTAGAGAAAACCTCGGGAATCCCGGATAATAGACAACTTTAACCGAAAATCAAAGAAATTTCTTCCCGCTTGAAAGCGTTTTTGAAAACCACGCTCCGAAAAACCCAGGATCGCGTGGAAAATCCCGAAATCCAGGCGTTCCTCTCGGATTGCCCCACCCCCGGGAGCAGATCCGCCTGCCGATACAAAAACCGCGCTCCAGGAAACTTCGCCCATCGACCGATTGTGGTACCATTTCCACCGAACAAGCGCGCGAATCAAGAAAGGGAAAGAAAGATGCTCGAAGACCTGGTTCGTAAAACGCGAAGCTATCGTCGCTTCGTACAGGACTCGGCCATAGATGCGGGCACACTGAGGCAGCTGGTCAATCTGGCCCGGCTGTCCGCCTCGGCCGCCAATCTCCAACCGCTGAAGTATCGGCTTTTCTACCGGCCCGAAGAGAATGCCGTCATTTTTCCGCATTTGGCCTGGGCCGGTTATCTGAAGGATTGGCCGGGCCCGAGCGAAGGACAACGCCCTGCGGCCTACATTCTCATTCTCGGCGACAAGACAATCAGCCGCTCCTTCGGCTGCGATCACGGCATCGCCGCCCAAAGCATTCTCCTCGGCGCCCGCGAAAAAGGACTCGGGGGTTGCATGATCGGTTCGATCGATCGTCCGGCGCTTCGCCAGGCACTGCAGATCCCGACTTGCTATGAGATTCTTCTCGTCTTGGCTTTGGGAAAACCCGGGGAGAAGATTGTTCTTGAGGCGGCGACTTCGGTTGAAGCGATTCACTATTGGCGAGACGCTGAGGACGTTCACCACGTTCCCAAGCGATCCTTGGACGAAATTATTCTAACCTAGAGCCATTCCACTCGGATAGCGCCCGCACAGTCCTCACGAGCTGTAAACTCTCTTTCGCCATAGACCGTTTGGCAGAGATTGAGGAATCTCAAGAACCTCTCCCTCACTTTTCTTTCAGCGCCCGGCAAAATCAACAAGGGGCAATACTCTTTCTAAAGTATTAGACAGATAGTTTATGCAATTCGCAACATTGAGTTTTTTATCGTCAAGAATTTGCAACATCCCGAAGTCGCTGCTATAATGAAGTGCAGAAGGGGGCTTTGATTCATGCTCTTGACATTCATGCAATGGATTCAATAAACAAAAATCCGCACCCTTCTCAGACATAGCTACTGCTTGCATGCTCGCATCTTTTAAATTGACCTTTAAGCCTTGACAAAGCCAACGTCGATAGACATCCCAAGGCAAGTTCAAAATCGAAGAACGATTATTGATAGCACCGTTTTGAAGTAATCATTTATTTAAGGAGGGGGAAAATGGAACAGGCAGCATACTGGCGAAAGAGGTTCTCGATCATCATTCTGATTCTGGCCGTCGGACTATGGAACAGCGTCGCCTGGCCGGAGTCGACGAACGATCTTCTTCTGAAAATGCAACAGCAGATCGAAGATCTTCAAAACCGATTGACGGAGCAGGAGAAACGCAACGCTGAGCTGGAACATCGACTGACGGCTCAGGAACAAACGATCGCACAACAGGCACAGAAGGTGGATCAGGTCAGTGCGGTCGCTGAATCGGCCAAGCCGGCGATACGAAGCAAGTATCCGGTCGACTTTTACGGGTATATCAAGCTGGACGCCGCCTATGACACGTCCCGCACCAGTGTCGGCAATTTCGCCCGCTGGGTGGAATCCGAAGCGACGAATGACGATGACAACAAGTTCAACATTACCGCGCGGCAATCCCGCTTTGGATTGAAACTGAGCGGGCCGGAGGTCGGCCGGGCAAAGACCAGCGGCCGCGTCGAGGTGGATTTCTACGAAGGCGGTTCGGAAAACAAAAACAGGCTGATGATGCGTCACGCGTATTTCCAAATGGACTGGCCGGATTATGATTTCAGCCTTTTGGCCGGGCAAACCAGCGACGTGATTTCGCCGTTGGTCCCCTCGACGATCAACTATCCGGTCGCCTGGTGGGCCGGCGACATCGGCTATCGGCGCCCCCAAGTGCGCCTCACGAAGGGATTCGAAGTCGGCGAGGAGTCTCGTCTGCAGTTCCAGGTGGCCGCCGCTCGAACCATCGGAGACGACGGACCGTTCGGCTCGACGTGGGATACCGGCGAGGACGCGGGATTCCCCACGGTTCAAGGCCGGGCGGCTTGGTCCTTCCCGCTCCTCGGCGGGAGAAAAACCACCCTTGGCGTCTCCGGACATTATGGACAAGAAGAATACGATCTCGACGAAAGCGACGATAACGAAGATCTCGACACCTGGTCGGCGAATCTGGATCTCACCCTGCCCCTTTGCGACTGGCTAACGTTCAAAGGCGAGCTGTGGACGGGCGAAAATCTGGACGCCTACCTCGGCGGAATCGCCCAAGGCGTCAACAAAACCACCCTGGAGGAAATCGAAAGCACCGGCGGTTGGGCCGCGTTGAGCTTCGGCCCATTCGACCAGTGGCGATTCAACGTCGGCGGAAGCATCGACGATCCGGATGACAACGATCTCAACGATGGGGACCGCTCCCAGAACCTCTCGTACTGGGGCAACGTTCTCTATGACCTGAACGAAGCCGTCCAGCTGGGGCTGGAACTCTCTTATTGGGACACCGAATACAAGAACCAGGAAGACGGGGACAGCGTTCGCATTCAATCTTCGCTGACGTATAAGTTCTAATGACAGGAGACCGGGGGGAAGAAAACTAAAAAAGCAGACGGGGAGAAAAATCATGTTTCGGGTAAAATCAATTAAGACCAAGATTCTTGTCTTAAGCGTCGCCGCGGTGCTGCTGACGGCGGCGATCCTGACCTCGATCGTCCTGATTCAAAAAGCCGGACTGAAGAAAGACGTTAATGAGGAATTGGACATCCTGGCCCGCAGCGAGGTTTCAAAAATCGCCAAGAACGTCTACTTGATGTGCCGGGCCCAAAACCAAGCGGTCCAGAAAAACGTCGAGCAGAACCTCAACGTCGCCCGAAAGATTCTTCAGGACACGGGATCGGTTGCCTTTTCGGAGCAAACGGTTCCCTGGAGTGCCGTCAACCAATATACCAAACAACCGTTTCAAGTTGACTTGCCCAAAATGATGGTGGGCAACACCTGGCTGGGGCAGAATCGAGATATCGCGATTGAGTCTCCCATCGTGGATGAAGTCAAGAAACTGGTCGGCGGCACCTGCACGATCTTCCAAAGGATGAACGAAGCGGGCGACATTCTCCGAGTCTCGACAAACGTGGAGAAGGAGGATGGAACGCGCGCGGTGGGAACCTACATCCCGGCGACCAATCCGGACGGCACATCGAATCCGGTCGTGCGCTCGGTCATGCAGGGACGCAGCTATTACGGCCGCGCGTTTGTTGTTAACGCGTGGTATATTACGGCGTACGAACCCCTGACGGACGCCTCCGGCAAGGTCGTCGGAGTCCTCTACGTCGGGGTGAAACAGGAAAACGTGGAAAGTCTGCGCCAGGGAATCATGGACGTCGTCGTCGGCAAGACCGGCTACGTCTTCGTGCTTGGTGGCAGCGGCAATCAAGAAGGCCATTATATCATTTCCGCCGGCGGCAAGCGCGACGGGGAAAACATCTGGGAAGCCAAAGACGCCGATGGAAATTTCTTCATTCAATCGATGATTGAGAAAGCCCTGAAGACGCGCGACGGCTCGTCCGACTTCGAGCGCTACCCCTGGAAAAACGTGGGGGAGAACAAGACGCGAATGAAAATCTCGGCCGTTACGTATTTCGAGCCGTGGGACTGGGTAATCGGCGCCGGAGCTTACGAAGATGACTTCCAGGACGCTCAACTGCGTGTTGCGGGGGCATTAAACCGGCTGGTCGTCTATACCCTGATCGGCGCGGTGACCCTGATCATTATCTTTGTGATATTCTCCCTGTTCCTGGCCGGGAAGATCGCCAATCCGCTTCGAATGGCGGTCGATCTGGCCGAACAGGTGGCCCAGGGGGATCTCACCCAGCATATTCAAATCGATCAGGTAGACGAAGTGGGCCAACTGGCCGATTCACTGAACGCCATGTCCGAGAATCTTCGCCAGGTCATCAGCGGCATCCAGGACGCGACCGATCAGGTCGCTGCCAGCAGCGAAGAACTGTCTTCCGCGGCCCAAAACCTCTCCTCGGCTTCCACCGAACAAGCGGCTAATTTGGAAGAAACTTCCGCTTCGATTGAACAGTTGAGCGCTTCGGTCCAGGCGAACGCTCAGAATGCCGAAAAAGCCAATGAGATCTCTCGCCGAACGGCGAAAGACGCCCAAGAGGGAGGTCTCGCCGTTCAGGAAACGGTAAAGGCAATGAAGCGAATCGCCGAACAGATCAGCATCGTGGACGATATTGCCGACCAGACGAATCTCCTGGCGTTGAACGCGGCCATCGAGGCGGCGCGCGCCGGCGAGATGGGCAAAGGCTTCGCGGTTGTGGCCGTGGAAGTGCGAAAACTCGCCGAACGCAGTCAACAAGCCGCCAAGGAGATCAGCGAACTGGCGTCTGGAAGCGTCGAGCGAGCCGAGAAGGCCGGGGAACTGATCGACCGGGTCGTTCCGGACATTCAACAAACGGCCCAGCTGATGGAGGAAATTACAACCGCCTGTCGGGAGCAATCCTCCGGCGCGGAACAAGTCACCCAGGCCATCACCCAGTTGGATCAGGTCACGCAGCAGAATTCGTCAACGTCCGAGGAATCGGCCGCTTCCAGCGAGGAACTCGCCGCCCAAGCGCAAAATATGCAGTCCCTGGTCGCCCGCTTCAAGATCGCCGCACAAGGGATCGAACGGGACCGAGGCGCTTTGAAGCCGCCGCCGCCGCCCCGACCGAGCCTGCCGGCGGCCCGCAAGACCTTGGGCTCCGGGACGCATTCGGATCCGCCCGAGGAATCAGGCTTCGATAACGACTCCCGGATGGGAGGCGGAGGGGTGGAGTTTTAGGCAACCAACTGAGTACTTGATGAACCGGCCCCTGACATATTATGATAGATGTCAGGGGCCGTTGTTGTTCATTATTCGCCTCGGGACGTCTCCTTTCCTCGGACGCGAGATCGGAGATAGCGTGAGAAGTTAATCGACCGGCGAAGTGGCCGCAGGTCGGGAGGTCGGGAAAATGAGTAAAGGAGATCTCAAGCAATTCCTTCTGCCGGTGCCTATTCGAATCCTCCTTCCGGCCCTGGCCAGCATCTTTCTCTTCGCCGTCGCCACCTTCTGGATCATCCTTCCAAAGGTCAAAGCCACAAGCCTGAACCAGAAGCGGGAGATGATCCGCGAGCTGACCCATACGGTCTGGGGCGTCCTCGCCCAGCTCCATCAGGATGTCCAGGAAGGCCGGTTGAGCGAAGCCGAGGCGCAACATCAGGCGATCCAGCTCCTTCAGGCGCTCCGATACGGCGCGGACGGCAAAGACTACTTC
>Ga0272444_10003587_pt1 | contig 13893 bp, 11 predicted proteins | sample SSMForm13_FD_201033 | JGI IMG/M metagenome (GOLD analysis project Ga0272444, IMG submission 201033) | Marine sediment archaeal communities from Little Sippewissett salt marsh, Falmouth, MA, United States - SSM-Form-13 | ecosystem: Environmental > Aquatic > Marine > Wetlands > Sediment ...
GCGCTGGTCCGCGAAGAGGCGCTGGACGAGATCATCGACAAGGCCTCAGACAGGCCTCGATGGGTGAAATGGCCCTAACGGGCTGAATCGGGCAGGGCTATCCCGGTTGCCGGGCAAAGCGACCGATTTTCAGTGGCTGAGCGTTCTGCCGCCAGAAATTGCGTGCCAGTGCCTGCAGGGGAATACCCAGTTGGTTGCCCAGCGCCTGGGCCTGCGCGAACAAGTTCTTGGGGTTGATGCGGGGCAGGGCACCGGCAAAGGCAAACGCAATGGTGTTGCCACCCTGTACCTGCAGGTAAAGCACGGCGTCGTCGAAGGTCTCGCGTAGCGCCGCCTGGGCAGCCTGGCTGTCGCGGTATTCGCTGCACCAGTGGTTGGCCATGAGGATACCGTTCTCGCCCAGGCGTTGTTTGCAGTACCCCAGGAATGCGCTGTCGGACTGTGCCGGGTGCGCACCTGCGGCGAGGTACAGGTCGAGCATCAACAGGTCGTGTTGCTGCCGATCGGATTGCACGAAGGTCTCGGCGTCGGCGCAGTGCAGCTGCAGCCTGCCGTTGTCGCGCAGTTCGAAAAACTCGTGTGCCGCATCGATCACCGCCTGGCGGTATTCCACGGCGTCGATGCACATGCTCGGGCGCACGTGCTGCAGGGCGCGCACCAGGCTGCCACCGCCCAGACCCAGCACCAGAGCAGAGGCGGCATCCGGCTTGAACAGCAGGGCGAGCATCATCGCCTGGGTGTAGACGTGTTCCAGCTGATAGGGCCGCTCGAGGTTCAGGCAGCTTTGTTCAACCGCGTTGCCGAAGGTGAGGAAGCGTTGCCGGCCACGCTGGTAGACCGATACGCAGCCGTGTTGGTCTTCGCGGCTGGCGATCAGTTCGCCGAGCTGGTCGGTGCCGGATGTCATCGGCAGGATACGGCCTTAAGCATCGGCCTAAGGCCGCGTGCCCATCAGGCCTTGAGTTTTTCGGCCACGCGCTCGAGCATGGCCTTGGCCTCGGCGCCGACCGCCTTGGGCTCGTCGCTTTCGGTCAGGCCAAGCATCGAGACCGGGTCCATGAAGCTGACCACGGTGTTGCCGCTTTCGTCTTCACGCATCACGATATTGCACGGCAACAGGACGCCGGCGTCCGGCTCGGCGCTGATCACCCGGTCCGCCAGCTTGGGATTGCAGGCGCCGAGGATGTGATAGGGACGGATCTCCTTGTCCATCTTGGCCTTGAAAACCGCCTGAACGTCCACATCACTGACGATGCCAAGGTGCTCTGACAGCAAGGCCTCGCGCACCTTCTCCAGGGCGGCTTCGTAGGCGAGCGGCAAAGTTAGGTTAAACTGATACATCTGTGACTCCTTGGCTGATACGGTCCTGGACAGCGTCCAAAAACGGGCGCGGAACTAAACCCGGATTGTATGATCATAAGAATAACTTTGGTAGCATAAGCTAAATTTTTTGCTGGTTGCTAGTTCGTATCGGTTTGCCAGCCTGACCAGTGAAAATTCCGAACAGGAGCTGACGTTTTGAGTAACTCGAACTTTCGCCACCGCGCGACCCTGGTGGCCTCCTTGATGCTCGCAGGTGGCCCCGTTGCCGTCGCCATGGCAGCGGATGGCCAGGGCCAGCCCGCGCAGGGCACTGCACCTGCTGCGGCCCCCGAGATCTACGCGCAGTCACAGGGCTATCAGTATCCGGTTGACCAGGGTTACCAGTACCCGGCGGAGCAGGATTACCAGTATCCGGCAGAGCAGGATTACCAGTATCCGGCACAGCAGGCTTATCAGTACCCGGTCGACCAGGGCTACCAGTACGCGGCGCCGCAGGCCTATGACTACGCCGCCCCGGGCTATGGCAGCCAGGGTTACGATTATGCTGCCCCGGGCTATGGCTATGGGACCCAGACCTACGATTACGCTGCGCAGCCCTACGATTATGGCTCCCAGGGATACGGCTACGCGGCCCCGCAGGGGTACGCTCAGCCGCAGTACACCGATCCCGGCTATGCCCAGCAACCGCAGTATGTGGATCCGAACGCGGCCTACCAGGCACCAATGGGATATGGCGGTTATCCGATGATGCCGCCCTATGCCGCTTACCCGGGCTCCAGCCAGGACTTCCCGATGCTGCCGGGCGGCTGGCGCAACAACGAGATCTTCGGCGGCGACAATCCGTTCAGCAATCCGGCGGACAACGAGGGCTACTGGGCCGATCCGCGCTTCCAGCCCTGGCGCAGCGGACCGTTCGAGCGTGGCAACTGGGACGACGTGCACCCGATGAGCAATATGCCCTGGGGCAATTTCCCCGGCTGGAGTGACGGCTTCTTCGGCGGCTTCGGGCCCGAGCAATGGAAGGGAGTGACGCCCTGGGGCAACGACGTCCCGTTCAAGTGGGTCAACCCGACCGACCCGCGCGAGTCCATCGGTGACATGTGGGACGATGCTCTAAACACGCCGAATGCCATGGGCCGCATGCCGCCGGGCTGGACCGCGCCTTACATCAGCGTGCCCAACCCGGTCGAGGTCGAGGAAGAGTTCGAGCGCAATGCGCGCAAGTTCCCGGACGAGATGCGCAACATGTGGAGCACCGGAGAATCCGACTGGGGTGGCACAGCGGCGCCGGGCGAGTCGGGTGACGGCAACAAGGGTGAGGACGGCAAGCCGCAGGGCGAGCGCAAGGGACCGCGCCCCTTCATCGAGCCGATCAAGCCGGTCGAACCCGTTTACGGGGACAGGAAATAAAACGCAGCATTGCGTGAGCGAAACCGGGGCCGGCGCCCCGGTTTTTTTATGTTCACAACTGGCTGATCACCCAGGCGTTGACGCCGACCAGCACCCAGCCGAGCCACAGGGTGGCCTGCAGGGTATGGCGCGCGGCACAGGCGCGGGCCCGGATATTTTGCGGTGGCCGCTGCATCGCAGGATCCTCCGAAAAAGTTTGCTCGATATTGCGGCTGCAATATCTGCGCCATGCGGAAAACCGGCGAAACCGCCTGAGAATCGACCCGTTTTGGCTTAACCCAGGTTGTAATTTGGTGCGGGTAGGTACCGCAATGCCCGCAATCGGTGCATGTTCAGCCGAGTGGCTTGATGAAAACCTTGCTCTGACGCTGCCAGTTGTACAGGTCGCGTTTGCGCCTGGGCAGGCGCTCGACGCCGGCCGGCTGGAAGCCGCGTTCGCGGAACCAGTGGCTGGTGCGGGTGCTGAGCACGAACAGGTGCTGCAGGCCCTTGGCCCTGGCCTGTTGCTCGATGATCTGCAGCAGCTGATCGCCACGACCGCCATTGCGGTAGTCGTCGTGTACCGCGAGGCAGGCCAGTTCGCCGAGCTTTTCGCGGGTGAATGGATACAGTGCGGCACAGCCGATGATGCTGCCGTCGCGCTCGATCACCTGGAACTGGTCGATCTCCTGTTCCAGCAGTTCGCGTGAGCGTTTCGCCAACACCCCGGCCTTTTCCAGGGGTTCGATCAGTTCCAGGATGCCGCCGACGTCATCGATGCTGGCGGCGCGGATCTGTTCGTAGGGCTCCTGGGTGATGAGGATGCCGGCACCGTCGCGGGTGAACAGTTCGCTGAGCAGCACGCCGTCGATGTGCCGGTTCAGCAGGTGGGTGCGCTTGACCCCGGCGCGGCAGGCCGCGGCGCCATTGCACAACACCCGCGCATGTTCTTCGGGCAGCTTCTTGCGGCGTGCCAGCAGCGCATCCACTTCGCGTGGCACCAGGCTGCTCAGCGACTTGCCGCGACCGCCGATCTGGCCCTCGCTCAGGTATACCAGCTTGTCCGCGCTCAGGGCGACCGCCACCGCCGAGGCCACGTCGGCCGCGTTGAGGTTGAAGATCTCACCGGTCGGCGAGTAACCGAGCGGGGGTACCAGGGCGATGCAGCCGGTATCCAGCTGGGCACGGATGGCGCTGGCATCCACCCGCCGTACCTCGCCGGTGTGCCGGTAGTCGATACCGTCGACCACCCCGATCGGCTTGGCCGTGACGTGGTTGCCGGAGGCGACGCGGATACTGGTACCGGCCATCGGCGAGTTGGCCAGGCCCATCGACAGCAACGCCTCGATCTCCACGCGTACCGCACCGGCGGCCTCTTTCACGCATTGCAGTGCCGCATCGTCGGTGACGCGCAGCCCGTTCACCACCTGCATGTCCGCCTTGCGCATGTGCAGACGTTCCTCGATCTGCGGCCGCGCACCCGGCACCAGTACCAGTTGCATGCCCAGGCCGTTAAGCAGGGCGATGTCGTGGATCAGGTTGGCGAAGTGCCCGTCGTCGAGCGCCTCGCCACCGAACGACAGCACCAGTATCCGCCCGCGGTGGGCATGGATATAGGGTGATGACTGGCGGAACCAGTCGACGAATTCCGGGTTGTTGCCTGGCTTGGACATGGGTGTGCTTGGGATCGGGAAAAGCGCCGAAGGATCAAGCATATAGTCGGAATACAGGCAATGGAAGCCGGGCAGGTCAAATGAGCGGCACAGGCAGTGGTTGCATTGCCTGCCGCGATCACGCATCTTGGATTCGATAACTGAATAACCGGGGGTGGCTGGTCATGGGTCTGCTTGGCATGGATGTGTTTGTTGTTGCGTTTCTGGTGCTTGCAATCGTGCTGGTGGTACTCGGCGCCAAGCGTGTGCCGCAGGGTATGGAGTACACCATCGAGCGCTTCGGGCGCTATACCAAGTCGCTGCGTCCCGGTCTGAACCTGATCGTGCCGGTGATCGACCAGGTCGGTCGCAAGCAGAACATGATGGAGCAGGTGATGGATGTGCCTTCACAGGAGGTCATCACCCGTGACAACGCCATGGTCACGGCCGACGGCGTGGTGTTCTTCCAGGTGCTGGATGCCGCCAAGGCCTCGTATGAAGTGCACGACCTGTATCGCGCCATCCTCAACCTGACCATGACCAACATCCGCACCGTGATGGGCTCGATGGACCTGGACGAACTGCTGTCCAACCGCGACAGCATCAATGCGCGCCTGCTGTCGGTGGTGGATGACGCGACCACCCCGTGGGGGGTGAAGGTGACGCGCATCGAGATCAAGGACATCAGCCCGCCCAATGACTTGGTCGATGCGATGGCGCGGCAGATGAAGGCCGAGCGCGTGAAGCGCGCGCAGATCCTCGAGGCGGAGGGTCTGCGCCAGGCCGAGATCCTCAAGGCCGAGGGCGAGAAGCAGGCGGCAATCCTCGAGGCCGAGGGTGAGAAGGAGGCGGCCTTCCGTGAGGCCGAGGCGCGCGAGCGTCTGGCCGAGGCTGAGGCCAAGGCCACGCACATGGTGTCGCAGGCGATCGCCCAGGGCGACGTCAACGCCATCAACTACTTCGTGGCACAGAAATACACCGAGGCGCTGCAGACCATCGGCAGCGCGGAAAACCAGAAGGTGATCCTGATGCCGCTGGAGGCCTCCAGCCTGATCGGTTCGATCGCCGGCATCGGCGAGATCGCCAAGCAGACCTTCGGCAAGCGGGAAGGGGAGCAGTGATGGAGATTCTGCAGCAACTCGAGTACTGGCATTGGTTGATCTTTGCCGTTGTGCTGATCGTGCTCGAGGTGTTCTCGCCGGGCGTGTTCTTCCTGTGGATGGGCGTGGCCGCGGCGGTCACCGGGCTGTTGCTGTTGCTGATGCCGGATCTGACCTGGCAGGTGCAGTTCGTCGCCTTCGCCGTGCTCAGTATGGGCGCCATCGTGCTGGCGCGCCTGTTCCTCAAGAATCACCCGATCCATACCGATCAGCCGGCACTCAACCGGCGTGGCGAACAGTATGTCGGCCGCACCTTCACCCTGGAACAGCCGATCGTCAACGGCCAGGGCAAGATCCGCGTCGACGACAGTACCTGGAAGGTACATGGTGCGGATTGTCCGGCCGGAACCAGGGTCAAGGTCGACGGGGTCGACGGTGTGGTGCTGGTGGTGGAAGTGCTGAACGAGCAGCCGCAAACCTGATGCCGCACCCGGCGTGACCGGGGGCTACAGGCAGAAGCGTTTCACCAGGTCCTGGATGATCCGCACCGCCGGTTTGAGCTGATCCATGCCGATGAACTCGTTCGGCTGGTGCGCCTGGTCGATGCTGCCGGGGCCGAGGATCACGGTGTCCATGCCCAGGGCGTTCAGGTAGGGACCCTCAGTGCCGAAGGCGACCGCCTCGGCCGGGTGGCCGGTCAGTTGCTCGGTGGCGTGCACTATGTCGGCAGTGGCCGGCGTCTCCATCGCCTCGATGCCCTCGAACAAGGGAACCCGTTGCAGTTGCAGACCGCTGCCGGCGAGGGTGTCGGCGAGGCGTCGGTCGATCTCGCCGCGCAGCTCTTCGATCGACATGCCGGGCAGTGGGCGGATGTCGAAATGCAACTCGCAATGCGCGCAGATGCGGTTGGGATTGTCGCCGCCGTGGATGTGGCCGAGGTTGAGCGTCGGCACGTCCACCTCGAACATCGGGTTGCGGTAGCGCTGTTGCAGTTCGCCGCGCCAGGCGAGCAGTTCGCCGATCACCTTGTGCATGCCTTCGATGGCGTTGCGGCCGAGCGCCGGATTGCTCGAATGCCCGGCGTGGCCGGTCAGGCGGATCGCCTCCATGGCGATGCCCTTGTGCATGCGGATCGGCTTCAGCCCGGTCGGCTCGCCGATCACCGCATGGCGGCCGAGGCGGCGTTGCGCATCGAGCAGGGTGCGCGCACCGCACATGCTGCTCTCCTCGTCGGCGGTGGCCAGCAGCACCAGGGGCTGCTTGAGGGTGGACAGATCCAGTCCGCGGATCGCCTCCAGCACCACCGCGAAAAAGCCCTTCATGTCGGCGGTGCCCAGCCCGTACCAGCGGCCGTCGCGCTCGCTCAGCTGGAAAGGATCGCTGGCCCATTCACCTTCATCGAAGGGCACCGTGTCGGTATGCCCGGACAGCACCAGACCCTCAGGGCCGCTGCCGGCCGAGGCGACCAGGTTGAATTTGCCGGGAAAGCCGGCGATCGCCAGCACCTCGACCTTGAAGCCGGCATCGCGGCACCAATCGGCGAGCAGGCGGATCACGCCTTCGTTGCTCTGGTCCCAGTGCGGGCTGACACTGCTCACCGAGGGGCTGGCGATCAGTGCGTGCATCATCTGTTGCAGGCTGGGGTAGCTCATCGGCGCAGCGTGGCATGACGGTGATCGTTTCGTCCAGTAGCATCTGCACATGCTTATCTGTGACTGGCAAGACGAGGCCGCCTACACGCGCCTGCGCGAACTCGACGGTGCCGCCTGGGCCTGGGAATTCCTGCGCCGCAATCCCGATTACCAGCGTGAATGGCTGGCCTTCCACCAGACCTGGCAGGCGCTGGAGGCCGCCTACGGCCGCCCGCCGGACCGCGACTTCTGTGCCTGGCAGAAAGACCCGCGCGCCTGGGTGGCGGCGGACGAGTGCAACGGCGACTGCCGCATCGATAGCGACAAGGTGCTGATCGAGTGCGCCTTCGGTGCACGCTGGGGCTTCCACAAGTTTCCGCCGGATCCGCGCGACGACGGGGCGGTGAGCAAGGGGCACCTGAGCTGGCGCGAGCGCGAATCGCACAGCCTGTTGCTGGAAGAGGGCGTGCGGCCCGATCCGTTGACCCAGGCCGCGCTGCTGTTCGATCTGGACATGCCGCTCAAGCAGCAGCTGGAACGGGCGCGGCGCGAGCTGGTGGTGCTGCAGCGTTATCGCCAGCGCCAACAGGGCATGGCGATGCGCAGCGTCGGCCTGCTGGCCGATGGCTGGATCGAGCAGCTGAGGGCGCTGGATGCGGAAGCGGCCGGTGTCGATCCGCTCGCACATTTCGCTGGTGAGTTGATCGCACAGGCGCACGCCATGCGCGAGCGGGGTTACCTGGATTTGCCCGCGATACCCGGGTGAAGCCTCAGGCCTCGTTGAACGCGCGCGCCAGCATGTCGCTGAGCGGCTGTACCAGGTACTCGGCGAGGGTGCGCTGGCCGGTGCGGATCACCAGGTCGACCGGCATGCCGGCCACCAGCTGGCGCTGCTCGCTGCTCAGCAGTGCCAGGCTTTCCCCGTCCAGCACCAGGCTGGCCTTGTAGTAGGCATCGCCGGAGGCCTCGTCGATGTACACGTCGCTGGACACGTCGAGCACGCTGGCGAACACACTGGGCACACTCTGCATGCCGTGGAAGGCGGGGAAGCGCACCTCGGCATTCAGCCCGGGATGCACCGAATCTATGTCGATCGGCGAGATGCGCGCGTGGATCTTGAAGGCGTGTTCCTGGGGCACGATTTCCATGATGCCCTGGCCGGCGCTGATCACTGCGCCCAGCGTCACCACCTGGAAGCCCTTGACCTTGCCGGCCACCGGGGCGCGTACTTCCACCCGGTCGAGCTGTTCGATCAGGTCCAGTTCCTGTGCCTGCAGGTCGATGCGCCGGGTCTGCAGATTGCGTTGCTGGCCGATCACGTCCTTGAGGTATTCCTGCTGGCGTAGCGAGGCGCTGAACTCGGCCTCGGCCAGCGCCTCGCGCAGGCGCGCCATCTCGCCTTCCTGGGTGAGTATCTCGCCGCGCAATTCGAACAGTTCGCTCTCGGTCTCACGCACTCTGGCCTCGGACACCGCCTGCCTTTCCAGCCCCTTGCGCAGCGCCGCCAGTTGCCTGTCGATGAGGGAAAGACGGCGGCGCTGGGTGTCGAGCAGGCTGGCGCCGCCCTCGAGCTGCTTCTGGATCTGCAACTGGCGCTGCGCCAGCACCTGTTGCTCGGAGGTGAACGCGGCGCGGCGCGATGCAAACAGGCGTTGCTGGGTGTCGAGTATGTCGTCGTGGCCATGCTCATCGCTGAGTTGTTGCAGGGCCTGCGAGAACCGCAGTGCGCCGCTACCCTCCCGTTCGGCGGCGAGCCGTTCCAGGTTGGCCTGCACTTCCAGCAGTTGTTCCTGCACCTGGTCGAGGCGGATCCGCAAGGGGCGCTCGTCCAGCGACAGCAGCAGCTGGCCGGTGGCGACCAGGTCGCCGTCGCGTACCGCGATGTGGCTGACCAGGCCACCGTCCAGGTGCTGCACCACCTTGTTGTCCGACGCGGTGAACACGCGGCCGCCGGCCACCACCGCACTGTGCAGTGGGGCCAGCGCAGCCCAGCCGAGCAAACCTACGAAGGTGACGGTCAGGGCGATGAAGCCGATGCGGGCGTAGGGGCGCTCGTCCAGATGCGATTCGACGAATGGGGTTTGGATGGGTCGTGTCTTCATGGCTCAGCTCGCGCTCTGGCCGCTTGCCAGATGTAGATGGGGATGGGCAGTCGCCTGTTGCCTGCGCATGGCAGCGTCGGCCTGCAGGTGTTGCAGCACCGCGTCGCGCGGTCCCAGCAGTTGTTGGCTGCCTTGTTCGATCACCAGGATCTTGTCGACATGCTTGAGGATGTTGTGGCGATGGCTGACCAGCACCAGAGTCGCGCCCTGCTTTTTCAGGTAGCGGCAGGTGGCCGACAGGGCCTTCTCGCCGGCGCGGTCGAGATTGGCGTTGGGTTCGTCCAGCACCACCAGGCGTGGGCTGCCGAACACCGCGCGCGCCAGGCCGATGCGCTGGCGCTGGCCACCGGACAGGGCCAGGCCGCCGGCACCGATCTGGGTGTCGTAGCCCTCGGGCAGGGCGCGGATCATCTCGTCGCAGCGCGCGATCTGCGCCGCCTTGACCACCTGGCGGTCGTCGGCATCGCGGAAGCGCGCGATGTTCTGCGCCACCGTGCCTTCGAACAGTTCCACGTCCTGCGGCAGGTAGCCGATGTAGGGGCCGAGTTCGTCCGGGTTCCAGTGGTCGATGTCGGCACCGTCGAGGCGCACATGGCCGGCGCTCAGAGGCCACAGGCCGAGCATGGCCCGTACCAGGGTCGACTTGCCGGCGGCACTGCCGCCGATGATCGCCAATGCCTCGCCCGGCTCCAGCTGCAGGCTGATGCCACGCAGGGCAGCTGCTTTTGCGCCGGGCGGCACCACGATCGCCCTGTCCACGCTGAGGCGCCCCTCGGGGGCGGGCAGGGAGACGCGGCGCGCCTCCTCCGGGATTTCCTCGAGCAGCTCGTTGAGCCGGTTGAACGACAGGCGTGCGCCGGTGAAGCCCTTCCAGGCACCGATCATCTGGTCGATCGGCGCCAGTGCGCGGCCGAGGATGATCGAAGCGGCGATCACCATGCCCGGCGTGATCTGGTTGTTGATCGCCAGGTAGGCGCCGAGGCCGAGCATCAGCGACTGGAACAGCAGGCGCAGGGTCTTGCTGATACTGGTCCAGACGCCGGCACGGTCCGCCGCCTGCGCCTGTGCCTTGATCGAGGCGAGGTGCGATTCGGCCCAGCGCTGGCGCAGGTCATCGTGCATGCCCATGGCGCGCAGCACCTCGGCGTTGCGCAGCTGCGCGTCCACGGTGCGCGCGGCCGTGGTCTGGCCCTCGCTGGCCGCCTGCTGCAGGCCGCGGGTACTGGCCTCGTTGACGATCGCGAGCACGCCGAGCAGCATGGTGGCGAACAAGCCCAGCAGGCCCAGCGCCGGGTCGAACATGAACAGGATCGCCAGGTAGACCGGCACCCAGGGGGTATCGAAAAAGGCGAAGATGCCGTTGCCCGACATGAACTGGCGGACGCCGGAAAGGTCGGCCAGCGGCTGCGAGCTGGATTGTCCCGGCCGCTGCAGTGCCATTTTCATGATCAGGCGGTACAGACGCTTGTTCAGCCGGTCATCCAGCCGGGTGCTGATACGCACCATCATGCGCGAGCGCACGAACTCGAGCACGCCGAGGGTGATGAACATCCAGCCGAGCAGCAGGGTGAGCAGCAACAGCGTCTCCTGGCTGCGGCTGGTCAGCACCCGGTCGTAGATCTGCAACATGTACAGCGGCGGCACCAGCATCATCAGGTTGATGAACAGGCTGAAGAAGCCGACCTGAAAGAAACCCTTGCGCAGGGAGGCAAGGATGTCTTTCAGGTTGGTCGGTTTACAGTTCTTGGCTGACACGATTTGCTCCCATTGGCCGAACACGGCCCGGCAACTTGGCAAAGAAAAAGCCGGGGCGGCTCGTCAGCGAACCACCCCGGCCAACGCGATCAGGCGATTTCGGCCTGGTAGCTATCGGCGAAGGCGCTGTTGTCGAGGCTCAGGTTGTCCTCGCTGAACTCGCCGTACACCAGGATGCTACCCAGGTCGTCCCCGCCGCTGTTGCTGAGGCTGATCTGATGGGTGCTCGAGGACAGCTGTTCGATTTCGAAGCTCACATCCGGGCCGCCGATGATCAGCTGATCGCCGCTGGCGGCGGAGAAGTCGTGCACCGCGTCGTTGCCGATGCCGGCACCTTCGGCGAAGAACAGGAACTGGTCGGCACCGTCCTGGCCGCGCAGCAGGTCGTCGCTGGCGTCGGACAGGCTGTACAGCTTGTCGTTACCGTTGCCGCCGCGCAGTTCGTCGGCACCGCTGCCGCCGTGCAGCAGGTCGTTGCCGTTGCCGCCGTCGAGGTAGTCGTCGCCGGCACCGCCGTCGAGGATGTCGTTGTCATCGTAGCCCCACAGCTTGTCGTTGCCATCACCGGCCTGCAGCCGGTCGTCGCCGCGACCACCGTAAAGTCGGTCGTTGCCGCCGCCGGCACTGAGCACGTCGCTGTCGTTGCCGCCGTCCAGGTAGTCGTCGCCGGCTCCGCTCACAAGCAGGTCATTGCCGTCGTGCCCGTAGAGGATATTGCTGCCATCGCCGCCATCGAGGGTGTCGTTGCCGCTGCCGCCGGACAGCTTGTCGTCACCACCGGCAGCCTGTAGCAGGTCGTTGCCGTCGCCACCGCTGAGGTAGTCGTTGCCGTCACCGCTGATCAGGGTGTCATTGCCCCGGTAACCGTCGAGCCGGTTATCCCCTGCGCCGGCATCCAGGTAATCGTCGCCTTCGCCGCCGAACAGGGTATCGGCGCCAGCGCCGGATTCGAGGTGGTCGTCACCGTCTCCACCGTTGAGGTGGTCGTCGCCTTTGCCGGCGCTGAGCTTGTCGTTACCGTTACCACCGTACAGTTTGTTGTTGCCGTCGCCAGCTTTCAGTTCGTCGTTGCCGTCGCCACCGGACAGGGAGTCGTCGCCGTCACCGGCATCCAGCAGGTCATTTCCCTTGCCGCCATCCAGGTAGTCATTGCCGTCACCGGAATAAAGACGGTCGCGGCCATTGCCGCCATACAGCTTGTTGGCGCCGTTGCCGGCTTTCAGCAGGTCGTTGCCGTCGCCGCCGGACAGGGAGTCGTCGCCGTCGCCTGAAAACAGGCGGTCCCTGCCGTTGCCGCCATACAGCTTGTTGTTGCCTTCGCCGGCCAGGAGTCTGTCGTTACCCTCGCCACCCGACAGGGTGTCATTCCCCGCTTTGGATCGCAGCAAGTCGTTGCCGTCTCCGCCTTCGAGACTGTTTGCACCTTCGCCGGCATACAGGCGGTCGTTGCCACCTCCGCCACGCAGCTTGTTGTTACCGCCGCCGGCGTTCAGCATGTCGTCCCCTTCTCCACCGTCGAGGGAGTCGTCACCAGCGCCCCCCCGTAGGGTGTCATTGCCGCTGCCGCCATACAGGGTGTCGTCGCCCCTGCCTGATCTCAGCAGGTCGTCACCTGCGCCACCGGACAACTTGTCGTTACCACCGGTCGAGGTGAGGACATCGTCGCCTTCTCCACCGGCCATGTAGTCGTTGCCGCCCTTGGTGGTCAGGGTGTCGTTGCCGCTTCCACCGCGCAGGTTGTTGTTGCCGGCACCTGCCTGCAGGGTGTCGTCACCGTCACCGCCGTCCATGTAGTCGTCACCGCTACCGGCGTGCAACTGATCGATGCCGCCGCCGCCATACAGGTAGTTGTTGCCTTCACCGGCCTCCAGCAGGTCGTCTCCATCGCCGCCGGACAGCTTGTCGTCCCCGCCTCCCGAACTCAGGCTGTCGTTGCCGTTGCCACCGCTCAGCTGGTCCTTGCCATCACCGCTGACCACTCGGTCGTTACCGTCGCCGCCATGGGCCTGGTTGTCGCCTTTGCCGGCGAGTAGGACGTCATCGCCGTTGCCGCCATCCAGATAGTCGTTGCCTTCGCCCGCGGTCAGTTGATCCTCGCCATCGCCGCCGTACAGGCGATTGTTGCCGTCGCCGGCCAGCAGGATGTCTGCGCCATTGCCTCCGGAAAGACTGTCATGCCCGGCACCGGCCTGCAGCCTGTCGTCGCCATCATCACCGCTCAGGTAATTGTTGCCGCCGAGCGTGGTCAGCAGGTCGTCGCCTGCGCGCCCGACCAGGTAATCATCACCGGCACCGGACGTCAGGGTGTCGTCTCCCGAGCCTCCATCCATGTAGTCTTTGCCGTCGCCACTGGCCAGGCTGTCGTTATCATCGCCGCCATACAGGCGGTTGTCGCCATTGCCGGCGATCAGGCTGTCTTGTCCTGCACCGCCGATCAGCCTGTCATTGCCGTCGCCGGATTTCAGAGCATCATCGCCATCGCCGCCATCCAGGTAGTCGTTGCCGGCGCCGCTGGTGAGAACATCGTCACCAGCGTCACCGCCGAGGTAGTTGTCGCCTTCGCCGCCGTCGAGGTGATCGTTGCCGGCGCGGCCATACAAGTGATCGTTACCGGCTTCGCCGTACAGGGCGTCGTCACCCTCGCCGCCGTCGATGCTGTCGTTGCCGTCGCCGCCCCATGCCTGGTCATTGCCGTCGTCGGTCTTGACATAGTCGTCGCCGCCGCGCGCCCAAACCTTGTCGTCGACGTTGAGGGTGTAGATGCTGTCCTTGGCGTCGGAGCCGAAGGTGTTCTCCTCGCCGAGGTAGAAGTTGTTGAGCCAGGTGGCCAGGTCGCCGAGGTTGGCATTGGCATCGCCGTCTTCATTGAGGACGTTGTCGCCCTCGATCTCGAACCCGAGGTGATACAGGCCGTCGATCACGGTGTTGACGAAGTTGTCGC
>Ga0272444_10003589_pt1 | contig 13892 bp, 11 predicted proteins | sample SSMForm13_FD_201033 | JGI IMG/M metagenome (GOLD analysis project Ga0272444, IMG submission 201033) | Marine sediment archaeal communities from Little Sippewissett salt marsh, Falmouth, MA, United States - SSM-Form-13 | ecosystem: Environmental > Aquatic > Marine > Wetlands > Sediment ...
ATTTACGCTTCGTCGATCAATTCGTCGGAAGACCTCCTGGGCAACCTTCTTCTCAAGCGGGGGAAAATTTCCAAGGCTGATCTGGAAAAGGCGATTGTTCTTCACAAGCAGACAGGCCGGCAACTGGGGACAACCCTGGTTGATATGAATCTATTCGAGAAAGAAGAGATTATCGCCTGCCTCAAGCTGCAGATCGAAGAAATCGTTTATAATCTCTTCTCCTGGGAAGAAGGGGATTTTAAGTTTATCGAAAATGTCGCCCCCAAGAGCGCCCAGTTCACGGTGGAGTTGAATACCATGAATGTCATCATGGAAGGTACCCGCCGAATCGACGAGTGGATCGAGATTCAGAAGGTGCTGCCGCCCGATGATGTTCTGCTGAAAGTCAACAGGAACCCGAAGTCCAAAAGCGACGAACTACGCATCGGTCTCGACGATTTCAGAGTCATGGCCCTTATAAACGGCGACCGCACCCTGGCCGATCTTATCGAAGCCTCGCCGGTCGGCGAGTTTGTTACCTACCGGGCGGTCCATCATCTGATTTCGATGGGCCTGATCGAATTCGGCGGGCGGATGCAACATGGTGACGAGTCGGTCGAAAACGAGGAAGAAACGGTGCTTTCGATTCTCTTCACGCTTTATAACAGCTGCTTTTACCGGGTCCGCACCCTGGTCGAAGAGATCGTCGGCGATGAAAATCCGATGTTCACCCGTTACCAGGCCGGCTTCCGCAACGGCTTTTTACTTTATTTCCCCGGCTTTGATCCCGGTGCCGACGCGAGTCCGACCTTCGATAAATTCCATATGGAAATTCTGAAAATACCGGCGACGGTGCGAATGCATACGGTCATGAGCGCCCTCGATCATATGCTGAGCAATCAGCTGGAATACGTGTACTATTTCCTCGGTATGGGACCGTACCGCCAGGCGATCGGGCGGATTAAAAAAGAAATCACCGAGCCTCTGGCCCTGCGCCGCGAACTGGTCAAGCGGTATCATATCGACGAGAACCTGTTTAAATCGATAAAAAAGGCCGATCGAACGGTGAAACTGGTGAAAGGGATATAACATGAGTAAATTAAGATACATCCTTCCCGCGGCGGCGGCCCTGTTTCTTTTTTCCCCGGCACAGGCGGCGATGGATACACAGCAGCTTTTTTCTCCCGCCGGCATCATTGATCTGGCTCTTGTCCTGTGTGTGATTATTTGCCTGTTCTGGGCCATGAAGGTGATCTCGCTGGTCCGGGGGGGGCTGATGTCCAAAGGCTGGCAGATGTTCGCCACCGGGTTTATTATTTTGCTGGTGGCCAGACTGCTGTCTATCGGCGAATCGATCAGCCTGCTGCAGTTACCCGGCTATATCGGAACCGCGCTGTACCTGTTGATGGCCTTTACCTGGCTGATCGGATTGTATCAAACAAAAAAGGTTTTGGGCTGAAATTTAATTTGATTGACTTAAGTATATTAGGCCGTTATATTTACGGAGCGATAAATTTTACTGGCAGGTAAGATACTATTTTTCAAGAGCTTATAAATGATACGGAGCGGCGTTAATGGTTGACCTGGCCGAAATAGATGACAGAATAGCCAAGTGCAATAAAATCCTGGAGGAAAATCCCAACTCCCAGATTTTTGCTGCCCTGGCCGAAGCCTTTCGCAAGAAGGGGCAGATTGATCAGGCCTTTCGTGTCTGTCAGAACGGTCTTCGCATTCACCCCAAGTACGCCTCGGCTCATATGGTTATGGCCCGGATTAATCTCGATAAGGGGATGTACGACTGGGCCGAACTGGAAGTAAAGAAGGCCGTGGAACTTGAAGGCGATAGCCACACGACCGATCTGCTTCTGTCCGAAATATTTATTAATCGCGGTGAGTTCGCCAAAGCCACCAAGATACTTAACCGCTTGAATAAACTCGATCCCGGCAACTCGCAGGTAACCAAGCTCCTGGAGCTGACTCGCAGACTCCCGCTGGAGGTCGCCGGTCAGATGCATCAGGCGCCGCCGGAGCCGGACTCCCCGCCGCCGGTCGCCGCCAAGGAACCCGCGAAGCGGGATGAAGCGGCGGAACCGGACGATGCCACGCCGGCACCGAATCCGGCACCGGAGGGATTGACACTGACCGAAGGGCTCGACAAGCTGGCCGAGATCAACGGTATCGAGGGAGTCCTGCTGGTCAACAAAGAAGGGCTCGTGGCGGAAACTCGCTGGATCGATGAAGAAGATCCGGAATTGTACGGAGCCCTGGCCCGGGATATCGAAAAAACCATTCAGTCGCAACTGGCTGATTCCCGGTTCGGCGATTACGAAAACATCCTCATTGAGGCCGACGATATGATTGTCAGCATTCGTCCGCTCAGCGACAGCCTGCTGATGATCAAGGCCAACGGTCAGATCAATCTGGGAACCCTCCGTATGAAACTGGGGGCCGTTTTGACCCGGCTGGATGAATTAATTAGGGTAGGATAATAGGTATGACGATTTCGCGCAAAGACAGCCGGCTTATAATGCTGTGGTCGGTGTTGATCCTGGCAGTGCCGATGGTAATATTTCCGGCCAGACTGGGTCTGGAAACCGGTTCCGGGCTGTTCTCGTACGCCCTGTTCGAAATATTCTTCTATGGCATGGTCCTGTTTTTTATGCGATCGGGATCGACGCTGCTGCAGCTGTTTCAGGGAGCGGCCCTGAGTTTCCTGTATCGAATAACCATCGGGACGATTTTCGGGATAATGATATCGGTCCTATATGGCGTATCCTTTTCGGCCGCGCTGACCCTCGGCATTTCCCGGTACTTCCCGGCTATCCTGCTTCATATCGTAACGGCGCCGTTTATTATCCGTCCGCTGTTTCTGGCCATAGCCGGTCAGTCGCGGCTGAGTTCGTCGCCCCGGGAATCATCGCCGCCCGAAAGGCCCGCCGAATCTCCGCCACCGTATTTTCCCAAGGCCGAAAGCCGTCCGACCGTAATCGCCGCGACCGACAAACCGTCGACGGAGGCGGTCCTGCCGCGCGACCTGAACGGTTTTGAACGGGCTGTTCGCTACCTGGGAGAACATCACGCTGTCAGGGTTGCCGCGGTGGTGGACGCCGAAGGTCTGACCCTGGCCAACTTTTATCGGGACGATGCCGATCCGGAAGTATGGGCGCCCCTGGCGCTCCTGTTTCGCGATCAGAACCGGCAGATTTTGAGCCGGAATTTAAAAGCCGCGGATCCCGACCGGATCGAAATGATTATCGGCTCCGACAAACTGGCCGTCCTGAGAGCGGCCGGGGTCAGTCTGATGGTCTTATCTGCGGCCGATGAAGATGATTTGCTCGGTGTCCGCCTCAATCAGGCGGCCGATATAATAAGGAAATATATATCCGAACGCTACGGCAGCCTGTTGCCGTCAAGCCCGGAGGAGAAATATGTATCAGGTACTTGAGGATTTGAACAAAACCAGCGGCATCACCGGCTCCATGGTGGTCGGCAATGACGGGATCGTGATTGCCTCGGATATGGACGCCACCTACGAAGATGAGACCGTCGGCGCCCTGGCGGCTTCGATCACCTCGAATATCCAGAAGTCGCTGGATCGTTTGCAGCAGACCCCCCTTCGGCAGGTGACCATTGAAGCCAGCACCGGGAAACTGTTTTTCAGCGATGCCGGGATCGGGGTTCTGGTCGTGGCCGCGGAAAGAGATGTCAATATCGGGCTGATCCGGCTGGAAATCAAGAACGCCATCGGTAAGCTGACGATTAACCGCGAATAACATCAGGTGGAGAAGTAAGAGTAAACTATGGTTTCGATAAACTACGCGACACGGGAAATTACCTGCAAGATCGTCTATTATGGTCCCGGGTTGTCGGGCAAAACGACCAACCTGATATACGTGCATAAAAAAGTCCCGGCGACCACCAAGGGTAAGATGATCTCGCTGGCCACCGAAGCCGACCGAACGCTGTATTTCGATTTTCTGCCGATTAACATCGGCCAGATCAACGGCTTTTCGGCCAAATTCCAGCTTTATACGGTGCCCGGGCAGGTTTATTATAACGCCACCCGCAAGCTCGTCCTGCGCGGTGCCGACGGCCTGGTTTTCGTGGCCGACAGCCAGGCGGACAAAATGGACGAAAACATCGAATCGCTGACCAACCTCCAGGAAAACCTGGTCGAGTATGGATATGATATCGATGAGCTTCCCATTGTCATACAGTACAACAAGCGGGATCTGCCGGGAGCTCTGCCGGTGCCGGAGTTGGAAGCGAAGCTGAACCCGAAAAAGTGGCCCTGCTTCGAAGGAGAGGCGGTCAACGGCCGCGGTGTTTTCGACACCCTGAAAATGATTATTAAGGTCGTCCTGGAAAAGGCCAAGAATACCAAGTCGGGAACGTCGGCCGAGAAAAAAGCGGCCCCGGAAACGCCGCCGGAGACACCTGTTGCCGAGACACCGCCGCCGGCCGAACCATCGGCCGAACCGCCGGTGGCACCGGCCGCCGAAGCTCCGGCCCCGTCGGTCGGGGAGCCGGCCGCAACACCCCCGGAACAGCCGCCCGCCGAAGCCCCCGGACCCGATTTAGTCAGGCAGCCGGCCTACGATGCCGAAACGGGACAGTCATCCGAGGAGGAAACGGACGATTTCGATGAGGTCGGTATCGAGCATCGCGATATCAATGATATCGATGACAGCGAAAGACCGTCGGTCAAGGGCGAGGCGCCCAAAGATATCGCCACCCCGGAACCGGTAACCGCCCGCGCGCCGGCGGCGCGACCCTTCCCGGGCTCGTCAACCGCCCGGGTCAAGCGGGAGCGGCGGATCACCGTCTCCGATTTTCAGCCGGCCGCCCGCGAGAAGGAAGAATCCCCCTTGCAAAAGAGCTATGCCAAAGAGCATACGGAACAAACTGCAGCTGATCCAAACATGCCGTCGCCGACCATGGCCCCGTCCAACCGCCTGGTCCGAAAGAAACGCGGTTTCTTTAAACGCCTGTTTGGAATTAAATAAATAAGGAGGTGCCGTCCGTGAGTGATGACAACCTGATCATTTATGAGGAAGAGATCGAGAAGATCGATTCCGTGCTGGGAAAGATGCTGAAAGGCGCCGAGGCCAAGTGCGCCCTGCTGGTTGACAAGGACGGACATTTGATAACCCGCCAGGGATTCACGCATTCCCTCGACACGACCGCTCTGGCGGCGCTTCTGGCCGGATCCTTCGCCTCGACCAAAGAGATTGCCCGGCTGGTCGGAGAGTCGGAATTTTCCGTGCTCTTTCACCAGGGGAAAAAGGACCATATTCACATGTCCCTGGTCGGCGATCGGTCCATTCTGGCGGTTATCTTTGACGACCGAACCACCATCGGGATGGTACGCCTGTATGCCAAAGAAGCGGCCGTGGAACTCACCAAAATTTTTGCGTCCCTGAAGGAAAAAAATCAGCCGGCCCATTCCGCGCTTAACGACGAATTTGCCAGTTCGGCCGGCGACCGGCTTGATGATATTTTCCAGGATTGACCCCATACGGCCACCGTGCCACATGAAGGATATCAGTCGAGGATGAGAGAAAGCGGGAGTAGATACGAATGTCCGAATTAGGCGCGATGCTGGTAAAGGCCGGCAAGATCACGCAGGAGCAGCTGGAAAAAGCCCAGGCTCTCATGGAGCAGAAAAAGTCCAAGCTGGAGCAGGCGCTGGTTTCTGTCGGAGCCTTCGGCTCGGAAGATGATGTCACCAATTTCGTCGGCAAACAGCTGAATATGGGTACCCTGCGCCTTTCGGATATCGAACTCAATCCCGAAATAGTCAAGCTGATTCCGCTGGATATTGCCCGCAAGTTCAATGTCATTGCCGTTTCCCGGCTGGGCAAGAACCTGATCGTTGCCATCTCCGATCCCAACAACATTTACGTTCTCGACGCTATCAAGTTTATCACCGGCTGTTCCATCCAGCCCGTCATTTCACCCGAGAAAGCCATCACCAAGTCGATCGACCAGTATTACACCGATGAAAACGCCTTCTCGCAAATCGTCAAGGGGCTGGAGGATGACACCGGCCTGGAGGTGGTCGAAGCCGAGGAAGGGCCGTCGGAGGCCGATCTGCAGAGCGCCATTCAGGACAAACCGCTGGTACGCCTGGTCGATTCCATTATTGCCGACGCCATTCGTTCGGGGGCGTCCGATATTCATTTCGAAAACTACGAAAAACGGATTCGGGTCCGTTTTCGAATCGACGGCGCCCTGCGCGAAATGGCTCCGTTGCCGTACAAATACCGGGCGGCGATTATCTCGCGGTTGAAGGTAATGGCCGATCTCGATATCTCCGAACGGCGGCTGCCGCAGGACGGTCGAATCAAGATCAAGATTGCCGGACGAACCGTCGATCTGCGTGTCTCGGTCCTGCCGACCATATTCGGCGAGAAAGTTGTCATGCGTATTCTGGACCCGCATGCCCTGATGGTCGATATGACCCGGCTCGGTTTTTCCGCGGAATCGCTCAAGGCATTCGACAAGGCCATCCACCTGCCGTTCGGCATTATTCTGGTGACCGGCCCGACCGGTTCGGGTAAAACCACGACGCTGTATTCGGCCCTGAAAACGCTGAATACCGCGGAGGTCAATATCATGACGGCCGAAGACCCGGTCGAGTTCAATTTCGACGGTATCAATCAGGTCCTGGTCAAATCGGGCATCGGCCTTACTTTCGCCGCCGCCCTGAGATCGTTTTTGCGCCAGGACCCCGATATCGTCATGGTCGGTGAGATTCGCGACGGCGAAACGGCCGAGATCGCCATCCGGGCGGCCCTGACCGGTCACCTGGTGTTTTCCACGCTGCATACCAATGATGCCCCGTCATCGATCAACCGCCTGATCGATATGGGCATTCCCAATTACCTGGTATCCTCGGCCACCCGCCTGATCATGGCCCAGCGTATGGTCAAGAAAATTTGCCCCTCATGCAAAGAGGAAGTAACGCTGACCGAGGAACAACTCAAAGCCCTGAACGTTCCCGAGGAAATGCTCAAAGGTATCAAGGCCTTCCGCGGTAAGGGTTGTACCGAATGCAACAACACCGGCAAGATGGGAAGAAACGGCATCTTCGAAGTGATGCCGGTTACCCCGGCGATCGAGGAATTGATCCTGAACAGAGCCTCCGACACGGAAATCCGCGAGCAGGCGGTCAAGGAAGGTATGCTCACGTTGCGGATGGCGGCCGTCGATAAAATGCGCCAGGGAATGATCTCGGCCGATGAAGTCTTCTCCGTAACCACCTGACCCCGACTTTTTTAAAAAAATCACAAACCATTAATATTCAATGGTTTAAAAGCCCACGGATCATTTTTATTCATCAAGATTAGCGTCAATTTACCGATATAGTTAAAAGAAAACTGGCCCTCTAAACCTCTACTATACCAGGAGTATTTATGGTAGGTCTTCGACAACTGTTGGAAGAGATGGTGAAGATGAATGCTTCCGATCTGCACCTGACCGTGGGCTCGCCGCCGGTCTGTCGCATCGACGGCAAGCTGGTACGTATGCAGTACGACCCGCTTACTCCGGAGCTGACCAAAAAGTTGGCCTACTCGATCATGAATGAAAAACAGCGGCTGAAATTCGAAAACAACTCGGAGCTGGATCTCTCATTCGGCATAGAAAATATGAGCCGCTTCCGCTGCAATATTTTTGTTCAGCGCGGCAATGTTGCCGTCGCCCTCAGGCAGATACCGTACAAAGTCCGGACTTTCGAGGAACTGGGTTTGCCCAAAGTGGTCTCCGAGCTGGCCAAGTTGCCCCGGGGATTAATCCTGGTCACCGGGCCGACCGGCTCCGGTAAGTCGACCACCCTGGCGGCTATTATCGATAAGATCAACCGCGAACGGCAGTGCCATATCATTACTGTGGAGGATCCGATTGAGTACCTGCACCGCCACCAGCAGTCGATCATCAACCAGCGGGAGGTGTACAGCGACACCCAGTCATTCGCCTCGGCGCTGAAGTACGCTCTCCGCGAGGACCCCGATGTCGTTCTGGTCGGCGAGATGCGCGACCTGGAAACGATTGAGTCGGCGCTGAATATATCCGAGACCGGACACCTTGCCTTTGCCACCCTGCATACCAATTCCACGGCGGAATCGATCAACCGCATTATCGACGCCTTCCCGACCAATCAGCAGGAACAGGTCCGGGTGTCGCTCTCGTTTTCACTGCAGGCGATCATTTCGCAGTCGCTTATTCCGCAGGTCGGCGGCGGACGGGTTATGTCTCTGGAGATTCTCATTATAACCCCGGCCATCCGGGCCCTGATCCGCGACGATAAGGTGCACCAGGTGTACAGCATGATCCAGTCGGGTCAGAAATACGGAATGAAAACCATGAATCAGTCACTGGCCGAGCATTACAATGCCGGCCGGATAACCATCGGCGACGCCATGGGCTACAGTTCCAATATACAGGAACTCAATGAGATGCTGACCCGGAGCGGCAAGTCGGCCGCGATGGTGTAAATCCGATCCGGAAAGGTAACCTAGTATGCCAGTATTTGAATACAAGGGTAAGACTCTCGCCGGAGCCCAGGTCCAGGGGGAACTCAAGGCCGGTAACCGGGAAGAACTGGAACGGCTTTTACGTCAAAACCGGATACTAGTATCCAGTATCCGCAAGAAGCCGGCCGAAATCAAGATCAAGATCGGCACCGGGATTAAGAAAATCCATATTTCCCGTTTCACCCGCCAGTTCTCCACCATGATCGGAGCCGGATTGCCGATGGTCCAGTGCCTGGATATTCTGGGCACGCAGATGGAAAGCAAAGAACTGCGCCGGGTCATAAACGAGGTCAAGGACGCCGTGCAGAGCGGTCTGACCCTGTCGGAGGCGCTCAGCAAGCATCCCAAAGTTTTCGATCAGTTGTATACCAACATGGTCGAAGCCGGGGAGATGGGCGGCGCTCTCGACACCATTCTGGTACGTCTGTCGGTGTACCGCGAGAAGGCCGATGCCCTGGTGCGCAAGGTCAAAGGCGCCATGGTTTACCCCAGCGTGGTGATGGTCGTCGCCGCCGGCGTCACGATCGCCATGTTGACCTTTATCGTGCCGATTTTCGCCAACATGTTCAGCAGTCTCGGTTCGGAACTCCCGGCCCCGACCCAGATCATCCTGAATATAAGTAATTTCCTGCAGAGTAATTTTCTGTACCTGATACTGATGGTTGTCGCCTCCTCGATCGGCTTTGTCATGTGGGTTAAAACCGCCGCGGGTAAATCCGCCTTCGACAAATTCATGCTGCGGGTACCGATTTTCAGCAATCTGATTCGCAAGTCCGCGGTCGCCCGTTTCACCCGGACCCTGGGAACGCTTCTGTCCTCGGGTGTGTCCATTCTGGACGCCCTCGACGTTACGGCCAAGACGGCCGGTAATACCGTTATCGCCAGAGCCATCAAAAAGGCCACCATGGCGATCGCCGAGGGTGATACCATCACCGCCCCCCTGAAAGAATCGGGCGTGTTTCCGCCGATGGTGACCCAGATGATCTCGGTCGGTGAAAAAACCGGCGGACTCGATGAAATGCTGGGTAAAATCGCCGACTTTTACGACGAAGAAGTCGATGCCGCCGTGAGTGCCCTGACCTCCATGATCGAACCGCTGATTATCGTTATCATGGGAGCGGTGATCGGTGGTATTCTGGTTGCCATGTACCTGCCGATGTTCGATATCATCGGTAAGATTTAACGCGACCGAAAGGATTCGGGGCGCCGGAGACGGCGCCCTTTTCTTTTTAAGATGAAACAGGAAACCTCCGTTGTCAGTCCCTCGTGGTTGTTGTCGGTCCGCCTGACAACCTATATCATAATCTCCGGTATCGTCATCTTCGGCCTGCATTACCCCCGGTTTTTATCGGGCTTTTTCCTGGCCTATTCGCTTTTGACCCTGACCCTCCCGGCGCTTCTGGTCCTGCGCAAATGGTTCCGGGTCCCGATTTTACACAAGCTTCTGCCGGTTTTACAGACGGTCAGCGAAATTTTTGTCGTGATCGGTATCGTTTACACCACCGGCAATGTCAACTCGGCCTTTTCCGGGTTGTTTATCCTGACCATCATTTCGGCCGCCCTGGTCAGTAACCTGGCCGGGACCCTCGGGGTGGCCTCGCTGGTATCGCTTGCGTACGCCTTTATCATCTGGATCGGACTGGGTGTCAATAATATTCCGGGCTCGTCAATCCGGGCGCTGGAAACCATTTTCTCATCACAGGATGCGGCCTTTTACTCGATTTTCCTTCATATCCTGACCTATTTCCTGGTAGCGTTCATCTCCGGTTTTCTGGTGGAACGACTCAAGGCCCGCGACCGCCAGCTGGCCGACACATCCCAGGCCCTGCGCCAGGCCAAGCTGGAAACCGATGATATCCTGCGCCATCTCAACTCGGGGCTTCTAACCGTTGACCAGTCCGGTCGTATTGTCTATTTCAACCGGGCCGGCGAAGAAATCCTCGGCATTCGCGAAAGCGATATCCGGGGGCGTGATTATCGCGACGTGTTTGAATCCAAGATGCCCCGCCTGGCGGTCAACCTGGAACAGGCCCTGATGAGTCGAAAACAAACCCAGCGCGATGAAATCGAGATTATCAGCCGCACCGGCGAAGTTATGCCGGTAGGGCTGTCGACCTCTCTTTTACTCGATGAGCGCGACGGTATCCGGGGGGTTATCGCCATTTTCCAGGACCTGACCGAAACCAAGAAAATGGAAGAAAAGATGCGGGCCGCCGACAAGCTTGCCGCTGTCGGCGAACTCTCCGCCGCCATCGCCCACGAGATTCGCAATCCGCTGGCGGCCATCTCCGGATCGGTCGAGGTCCTGCGCGGAGAACTGGATGTAATCGATGACAACCGGCGCCTGATGGAGCTGATTGTGACCGAGACCATAAGGCTCAATAAGATCCTGTCCGATTTCCTCCTGTACGCCCGAAGCAACCGGGCCGCCTATAATCGGGTGGAATTGTGCCGCCTGATTAGCGATGTTATCGAGGTGGTCCGGCATCACGGCGCCTTTCGTGATAACATAGATATCCATTTCAGCGCCTCGGATGCCTGCCTGTATGTTTTCGGCGATGAGGATCAGATCAAACAGATTCTTATTAATCTGATGGTCAATGCCTGCGAAGCCTTCGAGGACAGGCCGGGGACAGTCGATATTGAGGCCGGGATGAAGGCCGGCGGGCGGATTCGGCTGAGGCTGGCCGACAACGGTCCCGGATTCGACAAGGATATCCTGCCGCGCGTTTTTAATCCGTTTTTCTCGACCAAAAAAGACGGCACCGGTCTGGGGCTGGCCATTGTCCAGCGCCTGGCCAGCAATATGAAAATCGATCTGACGCTGAAAGCCCTGGCTCCGATGGGCACCGCCTTTATCCTGGATTTCAATCAGGTTCCCGCCGATCAACTCTCGCAGGTCGAGACGCGCCCGGCCGATGCTGCCGCGGACCGAATCTGACCGCGCGTAGTCAAACAACCGTCTTCCATAATTATTTTACCTTGATTTTCCGGCGTCAGTGTATAAATTCTATAAAATTTAACAACATAGGAAGATATTGTGATGGCCATAAGACATGTAATTTTCCGGGTTTTATTTTCCGTCATTGCCCTCGGTGGCTTTTTCGGATGTAAGGAAAGTATTCTGACAGAAGAAATAGTCCTTAATAACGACTTTAGTATAGCCGCGGTCGACGATTCCATCCCGATTATGGCGTCTGATCTGTATAACCGTCTCAAAGACAGCAAGCTTCTCCGGGAGGGCGGTTTTCTTGACTCCAGCACCTATTTTGAAACACTCGAAGATATCGTTGTCGATACCCTGGTTTCGCTGGAAGCCCGGGATATCGATCTGGCCGTGGCCGGTCCGAACCAGTATCGGACCTATCGGAACCGTTATCGCGGTGTTTATATCGACTACCTGTTCAAGAAGATAATTATAGATTCCATTCTGGTTGACTTCGCCCGCGTGGACAGCTTTTACCGGGCCCATCCGGACCAGTTCGTCCGGCTGGAGCAGATACGGGCGCGGCATATCGTGACCTCGGCCGAAGGTCTTCGACACGGGTTTGATTCAACCGGTTTCGCCGATTACAGCCAGGAACAGCTCGATTCGGTGGCCAAGGTAATGATCACCGATTACCGGGCGCAGATCGATTCGGGGGTCGATTTCGGCGATATCGCCGAGCAGTATTCGATGCATCGCCCGTCCGGTCAAAATCGCGGCGATCTGGGTTATTTCGCCCGCAACACATATTCCCGCGATTTTGAAGACGTTACCTTCGGCCTGGATACCGGGGTTGTCCACGGACCGTTTAAAACCGCTGACGGCTGGCATCTGGTGGAAGTCCTGGACCACCTCGACTCGGGGCTGGTACCCCTGGAGGGCAAAGTCTATGAAGCCGTGGTCAACCGCCTGACCTCGGAAGAGGCCCGCGAACGGAGTATCGCCTTTCTCGATTCGATATACTCGGCCGCCGAATACGTATACAACGATTCGGATCTCACCCGTCCGATCGGCGAGGTGCCCGAAACGACCTGGGCGCTCATCATCAACGGTCGCGACAGCCTGTTCTTCCGACGCCTGGATATCAATTTCGCCGATTACGGCAAGTTTCTGAAAAAAGATACTTTGAACCTGGATGATAAACACGATATGCTGCAGCGCCTGGCCCGACCCTATATCGTGGCCCAGGCCGGGGATGACCTCGGGCTGGACCGGGATTCGGCCATTAGCGCCGAACGCCGCGCTCTATACCATCAGTACAGCGCCAATGTGGTCAGGCAGTACGATGTCGATCCTGATTATCAGCCGACCGACAGCATGATTGCCGATTATTACAATCGCCATATCGATCAGTTTGTCTTTGAGAAACCGGTCTATGTGCAGCATATCATTGCCGAGGATTCGATCTTCGGCGAATTCCTGCGCGATCAGGCCCTTTCCGGAGTCGAGTTTTTGGATCTGGCCAAAGAGCATTATCCCGGGGCCGAAGAGATCCGGGTGGCGGCCGCCGATCTCGGCTATATCGGCCGCGGCGAAATGCCCGAGGCCTTTTTCGAAAAGGCGATGTCGACCAAGCTCGGCGATATCTCGCATCCGGTTAAAACCGACTGGGGCTACCATATCATCAAGGTTCTCGACAAGCGCCTGAATAAAACCCTGGAAAGCCAGCGGGTCCATATCTCGGCTATCCTGAAAGACAGGTATTTATCGGGGGCGTTGAAACAATGGCGCACCGATATCCTGTCCCGTTATAAGGTGGAATATTTTCTCGATCAGCTTAAAAAAATCGAATTATCGCCTTCTAAGGAACGGAACAAGTCGGACGAAACGACGGACAAGCGTGCAGGATAAAAACCTCAACCAAATTTCATTTAAGCGGGAATGCTATCGAAAACTGACCCACCTGGGAGCCCTGTCTATTCCCGGCGGCTATTATATTCTCGGCCTGTATCGGAACGAGGCCCTGGCCATTCTGATTCCCATCACCCTGGCCATGATAATCATCGATATCGCACGATTGCGAAACTGGCCGCTCTGGGATCGGCTCCGGCCCCTGATCGGACCGATCATCCGGGAGCACGAAATGAAGGGGGACTTTACCGGGGCCACTTACATTCTGACCACGGCCTGCCTGACTATCGGGCTGTTTCCCAAGCCGGTGGCGATTGCCGCCCTGGCTTTTATCATTTTCGGCGATCCGGCCGCGGCCCTGATCGGCCGAAAATACGGGCGTTGCCGGTTTCGCGGTAAAAGCCTGGAGGGCTCCCTGGCATTCCTGGCGATGGCCACGCTGGTGGCGGTCGTGATCCCGCAACTGGATTTTACCATCGGAATGATCGGAGCCGTCGTGGCCGCGGTCACCGAGGCGGTCTCGTACGGTATCGATGACA
>Ga0272444_10003590_pt1 | contig 13891 bp, 13 predicted proteins | sample SSMForm13_FD_201033 | JGI IMG/M metagenome (GOLD analysis project Ga0272444, IMG submission 201033) | Marine sediment archaeal communities from Little Sippewissett salt marsh, Falmouth, MA, United States - SSM-Form-13 | ecosystem: Environmental > Aquatic > Marine > Wetlands > Sediment ...
GTGAAGACCACACCCTGGGGCTCACGGGCGGCATCATCGATGCGTGCGACTACATGGACGAGAATGCCTTTGCCAACGACGAGTTCAGCCAGTTCATGAACGAGGCCCTGGTCAACAGCCCGAATGCATTCCTCCCCTCCTATGATATCGGGGGCGCAATAGAATGGGAGATCGGCGGTTTCTCTGTCAAAGGTGTGGCCATGGCCATGGGAACGAACGATGAAGAGCCGGCCGAGCCCTACAACTTCTATGGGATTCAGTTCGGTTACAACGTGGATTTCGGAATGGGCGAAGGAAACTACCGTCTGATCTTGGATACCACCAGCGACGATTTCAGCAATGTGGCCGGCACCAAAATGGAACGGATGAGCGCGGTGTTGATCTCCTTTGACCAGCAGTTGGGGGATATTCTGGGTCTCTGGCTCCGTTTCGGGTGGCAGGATGACGATCCGGCCATCCTCTATAAGGATATCTACACGGGCGGTGTCAATATCAGCGGCAACCTATGGGGCCGTGATCAGGACAATATCGGGATCGGCTTTGGTCACCTGAGGGGCGGTAACCTGGAGATAGACAAAACAGACGTGTTTGAAGTCTACGGGCGGTTTTCCTTAACCGATATTTTTGCCATCACCGGCGACCTTCAGTACATGAAGGATTCGTATAAGGTTGGGGAAAGCCCCAGCGGCTGGATCTTCGGCCTGCGGGCCACGGCTGAGTTTTAGCCGATTTTGGTGAGATAGCGTTTGGCCTGTCACACGCTCTCCCCGCAGGCCTTCGAGCATTGGGAAGCCGTTACATTGGCATGGCTCCCCCGTGCTTTACAGAACCATAGAGGGCTTCGTTGCCAAGATTTTGTATTCTGGTTAAAATGCAACAGGCAATCGACGACTAAATCTGAGTGAGAACATGAGACGAAACAAACAGGAACACACTTATTGGGCGGTCAGGGCCCGCACATATGACGCAGCGACGGGTTATGTTATCGGCGAGGAAACCCAACGGGAAACAATAAAATGGCTGTCCCGGCAGTTTCAACAAACCGATCAGGTCTTGGAACTGGGTTACGGCACCGGCCGCTTTTCGGAGGTTGTTGCGAAACACGCGGGTCATTTGACGGCAACCGAAGGGGCGGTTGAAATGCTCGATGTGGCGAAACGGAGGCTGGGGCCGTTCACCAATACGACCGTACAGCTGGAGGACTGCTATCACACATCCTTTGCCGATGGCATCTTTGACGTCGTTTTCTTAGGGAATGTTATTCATATTCTGGGATCGCCGATCAAGGCATTGATTGAAAGCCGTCGAATCCTCAAGCCGGGCGGAAGCATTCTGCTGGTAGACTCAACAACCTATGGCATGACATTGTGGCGAAAACTCTCGATGGGCCTTCGCTATCTGCGCAAATTCGGACTCCCGCCCAAAGATAACCGCTTCGTGAGCCCGGATGACGTGACCCGGTGGCTTGAAACAGCCGGTTTTCGATTAGAAGCGTCGAGGCTTGCCCAAAAGGAAACCAACGTCGTGTGCGTCAGAGGAAGGAGGTGAAGATTTCCCTTATCATTCCAAATAATTGGCAATCTAAAATCAATGTCCTAAGATTGTCACGGGCATTCTTTTTGATTCATGTCTCAAGGATGCTATGTCTTTCGGCTATTGACGATGGTGGCCATTTCTCTCAGCACGCCGTAGAGTTTCTCCACGTAATAGAGTACCGGCAGGAAGTTGAGGCAGGCGTTGCGCTCGTCCGCATTCCCCGATAAAAGGGGCTCGATCTCTTGACGAATGGCGCAGCGAAGCGCTTCTGTGTCCGGAACAGCCACCGGTTCACTGAGACCGCCATATTCGGCGAGCTGATCGAGGGTGTCTTCAATCCCGTCCCTGAGGGCCATCATTAGGTCCCGAATGCCCTGGGTGGGGGGCGCACCGTGGGCCTGTTCCACGGAATGGTGCATATCCAGCGTGTAGAAAACCAGCAGTTCCATCCAGAACATCCACTGCTTGAGCGGTGAGGGTTCCCGTCGCAGTAAAAATGACTCCCTTTGTCTGGTGTGAAACGTGTCGCGCAGTTTCTGAAAATCGGTTGGTAAGGCCCCATGAAGCGCCGCTTCGTTTCTTGTATCGATGCCCATGGCATCGTTCATGGCCTGTGCACATGCCCTTTTCACCAGCCTGAGAAATTCGGGGACATCAGCACGCAGTTGATCCCTGGCCCGCACCGGAAGAATGACCGTTGATACCACCACCGCCAGTCCGGCCCCCAGCAGCGTTTCGATCATCCGCTCCTGCACCAGATGGGGGTCCATGCTCCCCAGCATATCAAACATCACGATGACCATGATGGACATCCAGAAAATGGCCCATACATAGGATCGGGACGCTGTGTAGGAAAAGAGAAAGACACACGAAAAAACAACAAGGGTCTCACCCAGGGGATCTGAAGCCAGAAGCCGGCAGAGGATCACGGCGGCCACCAGGCCGACAAAGGTGGCTGCCACGCGCTGCGCAGCCTTTTTGATGCTCTCGGACCATGTTTGACACAAGACCACGAGGGCCGTCACAACGGCCCAGTACGGCCGTTCCAACTGGGGAAAGAGGGCCGCCAGGCCACATATGGCTGAAACGGCCACCGTTGCCTGAATCGCATGACGGGTCGTGGGAAGCATATTCATCCGAACGCCTTTTCATCGAAGCGCATGAGATCATCGTGCAGCTCGCGGATGCTCCTGCCCACCCGGTCCATGGCCAGTAGAACCCACACGAGAAATAGAGTGCCACCCTTTCTGATGTTCCCAACGGAGATCAGTTCGCTTCGGAGGCCCTTCACGAGACACCGGTATTGCTCCAATTGTGAGCGGAATACATGGGTCTTGGAGTGTTTCTCTTTCGCAGTGCTCAGAACGGCTTCCAGGAGTTGGAATGCCTTTTCCATTTCCTCTCTGAGCGGCCCTTTAGAGACGCCGTTCCGCTCCATGTGTTCCGTGACCGCATCAATGGTTAGGCTGAGGGCGCCGTAAATACGGTATTCATTCACGTAAATGCGCTCAAGAAAGGCCCTCTCGCTTATATTGTCCGGATCAATTCCCGAGAGTGTGGCCTCGCTCCGGGCAAGACATTTTTGCAGTTCTTTTAAGGCGTCATGGGTCTGTCGATCCAATTCAGTGGATGACATACGACCGGAAACGGCGCTATTGAGCATGGCAACCAGCCGTCCGGCCTGGTCCATGAAAACACAGATATGGTCGCGGAAAAGGATGCGCCGGTTTTCGGGCAGAAAATAGCAGTTGATGATATACGTAGGCAAAATGGAAAAGAAGATCGCCACTGCCCCAGGCCAGGGAGAGACTTCTGTTTTTGCCACAATGGTGCCAAAAACATAGATAAACAGGGAGTAAAGCCCCAGCCCCACATAGAGCAGACCGAAGCGGCGGATGTAGAAAACCGCAAAGGCCATCAGGGACATGGTGAGAGCGTTTAGCAGCGGCACATCCCGGACCGCCCAGGTAAGAAGCACCATAACGATACCGGAGAATCCGGCCAAGAAGATGGAGGCCTGCTGCTGTAGGGGCGTCTCGCCGTTCAGGATCTGTGAGACCATGGTGGCGGACATGGCACCCATCAGGATCGGTGTCATGCCCCAAAGAAACGGCCAGTATCGGCCAATTAACGAAAGCGTGCAGACGGTGACAAGGGCTGAAAGGGTCGTTCGAACCGCCTGCTTCAGCCGGATACGCCCGGGATCGGCATCCCTCATGGGGCTCAGCCGTTCGGATACCGAAGCCCGAGCAGGGTGAATGAGAGGGCTCTTTTGAGGAAGGCGGAATGGTGGCACGAAAACACCCGGTAAGCGTCCAGGGGATTAAAGGTTTTCCTCATGCTATCACACCCGCCCCCCCTTTTCAAATCCATGGCAGCGACAGGTCTCAACGACTATCGGCGTCGAAAACGGAGTATGCGCCCCTTTTGGCCCTCACAGGTGAAGCCCGCGCACCTCATTTCATCCTGGATTATCCTCCCGTTTTTGAGTGACTTCCGGGTAGGGATCGCGTTTTCAATATGGCCAACCAATCTAAAAACATGTGGAAATCGATTGATTTTTAGATGTTCTCTATTCTATGATTTCTCCGAAAAGCGGACACGTTTTTACGACTATGAATCATATTCTTCCATAAGGAGCTGTCCATGAAACCCGAGGCAAAACAGGAACTCGACGCGTTTTTGAAGGTATGGCAAGACACATCAGAGCGAAACCGGGAGGCCTTCCTGCGGTTCAAATCCATCCTTGAGCAGCAAGAAGGTGCGATCCTCGATTTCGTGCCCAGGCCCGGCCTGACCAACTCCCTAAGAGCGGTTCACAAAAACCAGAAGGACAAAGAGCTTTATGTCATGGTGGATGTCATTGAAGAAGATCCGCGATGGCTGTCGGTCTGCTTTTTCGGTGAAATGATCAACGACCCGGAGGAACGGGCCGACTTTGTCCCGGAAGGGCTGTTGGGCGAGGACGCCATGTGCTTTGATCTTGAAGAATGGGACGACGCACTGGTGGCCTACATCGAAGCCCGATTGGGCGAAGCCTGGCAGAGCGCATCCGGGGCCTGAATCCACCTGGATACGCTGCAATTCGTCAGACCTGTTGTTGTTGATGTCTGTTCCGTCACGAACGGAGAAAGGCTTTCGTTATGCCCTGGATCAAAGAGGAAGACTGCACCGGCTGCGGCGTCTGCGTGGAAGCGTGCCCGGCCGGCGCCATTACACTAAAAGACGAAATCGTCCGCATGGACATGAGCGAATGTATCCGTTGCGGGACCTGTCACGACGTCTGTCCCGAGGAGGCGGTCCGCCACGACAGTGAGACCATTCCGCAGGAGGTCGCCGACAATGTGGCCTATGCCGAACGATGTGCAGAGGCCTGTGTTAACCTGCTGGGCAGTCCTGAAGAAGGCCCCAAATGCATCAACAGATGCATCAAGTATTTCACAAGGGCCAAAAAAGTGGCCGAGAAAACCATCGAGAAGCTGGAAGCCCTGCAATCGGCTCAATGACACGGCCTTGCTCGCATCGCCATAAACGAACCGCCGAGATTAGCCCAGGACAGAGCCCCCCAAGATGCCAAGGAGTCATTCGGCCGTTGGATGACGATCCCTCAGAGGCGTGATGCCCTGCCGTTCAGGAATAAATCCCTATTCCTAGCATGCTAGGCGTTTGAACATGCGGAAGGCGGGTGTCACCTGCCATAGGCATCCCGCATCTCACGTTTAAGGGTTTTGCCTGCGACATTCCGGGGAAAGGCCTCCATAATCACCACATCCGTGATCCGTTGAAACTTGGCATCCACCCGGGTGTTGGTCCAGCGGATCAGTTCATCAACGGTCAGCGTTTCCCCCTCACCGAGGACCACCGCCGCAACAGGCGTCTCACCCCATCTCTCATTCGGGACGCCGAACACGGCGACATCCGTCACGCCAGGATGTTGAATGATAATCTCCTCGATATCCTTTGGATAGACGTTGACGCCGCCACTGATAATCATGTCTTTTACACGATCCACCAGAAAAAGGTATCCGTCCTCATCCTCATAACCGGCGTCCCCCGTATGAAGCCATCCCTCTACAATGGCATGCTCGGTCAGATCCGGACGTTTGTAGTATCCCGGCATCATGATAGGCCCCCTCCCACAAATCTCTCCGATCTCACCGGGCGCACAATCCGCTCCATTCTCTTTCAAGATACGCATTTCGAAAAACGGCGGGGGGGCGCCTACCGAACCCACCTTCCGGAGGGCGTCGTGCTTATCGAGGATGGTGACAAATCCCTCGGTCAGCCCATAGAGTTCGTAAAAACGGCCGGGAAGCAGGTCGTTCAACCGGTTCTTGTGTTCAAGATGGAGAGGAGCCCCTACGTTCTGGATCATTTCCAGGGATTTCAAGGCCTCGGGGCGAAATTCCGGACTGTTGAGAATGGCAATAATCTGGGCGGGAACCATGACCACATGCGTCACCCCCTCCCTTTCGATATCCCGGATGACGCTTTCGGGGTTAAAGGTCTCGTGAAGGATATAGGTACACCCCAAGTACATCCATGGCATAAGGTCCAGCATGGACCCGTTGAATACAATGGAGCCGGCGTGAAGGGCCACGCTCTCCGGTGTCATCCGCCAGGCGGACGCAAAAAGGGTGCAATACATGGCGCGTATATAGTGTGTATGCACAATGCCCTTCGGGGCACCGGTGGTCCCGCTGGAGTACATGATATTGAAGACATCCGAATCCGTCAGATTCGGATCCGGAGGGTTATCTTCCGAGGTATCGGCGACAAAATCATCATAGGGGATGCAGTTGCTGGCCGGTGGGTCTCCCGCAACCACGATGTTTCTCACGCCCGTGAGGTTCTCTCGAATGGGCACCATCATCTCAGCGGATGACGGATCCGCTATCACCGTCTTTGTGCCCGAATCATTCAAAAGGTTGGCCAGGCCGCTCTCCTTCAGGAGCGTGCTGCAGGGTACGATCACGATCCCGGTCTTTGCCGCAGCCCAGTAGGATGCCATCAGCTCCAGGGAGTTGGGAAGAACCGTCGCCAGTTTGTCCCCCTTGACCATGCCACTGCGCAAAAGGGCATTGCCCAGCCGGTTGACGTAGGCATTGAATTTACGGTAGGTCAGCCGATGTTCGCCAACCACAAAAGCCAAATGATCAGGACGAAAACGGGCGTGACGGGGTAAAAGGTTTCCTATGTTCATTTTGACCTCCTTCTGGGTACTCCAGCGCGGTAAACATCCCGTTGACCGATACGTTGACCCGAGGGTCCTCTCCTCCACAGCCTGCCGTTCTCTTTTTATCCAATTTCCGCCTAACATTTCAAGATAATCAAGTTGTTGCCGGGAACATTTTCATCATGAAATATCATGGCATGTCTTATCTTCTCTCATTAGGGTTCTGGGTGGTCTTCACCTGGACACCCCTTGATCTGGGGTGTGGCACCGGTTGCGGCGCCGCGTGCGGGTGATTCATAGACCGAAAAGCCCCATCTTTTCAGTTGGGCTTCCATTCTGGATCGGTGACTGCCTGGCCAGTAGTGCCTGCCGCAGGTAGGGCAGAAACGGATCTGGTTGACGTTCTGATGAAAGATATAATCCGGGACCTTTTCGCGGGCATCAGCTTCGCTTGACGCACTTAAAGGTACATTGCACACAAGGCACCTGCTGAACCATGCCGAAGGATCGGGTTTCAGGTTAAGCGCTCTCGCCAATTCGGACAATTGCTCGCCTACGTGATTGCTGTGGATAAGCACACCCATATGGCCTGACTGCTCTGCTCGCTTTCTGTGCCGCGTCAACAGCACCCTCCCCTCCCCCACGAGGGACGCCAGGATCTCCGGCGTATAACCTGGCTGATAATAGGTGTCGTACCCGAGCACCCTGAGCCACTTCGCCAACTTGCCCAGCATGGCATCGGCTACGAATTGCGCGTTGCCCATGAGGACTCCCCATCAAACCGCTGTCCGTAACCGTTTGGTCACGAAGGAGTAAGCGACGTGTGCACAGGACAGAATGAGGAGAGCGAGTGCAAAAAGATCCCCGTATCGACTGTAAAAGGTCAAAGGAAGTGGATTCAGGGGTACAGAGCCTTTCAAAACCGACTCGGAAAAGAGTTCGCTCCTTGAACGGATCTGGCCCGTTGGGTCGATAAAGGCGCTGAATCCCGTGTTGGCGGCGCGTATCATGGGTCTGCGTGTTTCGACACAACGGAATGCGGCCATAGTGAGATGCTGATAGGGGGCACTGCTTCTGCCAAACCATGCGTCGTTCGTTATATTGACCAGGATATTGGCGCCCTCCTTCGCGAGGGTCCCTGCCAATTCGGGAAAGATGGCTTCAAAACAGATGAGGACCCCCAAAGAAAGATCCTCCGCCTTGAGGGGTTTGATCTCATCTCCCGCCTTGAAATCGCCGGCCGCTGCCACCAGCCGATTGACAAAGGGCAAATACTTTTTGAGAGGAACATATTCACCGAACGGTACCAGGTGATTTTTGTCGTAATAGGCCACATGGCGGCTTCCGGGCGCGATCATATAGGCCCGGTTAAAGTAGCGGACAGCCCCCTTGTGACGTCGGTAGGCAGGGCTTCCAAAAACGAGGATAGCCCCCGATTCATCTGCCAGCGAAAAGATGCCCGGGGTAAATTTCGGATTGTCCTGAAAGAAAAATGGGAGCGCCGTTTCAGGCCAGACAACCAGTTCCGGACCGAATGACTCGGCGGAACGGGTTAGCCGGCAATAGGTCTGGATCGTTTTGCCCTGGTATGCCGGGTTCCATTTTTCAGACTGGTCAATATTGGCTTGCACGATTGCGGCCTTGACAGCGCGGCCGGTCTGCTCCTCGTCTTTGATTCCTGACAGGTGAACATGACCGTATACCCATGCGCCCGTCAGAAGGAGTAAGGGAACAGGAAGTTCCCATTTGACGACGTCGCGCCAGCGTCCTGGATGCAGCGAGATGAGACGATAGATCAGGCCATTGATAAGGACGATGAGAAAGGTAATGCCGTATACCCCGACCCGATCCGCCACCTGGATGATATGGAGGTGTTCATATTGAGTATATCCCATAAGGCACCAGGGAAACCCGGTTATGATATAGGACTTCAGGTATTCCAGGGCAACCCAGTAACATGCAGCAATAACAGGCACCAGGCGGGAATCTGCCAGGCGGGACGTCAAACTGGCAAAGAGGCCCAGGTAAAGGGAAAGGTAGAGGGAAAGGAGAAGAAGACAAAGAAGGGCGATGACCACATGGAGGTTTCCATAGTGCTTGAGCACGATGATGATCCAATATATCAGGGTCAGATAATGGGCAAGGCCTGAGACAACCCCTAATTTGAAGGCATGTGACAGAGAGCTGTTTTGAATCCCCTTGAGGAGGGGAACCAGTGCAAACCAGGCTGCGAATGAAAAATTTCCAGGAGGAAAGGAGAGTGTCAGGAGAACGCCGGAAAGGATTGCGAGCAGCAGGTCACGAGAGTTTTGCTGGGGTCTTGTGGCAGACATGATGTAGAAGGCTTACACATTACTGGTAATCGTGGACTCACCCTCCTCAACAGATCCGGTTTCGGCCTCGCGGGAAACAAGCACCTTTTCGATCCTTCGCTGGTCCCCTTTCTGGATCGTCATTTCAAGGTCCTGATAGCGCACCTTTTCGCCGACTCTAGGTATCCTCCCCAAGAGGTGAATAATGAGGCCCCCCACGGACTCGAATTCACCTTCAGGCAGCTCCATGTTGAGGGCTTCCCCCAGCTTTTCAACGTCCAGACGGGCATCCACCAGGAGGGATCCGTCGTCAAGGGGGGTCACCAGGGTTTCTTCATGATCGTGTTCATCCATGATTTCCCCGACGATTTCCTCCAGGATATCTTCGATGGTAATGATGCCCGCAGTCCCGCCATATTCGTCCGTCACGATGGCCAGGTGCGTCATCCGTTCCTGCATGTCTTTCAGCAGTTCGCTGACCCGCCGGCCCTCCGGGACGAAAAAGGCCCTTCTGAAAATATCGGTGGGGATTTTGAATTCCGGGTCTTTTCCCAAAAACTTGAGAAGATCCTTCGCATGAAGGATGCCAACGATGTGATCAATGTTGTCTCTATGGATCGGGATCCGTGTATGCCCGCACCGGGTCACCAGGTCGATGAGTTCAACGAGGGTGGAATCCACTGAGGCGGACCAGACTTCCGTGCGGGGGATCATGATCGAGTGAGCGGGTGTCTCTTTGAGGTCCAGAACGCCATAGACCATATGGGATTCTTCATCAGAAATAAGACCCTTCGCCTGCCCTTCATCCACGAGATCATGGATTCCCTCGGTCAGGTCATCACTGTTGTCCAGTCGTATCTTTTTCTTGATCAAGGATTTGACAAGATGAAAGAATCCCTGTTCAGAGGCATCTTCCAAAGGCGTTGCTGTCTCCTTACCCAGACCTCACAAACGGCCCTCATCCACTTGGGCACATGATCACGGCGTATCCCATGAGGTCTTTTCTGAATCATGTTTGGATATTGGAAGTTTTAATGCGATTCTATTTTTGTCGCTGATGAATGTCAAGTTTTTTGCATGAATGTGTTTTGGCGGGTCAAAATATCCTTGACTGCAGCAACCGACTATATTATCTTGAAATGCGGCGAACAAAACGGACCCTGTTGAATGTTCGTCTGAGCGGGCATAGCTCAGTTGGTAGAGTACAAGCTTCCCAAGCTTGGTGTCGCGGGTTCGAACCCCGTTGCCCGCTCCAGTTAGGCCCTGACCGATCCGGCCTGATTCCCCCTTTTTGAGGTTATTGACCACGTCTGTAGACGGTTTATTTACTTCAAATTGCGGACACTGCGTTGGTTTTTCATAATTCCTTAACGGTTTCTGCTCAAAGGACCTTATGTAATTAGGCGCTTACAATTGAGTCTGCAGCGGGGAAGCGGGCAAGATGGCCCGCTTTTTTTGTTTTTTAAATTAAGGTCTAACTATTTGAAACAATAAGATATATTTCCTGTTTGGAAACGATTTGTTTACGGATGTCTGTGTCACGGGGTGGACCCTTGTTGAGCTGCGCCGCGCCATGCCGCAACGTTATGAGGATTAAATAAAGCATGTCGAGCCATGCCGCCAGGGAGGTCAGTCGTTTCATCGAGCCGATCCTTGAGGATATGGGGTTCGAGCTTGTGGACGTTGAATATCTTTCAGAAGGGGGCAGATGGATACTGAGGATCTACGCGGACAGAGAGGGGGGTATTACACTGGATGACTGCGCTGGAATAAGTCGAGAAATCAGTGACCTACTGGACATTAAGGATATCTTCACCCAACCCTATGTCCTGGAGGTCTCGTCCCCCGGCCTGAATAGACCGCTTAGGAAGGAAAGGGATTTCGTGAATGCCATCGGAGAAAATGTCAAGATCCGGATGGCATCCCGCCTCGCGGGACGGCGCAATTTCAAGGGGCGATTGCATTCCTTCCGGGACGGTATCCTGGGTCTGAATGTCAATCACGAGGTTTTTCTGCTTCCGTATCACGGGGTGGAGAAGGCCAATATCATATATGATTTCGGGGAGTGATACCTGGCGGTTGAACACGTCCCCTTTGGAGCGAATGGTATTGCTGTGCCGGATGGGTTTCATGAGCGACTCCGCTCTGTCTCAGACCCGTAATTCAGACGTTGACCGGGCAGTCCAAAGTGAACGCCTTTCCAAAGGCTCAATGAATTCAGCGTAGTGATGGAGCGAAGGGAATGATTTCGGATTTGAAGAGGATTATTGATCAGGTAAGCCGTGAAAAGGGAGTAGAGCAGGATGTACTGATCGGGGCGCTGGAAGAGGCCGTAAAAGTGGCCGCCCGGAAGAAATTTGGCCCTGATTACGATCTGGAAGTCAACTACAATGAAGAACTCGGAGAAATTGAGGCCTTTGAATTCAAGGAAGTGGTTGAACAGGTAACGAACGAACATCTTCAAATCTCACTCAAGGAGGCCCGTGAGATGGATCCCGAATCTGAAATAGGCGACAGCCTCGGGATCAAAATGGATACCGATACCTTCGGCCGGATCGCTGCCCAGTCTGCCAAGCAGGTCATTATGCAGCGACTGAAGGAAGCTGAGAGAGATATCGTGTATGATGATTTCAAAGACCGCCGGGGTGAGATCCTCAATGGGATTGTCCAGCGATTTGACAGGGGGGCGATCATTGTCAATGTGGGGCGGGCTGAGGCCGAACTGCCGCACAAGGAACAGATACCGAGGGAGTCCTACCGCCAGGGCGATCGCATCCGGGCCTATATTCTGGATGTAAAGCAATTCAGCCGCGGTCCGCAGGTCATTTTGTCCAGAACCCATCCCAATTTTCTCGCAAGCCTCTTTGAAAACGAAGTCCCTGAAATTTCAGAAGGAATTGTCCAAATCATGCAGGTAGCCCGCGAGCCGGGAAGCCGCGCCAAGATTGCCGTGACCTCCAAAGATCCGGATGTGGATCCGGTGGGTGCCTGTGTCGGCATGAAAGGACGGCGAGTCCAGGCCGTGGTCCAGGAACTCCGCGGGGAGAAGATTGACATTGTCACCTGGGATGCCGATGCCGCAAAATTCATCTGCAACGCCTTGGCCCCCGCCGATATCACACGGGTTATTGTGGACGAAGAAAACCGGAGTATGGAGGTGGTGGTCCCGGACGATCAGTTGTCCCTCGCCATTGGAAAACGGGGACAGAATGTGCGGCTGGCATCAAGACTGACCGGATGGCGGCTGGATGTGGTTGGAGAAACCCACTACAATACCGCGCTCAAGGACGGCTATCGATCCCTCCTGGACCTTGAGGGGATTGGGGAAAAATGGGCCACTGAACTCTATGAGGCGGACTTCAAATCTGTGGCAGATGTGGCCAGGGCCTCCGTTGAAGACCTGCTTACGGTCAGAGGGATGACGGAGGAAAAGGCAGAGGCCCTTATCGCTGAATCCATCCAGTACATCAATGAACGGGTGGATCGCGAAGACGGCGAGACCGAGTCGTTGGAAGGGGCCACGGCCCCAGCCGAAACAGGGGATTTTAAAGAAGAACCCGGAGAGGAAACAGCCGGGGATATTTCCGCTGACCCCGAATCCCGGGAAACAGAGGGGACGGACACCCCCGATAATGAGGCCCCGTCTGAAGATGAAACAGAATCCGTCCCACCGAAGGTAACAGATGAGTAGGGGGAAAAGGCACATACCGCTGCGGACATGCATCGGCTGCCATGCCAAGCGGGATAAGAAAACACTGATCCGCCTCACCATGAATACGGATGGCACGGTGGTTCGGGATGCCTTCGGAAAAGGTGGGGGAAGGGGCGCTTATGTCTGTCACAACGCGTCATGCATGGCAGCCCTTAAAATGAACCATCGGCTGAAACGGGCGTTTAGGACCGAGGGCATGGTCTCACTTTATCCCGGATGCTTCGATTCTGAAACCGACGCTGGAAGCCCGGAAACCGAAAAAGAGAACGACCTGCAGACACCATAAAATCACGTTGGGGGAATCAATGGCGAAAGTCAGGGTTTACGAATTGGCAAGAGAACTCGACATGGATAGCAAGGATCTGGTGGAGAAGCTCATTGCCGGAGGCCTCGATATCAAGAATTACATGAGTACCCTTGATGAAGCCTCGGCTGTCAAGGCAAGAAAAATCGTTACAGGCGCCGTGTCAGAAGTGGTCGTTGAGAAGCGGATCAAACCCACGGTCATCCGCAGGCGCAAGAAGGTTGTCACGGTAGAACAAAAACCGCCGGAGACCGTGGAAGCGGAAGTGCCCGAGCCGGAGGAACCGCCTCAGGTTGAAGCGCCCGCAACGGAAACCGTACCCGAAACGGAAGCGGCACCCGAGGAGCCAACGGCCGCCCCTGTTGTTTCAGAAGAAAAAGTAGAGGAAACCCTTCCCCCAGAGCCCGCGATCCCTTCACCTGAGCCTGAAAAAGAACCCCCCGCCGCTGTCGCAAAAGAGACGGTCGCCACTGAAAAACCATCCAAACCCAAGCCAAAAAAAGGGAAGAAAAAGAAGGTCGAACGGCCGGCCAAAATCATTATGCGTCCTGAAGAAGGTCCCCTGAAGGACATCCTGGCCAAACAGGCCGAAGAGAAATTGGCGGCCGAGGCCCCTGAACCTGCACCGCCAAAAATTGCCACAACGCCTGTGGATGAAAGTGAAGAACGGCCCAAAAAGGGCAAGGCGTTCAAGAAAAAGAGAGGTAAAAAGCCGGTTGAGCCGGAAGAAACGGTTGATCGGAGTACCTTCAGGCGTCGCAAAAAGGAGGTCTATGAACGGGCCGATCTCTATGATGGCCGGCCACGGCGGGGCAAGGGGGCCAAAGCCGCCAAAAGGGGAAAAGAGGTTA
>Ga0272444_10003591_pt1 | contig 13889 bp, 12 predicted proteins | sample SSMForm13_FD_201033 | JGI IMG/M metagenome (GOLD analysis project Ga0272444, IMG submission 201033) | Marine sediment archaeal communities from Little Sippewissett salt marsh, Falmouth, MA, United States - SSM-Form-13 | ecosystem: Environmental > Aquatic > Marine > Wetlands > Sediment ...
TGAAGGGGTAGCCTGGCAAGGCCCTCCGCAAGCCCACCTGCCGAGGTGGCGGAATTGGTAGACGCGCATGGTTCAGGTCCATGTCTTGGAAACAAGGTGGAGGTTCAAGTCCTCTCCTCGGCACCAGATCCAAAAAGCCCTTGAGGACTCGCTCCTCAAGGGCTTTTTTCTTGTCCGAAAAAACTGCCACCGGGCAACCGGGCCGCACCCACGCCGACGAACATCTCGATGAACTCGGAACCGCTGATGTTGAAGAACGGCACCCCGGCCTCGCCCGACACGGCACGGGCCATCAGCATCTTGCCGGTGCCGGGCGAACCCAGCAGCAGCCCCTTGGGCATGTGTCCGCCCAGGCGCTGGATGCGTGTGGGGTCCTTCAAAAACTCGATGCTCTCCTTCAGCTCCTCCTTGGCCTCGTCCGCACCCGCCACGTCGTCGAAGGTCACCTTCGGCTGGGTGTCGGCATGGATGCGTACCCGGTTGTCCACGTTCAGAAAACCGCCGGCACCGCTCATCTTCTTGCCCATCCAACTCCACAACAGGAACATCAGGGCGAACGGCACCACCCAGCTGGGCACGCTGTTCAGCCAATGGGTTTCGTGCCGCACGGTGTACTGGACGCCGCGCTTTTCCAGCAGCTGGGCGAGCTCGTTGTCGGCCAGGGGCACGGTGACGAATGCCCGTGGCTTGCCGGCTTTCTCGTCATTGATCTTGAGAGTGCCGTCGATCAGGTTTTCGGTGACCACCGCCTTGTCGACCTTGTCCTGTTCCAGATACTGCAGGAACTGGCTATAGGGAATCTCCGCCTGCACCATCCGGTCCGCCGACTGCCACAGCGACCAGATGGCCGCCATGAACAGCAGGTACAGCAGGTACAGCACAAGGTTCACCGCCGACCGTTGCCAGAACCTTGATCCACTCGGATTGTTGACCTCGATGTCGGGGTCCTTCAATCCCAGGTCGAACTTTGTCTGTTTCATGGTTATACCTTATGAAAGGCGACGCGTGGTCGCTTCGTTCACCAGACAGCCCTGTTCAACTTCAGCATCTGCTGCGACCGGATGAAAGCAAGTATCAGTTGGTGGAACTGTATCAGCCTTTCGACATCTGACAGTCTGATCAAAGCAAGATCAACGGCAGGAGAACACCATGATCGAGCAACTCCCGGTACAAGAGCCCGACCTGGTCGCCTTTCGCCTAAGCGGCAAGCTCAGCCATGCCGACTATCAGACCTTCCTGCCACGACTTGAGTCACTCATCCAGGAGCGTGGTCGTCTGTCCGTGCTGCTCGAACTGGCTGACTTCCATGGCTGGGACCTTGAGGCCGCCTGGGAAGACTTTCGCTTCGGCATGGCGCACCCGAATGACTTCGCGCGCATCGCCATGGTGGGCCACGGCCAGCTGCAGCACTGGATGGCACGGATGGCCAAGCCATTCGTGAACGGCGAGGTGAAATTCTTCGAGCACGAGGATCTGGGCGCCGCCAGGGACTGGTTGCGTGAGCCGACCGGGGCAAGCCCTCCCGGATTCTGAATCAGCGGATATGACGGGACCACCTCATGAACCAGGCATCTCTGCTAGCCGACGCCGGCGACACTCGGTGATCCACTCAAGGTTGCTATAACCAAGCCATGACCCTGCCGACACGCTACCTGTTGCCCCTGATGCCCGCCGACCTTGAAGGCCTGGCGGATCTTGCCCTGGACATGCACTGGAGTTGGAGCCACAGCGCCGATGCCATATGGAGCCGCATCAATGATGAGCTCTGGCAGTGCACCCGAAATCCCTGGCTGATCCTCATCGACATGAGTGACACCCAGCTGCAACAGCTGGCGGGGGACCAGGACTTCCTCGCTCTCGTACAACGCGAGACCGCGCAGTACCGCGCCGCTGCCAGCAAACCCTGCTGGTTCGACCAGCAGGCAAGCGCCGAAGAACTGGGACAGGTCGCCTATTTCTGCATGGAGTTCGGCCTCTGCGAGGCCATGCCCATCTACTCCGGCGGCCTGGGCATGCTGGCCGGCGACACCCTCAAGACCGCCAGCGACCTGGGGCTGCCGCTGACCGGGGTCGGCCTGCTCTACCAGCAGGGCTACTTTCGCCAGGTGCTGGACGGCGAGGGTCGGCAGCAGGCGCTCTACCCCTACAACGATCCGATGCAGCTGCCTGTCGTGCCGCTGCATGGCCCGGACGGGGCCTGGCTGCGGGTGGAGATCGCCCTGCCCGGCCGCCGCCTGCGGCTGCAGGTGTGGGAGGCCAGGGTGGGACGGGTGCGCCTGCTGCTGCTCGACAGCAATGACCCGCTCAACCTGCCCGCCGACCGCGCCATCACCAGTGAACTCTACGGCGGCAGCCTGGAAAACCGGCTGCAGCAGGAAATGATCCTCGGCATCGGCGGCTGGCGGGCGCTGCGGGCGATCGGCCTCGACCCGAGCGTGTGCCATCTCAACGAGGGTCATGCCGCCTTCGTCGTACTGGAGCGGGCGCGTGAGCATATGACGCTGCACGGCGGAACGCTTGCCGAAGCCCTGACGGTCACCCGCGTCGGCAACCTGTTCACCACCCACACACCGGTGAGCGCCGGTTTCGACCGTTTCTCGCCCGCCCTGGTGAGCCAGCAGCTGACGGCCTATGTGGCCGAACTCGGCATCGACATTGACGAGCTGCTGGCGCTGGGCAGGACAGACCCGCATGACGACGCGGCCCCGTTCAACATGGCCCTGCTGGCCATGCACGGCAGCGGCGCGGTCAACGGCGTCAGCCGGCTGCACGGCGCGGTCAGCCGCCAGCTGTTCCAGCCGCTGTTTCCCCGCTGGCCCCAGTCCGAGGTGCCGGTCGGCCACGTCACCAACGGCATCCATGTGCCTTCCTGGGACTCGCCCGAGGCGGACCGTTTCTGGACGGACACCTGCGGCAAGGACCGCTGGCGGGGTGACTTGGCAGAGCTGACCCGGTCCATGGGGCAGCTACCCGACGAAGCCTTCTGGGCACTGCGCAACACCGGTCGCCAGCGGCTGGTGCGCTACGTGCGTCAACGCCTGGCCGGGCAACCTGCCATCGGCAGGCTCGATGGAGAGCTTGCGATCCAGGCCGAAGAGGCCCTGGATCCGGACGTGCTCACCCTGTGTTTCGCGCGCCGTTTCACCACCTACAAGCGTCCCAATCTGCTGCTGCATGACCCGCCACGCCTGGCGGCGCTGCTGTCCAACCCGCAGCACCCCGTGCAGCTGGTCATCGCCGGCAAGGCCCATCCCGAAGACAAGCCCGGCCAGGCCCTGATCCAGCAATGGATCCAGTTCATTCACCACCATGGACTGCACGGACGGGTGGTGTTCCTGGTCGACTACGACATGCTGGTCGCCGAACAGCTGGTGCAGGGCGCCGACGTCTGGATCAACACGCCGCGCCGCCCCATGGAGGCCAGCGGCACCAGCGGCATGAAGGTGCTGGTGAACGGCGGGCTCAACCTGTCCGAGCTCGACGGCTGGTGGGCCGAGGCCTACCAGCCCGACGTGGGATGGGCCATCGGCGACGGCCGCGAACACGACAGCGACCCGGCCTGGGACGCAGTCGAGGCCGACCAGCTCTATGAACTGCTGGAGCGGGAAGTCATCCCGGGCTTCTATCAGCGCAACGCGCGCGGCATCCCGGACCAATGGGTGCAGCGCATGCGCACCAGCATCACCACCCTGACCCCGCGCTTCTCGACCAACCGCATGTTGCGCGACTACCTGCAGGACTACTACCTGCCTGCCGCCAGGGGGCAGCGGCGCCGGCGCGCCGATGACGGCGCCATCGGCCGGGATCTGAAGGCTTGGCGCAGCCGTGTCGCCCGGCACTGGCCCGGCCTGCACTGGGATCAACTGCGCGCGCACAGCGACGCCGATGGTCACCACCTCAGCCTGCACCTATACCTGGACGATCTCGGGCCGGACGACGTCGCGGTGGAATGCTTCGCCGATGCGCTGGATGAGCGGCCGGCTGAACGCCATGTGCTGCAGCGCGGTGAAGCCCTGCCCGGGGCCATCAACGGTTTCGTGTACACGGGCCTGCTGCCGTCCGAGCGGCCGCTGTCCCACTACACGCCACGCATCATCCCGGCCCACCCGGATGCCCTGGTGCCGTTGGAGAGCAACCTGATCACCTGGATCGAAGACGGTTTCGGCATGGACGGCTAAGGCCTGGGTCATCGCCATCGACAAGGGATGTCATTCATGGGGAAAACCCATTTGTCCGTTACCGAATGATGTTTTCATTGGCCGAAATGCTCGGCCAGGTCTTCGAGCTTGCCATAGATCACCAGGTCATCCCCCGCCATCAGCGTTCTGATCAGTCGGGGTGTGGGCAGCCATTCCCTATCCCGTTCAACACCAAGCACGAATGAATGCTCCAGGCCGGCATTGATCTTGGACAAGGTCTGGGCGATCAGTGGCGAGGTATCGGAGAGCAGGACGCGCACCACGCCGTAGCCCTCGCTGACGTGCAGCAGTTCGTCCACCGTGCTGTCGTCCTCGAAGATCTTCAGACGGGCAAGCCTAGCCTGGGCGAAGGACTCCCAGTGCCTGACCAGCGCGGTATGCCGGGCGACAACAACGATCAGGAACAGGCCGCCAATCAGCACCAGGGCATTCAGCCCCATCTGCAGGCCCTTCACCTTGGCAAAGGATGAAGTCGCCGTGACGATCACCGTGACAATACCGGCATTGCCCAGGATCATCAGCAGCGACACGATCCTGCGCCGCCGCGCATTGCTGACCACCCGCTCGGCCTCGCGGGTGGTAAAGCCGGTACCGGTGAAGGCGGACAGCGCCTGGAACTTGTCCTTGTCGAAACTCATGCCGGTCATCATCAGGGCGATGGCGCCGGCCCGCACGATGAGCATGGATATGACGATGGCGATCAGTGTCAGGACCAGGTAATAGATGCCGCTCATGGGGTCACTCCTTGGTCGGACCGCCTCTCAAAACCAGCCGCGACGGCGGAAAAACGCCAGCATGAAACCTGCGATTGCAATCATGGCGCCCCACACCACCAGGTAACCGTAAGGCCAGCCGAGCTCGGGCATGTTCCAGGGACTGGCGCGATCGAAGTTCATGCCATACACGCCGACGATGAAAGTAAGCGGGATGAAGATGGTGGCGATCACCGTCAGCACCCGCATGATGTCGTTCATGCGGTTGCTGACACTGGAGAGGTAGATGTCCAGCATGCTGCCGGTCATGTCCCGGTAGGTCTCCAGCAGGTCCATCACCTGGATGGTGTGGTCGTAGCAATCACGCAGGTAGACCAGGGTGTCCTCGTGGAACAGCCCGTCATCGCCGCGCAGCAACTGGTTGATGATCTCGCGCTGCGGCCACAGCATGCGGCGCAGCAGGATCAGCTCACGCTTGACCACGTGGATCTTCTCCAGGGTCTCGCGCCCGGCGGCCATGAGGATCTGCTCCTCCAGGTCCTCCAGTTGCAGGCCGAAATTTTCCAGCACCGGAAATCCCTGGTCGATCACCACGTCCATCAGGCTGTAGAGCAGAAAATCGACGCCCTTGGTACGCAGGCGGCTGCCGTTGTCCCTGAGCCGCTTGACGATGAGTTCGAAAGGCGCGAAATCCCCCTCGTAGAAACTCACCAGGAAGGTCTTGTTGAGAAAGAAGGCAATCTGCTGGACATTGACCAGCTCCGCTTCCATCAGCGGCATGCTCATGATGATGAACAGCTGATCGTCGAAGGGCTCGACCTTGGGACGCTGCCCGGTGTTCAGCACATCCTCCAGGGCCAGCGAATGCAGACTGAACGCTGTGCCCAGCTCCTGCAGCGCCGCTTCGGTGGGCCGCCCCTGCACATGCACCCAGGTCATGCTGTCACGCTGCAGGTAAGGGCCGCACTCGGAGGCATCGACATCATCCCGGATCGTGATCTCATCCGCGCAATAGTCGATCAACCGGATCCGCAGCGGCGCATGGTCGACGGCTGGCGCCTCGATCAGTGTGCCGGGCGCGGTACCTGGCGGGTGATATCGCTTGGTGAAAAAGGCCATCTCGGAAGCTCCTCCCTACCCGTTAACGTGCACGTATATATTTTAAGTCTGCGACAGGTACCCGAACACGGGCAGCAACCGCACTGCGGTTCAATTCAAGCGATGCCGAAACAGCCAGCCGGCCAGGGTCAGGGTGATCAGCCCCACCAACGCCATCGGCCAATAGTAATCAAGCAGCATGGCGTATGAATAACCCTCCAGGAACACGCCGCGCAGGATGACCAGGAAATAACGCAGCGGGTTGATGCTGGTGAGCAGCTGTACCAGGTAGGGCATGTTCGCGATGGGGGTCGCGAAGCCGGACAGGATCACCGCCGGCACCAGGAACAGGAAGGCACCGAGCATGCCCTGCTGCTGGGTGACCGCCAGCGACGAGATCATCAACCCGATGCCCACCGCCGACAGCAGGAACAGGAACATGCCCAGGTACAGCGCGCCCAGGCTGCCGCGCAGGGGCACGTCAAACCAGTACACCGCCATCAGCAGGATGAACGAACCCTCGGCAATACCGATCAGCATGCCCGGAACGGCCTTGCCGACGAGGATCTCGAAGGGTCGCAACGGGGTGACCAGCAACTGGTCGAAGGTGCCGGCCTCGCGTTCGCGCGCCACCGACAGCGCAGTCACGATGGTGGTGACCACCAGGGTCAGCAGGCCGACGATCCCGGGCACGATGAACCAGCGCGATTCCAGGTTGCTGTTGAACCACGGTCGCACCTGCAGCGTCGCCACCGGCGGCGGCATGCCGCTGCGCTTGGCCCATGCCAGGTTGAAATCACGTACGATCTCACCCAGGTAGCCCTGCACCAGCAGTGCCGAGTTCGAGTTGCGGCCGTCGATGATGACCTGCACGCGGGCGGTGCGACCAGCCGACAGGTCGGCGCTGAAACGCGGCCCGATGTGCACCACCGCCACCGCATCCTTGGCGTCGATCAGCGGCGCGATCTGCCCGTCGTGCTCGATGTCGGCAACACGGTGGAAACTGGGCGAACCGACAATATCCGCGACCAGTTCCCGGGATGGCGCGCCGCGATCCTCGTTGTAGATGGCGACCGGCACGTCGTTGAGGTCGAAGGTCGCCGCGTAACCGAATACCAGCAACTGCAGCAGCGGCGGCGCAATCAGCACGATGCGGCTGCGCTTGTCCTTCAGGACGGCGAGCAGTTCCTTGGTGGCCAGGGCCAGGATGCGTTGCAGTGACCTGTTCAATCCAGCCGCTTCCGGGTCTTGCGCCGCGCCACGCCAAGAAAGATCACCATCATCAGCAGCAGTGCCGCGCTGTTACTCAGCAGCACCGGCCAGATGTCGCCGGCCATGAACAGGGTCTGCAGGATCGCCACGAAGTAACGCGCCGGCACGATGTGGGTGACGAACTGGACCGCCGCAGGCATCGAGCTGATCTGAAAGATGAAACCCGACAGGATGAATGCCGGCAGGAAGGTGGCCACCAGGGCGATCTGACCGGCCACGAACTGGTTGCGCGCCACCGTGGAAATCAGCAGACCCATGCCCAGCGACACCAGCATGAATAGCGCCGATGTGGCGCTCAGCGCCCAGAACGAGCCGCGCAGCGGCACGTCGAACACCCAGCGCGCCATCACCACGCTGAGCAGCATGCCACCCATGCCCAGCACGAAGTAAGGCAACAGCTTGCCGATGGTGATCTCCCGGATACGCACCGGAGTCACCATCAGCGCCTCCATGGTGCCCCGCTCCCACTCCCGGGCCACCACCATGGAGGTCAGCATGGCGCCGGTGAGAGTCATGATGATGGCGATCAAGCCCGGCACCAGGAAGTTGCGGCTGCGCAGCGCCGCGTTGAACCAGACACGCGGCTCCAGCGCCACCGGGACCGGCAGGTCATGCCCCTGCTCGCGCGCGTAGCTCGCCAGCCACAGCTGCCACACGCCCTGGACGTAACCCTCGGTGATCCGCGCCTGATTGGCGTCCACGCCATTGACGTAGACGCCGATGGGCGCGTCGCCCGTGCCGAGCAGGCGACTGGTGAAGTCCTTGCGCAGCCACACGATGCCGTCGACCTGATGCGCGCTGAGCACCTGCTCCGCCTGCTGGATATCGCTGTAGAAACTCGGCACGAAGAATTCCGAGCTGCGAAAGGCCCCCACCAGGCTGGCGGTGTGGGTGTCCGGCTGTTCCACCACCAACGCCAGACGGATGTTCTTGGCGTCCAGCGACACCCCGTAGCCGAACAGCAACAGCAGCACCACCGGCATCACGAAGGCGATGGCGATACTGGAGGGGTCGCGCAGCACCTGCAGGCTCTCCTTGCGGATCAGGCCACGCAGGCGCATCCAGCTGCCGCCCGCGGTGCTCATGGCACACCCGCCGGCGCCGCCTGCTCACGACGCTCGATCAGGCCGATGAAGGCATCCTCCATGGTCGGCGTCGGCAGCGCCGGGCTGCGAAAGCGCGCCTTCAACGCCGCCGGGGCGCCCGCGGCCAGCACCTCGCCGTCGGCCATGATCACCAGGCGGTCGCAGTAGTCGGCCTCGTCCATGAAATGAGTGGTGACCAGCACGGTCACCCCCGACTCGGCCAGGGCGTTGATGTGCTGCCAGAATTCGCGTCGTGCCAGGGGATCCACCCCGGAGGTCGGCTCGTCGAGAAACAGGATGTCGGGCTCGTGCAGCAGCGCCGCCGCCATTGCCAGGCGTTGTTTGTAGCCCAGCGGCAGGTCGCCACTGGCGCTGTCGACATAGTCCGACAATTCAAAGGCGTCCAGCGCCCAGGCGATGCGCCAGCGGCGTTGATCGCGTCCCAGGCCATAGGCCTTGGCGAAGAAGTTCAGGTTCTCGGTGACCGTCAGGTCGGCGTACAGCGAAAAGCGCTGCGCCATGTAACCCAGCCGGCTGCGGGCCTGCGCGCTGGCGCGACGCAGGTCGTGTCCGGCCACGGTCAGCTGACCGGCAGAGGCCGGTAGCAGGCCGCACAGCATGCGGAAGGTGGTTGACTTGCCCGCGCCATTGGCGCCGAGCAGGCCGAACACCTCGCCGCGGCGGACGTCGAAGCTGACGTCCTTGACCGCATAAAAGTCGCCGAAGCGGCGCTGCACCTTGTCCACCGCGATGATCTGCTCCTGCCCGTCGCCGACGTCCTGCCGCGCAGTGAACACCGGGCGTGCAGCGGAGGGTTCCTGCTTGAGCAACGCCACGAAGGCGTCTTCGAATATCGGTTCACTCGGCACGATACGGATATTGCCCAGCTCCCCCGCGGCATCGCCGAGTTCGGGCATGCCGGCCTCCCCGGTGACCAACCGCACCTGCTCGTTGTCGATCACCGCGTCGATCACACCCGGGATCGCATCGAGCCGGGTCTGCAGGGCACGCTTGCTCAACGACGGACTGCTGACGAGGAAGGTGCGGCCGCGCATGGGCGCACTGAGCGCCTGAGGTGTGCCCTGGCGCAACAGCCGCCCTTCATGCAGCAGGATCACGTCGTCGCAGCGCTCCGCCTCATCCAGATAGGCGGTGCTCAGCAGAACGCTCAGACCCTGTTCCCTGACCAGCCGGTTGATGATGGCCCACAGCTCCCGTCGCGACACCGGATCGACACCCACGGTCGGTTCGTCGAGCAGCAGCACCTGTGGCGTCCTGACCAGGGTGCAGGCCAAGCCGAGCTTCTGCTTCATGCCGCCGGACAGCTTGCCGGCAAGCCGGCCGGTGAAGGGCGCCAAGCCGGTCATGTGCATCAGCTCGGCATAGCGCTGCGGGCGCTCGCGCCTTGCCACGCCCTGCAGGTCGGCGTACAGGTCGAGGTTCTCCTGCACGCTCAGGTCTTCGTACAGGCCAAAGCGCTGCGGCATGTAGCCCAAGGCGGACTGCGCCTGCAGCGGCGACCGGACCACGTCGACGGCGGCCACCTGGATGCTGCCACCATCGGGCAGCAGCAGCCCGGCGGCGAGCCGCATCAGCGTGGTCTTGCCGGCACCGTCCGGACCGATCAGGCCGGTGATCTGCCCTGCCTGTGCCTCGAAGCCGATGCCATCCAGGGCCGTCAGGCGCGCAGCACCGCGGACAAAGGTCCTGGTCACACCGTCGAAGCGCAGTGCGGGGCTGTCGGTCACTGCTGCTTGTCACCTTGCGTCGCGCAACGCTGCTCCGGCGGGACCGTCTGCACACTGCCCTGGTCCATGGGGATGGTCACCGTGGCGGGCATGCCCAGGCGCAGTTCCTGCTGCGGATTACAGGCAAACACCCGCACCTGGTAGACCAGTCGGGTGCGCAGTTCGGGGGTTTCGACGTTCTTCGGGGTGAACTCGGCAGTGGGCGAGATGAAGCCCACCCAACCGGGATAGCGCTTGCCGGGAAAGCTGTCGGTGCTGATCAGCGCCCGGGCGCCCGGGCGCACCTGGCCCAGGTAGCTCTCCGGCAGATAGCTACGCACCCAGACCGGGTCGGTCAGCGCCAGGGTCAGCACTGGCGTCTGCGGGGTGACGAAATCGCCCTGTTCGACGATGCGTTCGCGGACGATGCCGGCGACCGGGGCGTACAATTCGGCATCCTTGAGTGCCTGTGCGGTTTCCGCCAGCACCGCCCGGGCAGCGTCCACCTGGGCGTTGGCCGTACGGCTGTTGGCCTCCGCCTCGTCCGCCTGCTCCCGGGATGCCAGCTTGCTGGCCGCCAGGGTTCGGGTGCGCTGGTCGGTCAGCTGCGCGGCGTGGGCCGCCGCCTGGGCCGCCACCAGTTCGGCGCTGGCCCGATCCAGCGCGGCCTGCAGCCGCTCCGTATGCAGCCGGGCCAGCAACTGGCCCGGCTGCACGCGGTCGCCTTCCTGAACCAAGAGCTCGGCCACGTGTTCACTGCCGTTGAAAGCCAGGCGGATCTCGCGAATGTCGACGTTGCCGTAGAGCACCAGGTCATTGTCCTGCGGCGGTGGTTGTTGTTCGACGAGCCACCAATAGCCGGCCGCAGTCAGCACGGCCACCGCGATCACTACTGCCAGCGTGCGCTGCTGTCTACTCAAGCGATCCATCTCCTCTGCAGTTTTCGATCAAGATCGTCCACGCCTCGCGCATCGCGTACCGGCCATCGCCGCCATGACGCGCGGCCATGCCGATTATGGGTAGTCTACAGCCCAACCTGCAGGCCGATCTCCAGCACCCGCTCCGGCGGCAGCCGGTAGTAGGCGGTGGCCCGCAGGGCATTGCGGGACAACGAGCCGACCAGAATCACGATCGTCAGCGGGATCACATAGGCATCCAGCGCGGGCGCGGCCACCCTCAGCCCCTCCACCGCACTCAGCACCGAGATGGCCGGTGTGATGGTGCCGTCACCGTAAAGCAGGCAGGCGCCGAACAGTCCCAGCAGCATCAGCCAGTAGCGGGGCTCGCCGGGTTTGGTGCGCCCGGGGTTGAGCAGCGCCACCAGCGCGATGATGCCGCCTTCCCCCTGGTTGTCGGCGCGCAGCACGAACAGCAGGTACTTGACGGAAATAACCAGCATCAGCGCCCACAGGATCAGCGACAGCACGCCCAGCAAGTCCGGCCGATCCAGCGGCGGTGAGCCGGCACCGCCGAAGCTTTCACGCAAAGCGTAGAGCGGGCTGGTGCCGATGTCGCCGAACACCACGCCCAACGCGGCCAGCATGGCCGCACGATCTGCCGGCAGCGGCGTTGCCGGTTTGTCCACCACCGTGTTCATTGTGTCCCCCGCACCCTGCTCTGTCCGCGCAGCAGCCCCCTGCAACCGCCACAGTCATTCAAGTCAGCGATACCGGTCGGCAGCGTGCTAGCCGAACCCCAGCATCAGGTACACCATCAGCAGGGCGCCGACCACCGCGATGGCCAGATTGGCCGCGGTGCCGCACCAGAGCATGTAGCCCGGCGGTATCTCGGCAGGTGACAGGCGTTTTACGACCCGCTTGAACTGCAGCACCGAAAACAGGCTCATGATCAGGGCGAGTGCGATCAGCGCCAGGCCGAGTATGAAGGACATGTGACGCTGGCCGGCAACATCGGACAGGTTCAACACCTTGATGAACAGCCCGAAGCGCTCGATGACGAATCCCAAGGCAATCAGGGACACGGCGGTACGGTTCCAGGCCAGCAGCGTCCGCTCGGCGGCGAACAGGACCCGCGGGTCGTCAAGATATGACATATGCTTCCAGACTCCAGTGTGAGAAACACGTACAGCGCGCGATTAGCTTGGTTCCCCACGCGACGTGCGGCATGCATGTCGCACCATCAACGCTAGCCGACCGCAGGAGCGGGCGCATCCACGCCGCCCGACTCACAATCCCGCCAGGTAGAGGATATAGCTGTTGAGCATGTAGATGACGAACAGCATCACGCTGGTCCAGCCTACCGTATGCAGCACCCGCCCCTTGGGACGGTAGATCAGACCAATGATCGCCAGGCCGGTCATCATGATGGCGGAGAACACCGTCACCCCGTGCACCGGCGACACCTGACCCAGCAGTGGTCCCTGCGTGTAGAGGGCGTCGTCCACGGCCAGGATCAGCATGTTGAACAGGTTGCTGCCCAGCAGGTTGGCAACCGCCATGTCGAGCGCCCCGATACGCATGGCGGCCACCGACACCACCATCTCCGGAATGGTGGTGGCCACGGCGATGAACACGCTGCCGACGAAACTCTGCTGCCAACCCATGTCCCGGGCGATGTGATCGCCGACGAAGGGCAACGCGATGCCTGCCACCACCACCACCAGTGCCGCCGCCGCATAGCGCGCCACTGCCTGGCGCAGGCTCAGCTCCGGCCGCTTGTCGGGGGCATGTCCGGTGAACGCCGCAACATGGGTTTTTTCGTACTGGAACACGCTGCGCACCGCCACGCCGTACATGATGAAAGCGATGGGCGAATACAGGCCGACATGCCAAATCGCCTGCTGGTAACCGTTCTGGGACACCAGGATGCTGAAGCCGGCGTAGCTGAGCATGACCACGCCGAACCCCGCCGACAGGATGTGGCCCTGGCTAGATTCACGATACAGCGACTGACCCCGGTGCAGAAAATCCAGCACCACGAAGATGCACAGGTTGATGACGCAGGCCCCCAGGGCATTGCCCACGGCGATGTCGGGCAGGTTGGCCACCGTTACCGAGGTCACCCCGGTGACCAGTTCCGGCAACGAGGTCACGGTGGCCAGCATCACCACCCCCACCCAGCTGCCGCCCAGACCCGCCTTGTCGGCGATGACATCCCCGAACAGGGACAACTTGACACCGGCGAAGCCGATGACCACCAGGCAGGCAACGAACTCCAGCCATGGCAAGAACCCAAGGAGTGACATCGGGCGGGGCTCCGGTTTATCGGTTAAGTAAGCGCGGCGTGCCGCGGTGCCAAGTATCGCCATCTAGCAAATGACGCGACAGGGTTGTCAACCGGACAGCAAGGGCGAAACGGCGATGCCATGCACGATGCCGATACCGATGGCAGTCATGCGACCCGGCGGCAGAAGCGCCTGTGCCAGAGAGCGTCGATCGGCTCTGCTGATGCACGGCGGGTAATCAGTATGAAGATCATGTAACGCAGGGAGGTCTGCTCAAGTCCTCTCCTCGGCAACATACAAATTAATCAGGCCCGGGGTAGCAATACCCCCTTCCAACGACACCTGAACCTCAAGTAACCAGGCGGAGGAACCACGCATCAAGTGGCGCCCCAAGCCAGCGCCTTTTACCGGCAGCCGCGATATAGTGATGCAAGCATAGCCTACCGGTTCTCATCGCATGTACCTCAGCGGGTCCACATCCACTTCGCCACTGACCGCCTGTCACGACTGTGACCTGGCGCAGCGACTGCCGCCGGCGCCAAGCCACGGCAGCCTGCGCTGCGCCCGCTGCGGCGCCGTGCTGCGCCGGTACACCGGCGACCCCGTGGAGA
>Ga0272444_10003593_pt1 | contig 13886 bp, 12 predicted proteins | sample SSMForm13_FD_201033 | JGI IMG/M metagenome (GOLD analysis project Ga0272444, IMG submission 201033) | Marine sediment archaeal communities from Little Sippewissett salt marsh, Falmouth, MA, United States - SSM-Form-13 | ecosystem: Environmental > Aquatic > Marine > Wetlands > Sediment ...
CGCTCATGCTCATCGGCATGAGCGTGGGGCAATCCACGACGATCTATGGTTTTCTGGTGAGCCTGCTGCTCATCTTTTTCGGATTTGTGGAGGACACGGCCATCAGCGCCGCCATGAAGCTCCTCGGAGCGGGACTCTCGTCCGGTTTCGGAGGGATCGGTCCGGGCATCGGCCTCGGTATCGTAGCGGCGGGCGCCGTGAAGTGGGTCGCCCGGAACCAGGAAGCCACGGGCGTTTTGACCCGGACCATGCTTGTCGGGATGGCTGTGACCGAATCCACATCCATCTACGCATTGATTGTTTCCCTTTTGTTGATCGTTGTTTTCTAAAGGTGGGGAGAGCCCGCCGATTCTTTTCTCAGGAGGTTTGACCATGGATATTTCGGGACAGGATTTCGTTCAGGGATTGGCGTTCTTGGGTGCAGGGATCGCCATGGGCCTCGGCGCCATCGGCCCGGGCGTTGGAGAGGGTTTTGTGGGCGGAAAGGCCTGTGAGGCCATCGGAAGAAAGCCGAACGAAGCCGGTCTTCTCACCCGGACCATGCTCGTGGGGCAGGCCGTCTCCGAGTCCACGGGAATCTACTCGCTGGTCGTCGCACTGCTGCTTCTGTTCGTCGTCTAACATCCATTATTCGAACGGTGTCGGACCATGATTAGCGTCAATGCAACCCTCTTTGTTCAGGTGCTCCATTTCCTCTTGATGGTGTTCATCATGAACCGGCTCATGCTGCGCCCGACCATGCGTCAGATCGACGAGCGGGAGAAGCACATCGAGCAGGCGAAGAAGGACTCCGAGGATATGGCGATCGAAGCGGACCGGCTTTCCGAAAAGCGCCTCTTTATAGAAAGGGAGGCCCGTAAGAAGGCGGGACAGGAGCGTGCCGCCCTCAAGCAGGAAGCAACCTCCAAGGCCGAGACGATCTATGAAGAAACGCGTGGAGAGGTGTCCGAAATCCGTGAGCGCATGGACAGAGAGATCGAAGCTCAGGTGAAAGAGGCCATGGCCGTGCTTGATCGCGAGGTAGCGGTACTGGCGGGAGAAATCGTGGAAAAGATCACCGGCAGGAGGGTAAGCCATTGAGCCGCGTCGCTGAACATCGACGACTGGGATTTGTTTTCGCGGCTGTCCTTGCGGCCGTTTTTCTGTGGCTTCTTCCCGGAGAGGTCCTTGCCGCGGAAAAGATCAGCGAAGGAAGAAAGATCTACGATACGATCCTGCGATGGGTCAACTTCGGCATCCTGGTCTTTTTCTTCATGAAGTACGGCAAGCCGGCCCTGATGAACTTTCTCACCGGGGAACGCAAGAGGATTCAGCGAACCCTGCACGAGATCGAGAAGGATCTCAACCTCTCGAAAATGCGCGTGCAGGAAGAGTCCGAGAAACTTGAATCCATCGATGCATCCCTCGAGAAAGTCCGCGAGGAAATCATCCAGATGGGCGAGCGGGAGAAAGCGCGGATTCTGAAGGATGCAAGCCTCAACGCGAATCAGATGATCAAGGAGGCGAAAAACGAATCCGGTATCAAAGTGGAGGGCGCCATACAGAAACTCAACGACGGTCTCGTGGAAAAGGCGGTATCCATGGCCCAAGCGAAGCTTCGAGAGGCATTCACGGACCAGGATCACGAGATGATGATTCAAGGATTCATGAGCCGTCTGGATGAGGTCAAGATCGAGGAGGGAACCGCACCCTAGCCGGCGTCCTCGCACAGAGCCATCCCTGTTTCACGATTCCGCTCCGGTTCGATTCCAGGCCCGGGGCGGTTTTTTTTCGACCGTCAGGAGAGGGGAATCCCATATCGGTTCATTTTTTCGTACAGGGCCTTTCGTGAGATGCCCAGGCATTTCGCCGCAAAGCTCTTGTTGCCGCGGCACCGGTCCAGGGTCAAGCGGATCAGCTCCATCTCCAGGTCTTTCAGGCTGACCCCATGCTCCGGCAGGTCCCGAAGGAGACCCTGAGCTTGGATCCCGCCCGCTGCTCCGACGTCTTCCGGGGCCTTTTCGAAAACGTCATCAGCGGTGATCAGGCGTCCCTTGGATAGAATCACGCCCCTGGCGATGGCGTTGATCAGCTCGCGGACATTGCCCGGCCACGGGTGCGCCATGAGGCGGCTCATGGCCTCCGCGGTGACGCCCTCCACGGGTTTTCCGTATTGCCGGGCATAGTGGCGGATGTAGTGATCGGTTAGAAGAGGGATGTCGTCGCGTCGCTCTCGAAGAGGCGGGACGCGAATGGAGATGACTTCGATTCGATACAATAGATCCCGCAGGAATCGATCGTCTTCGATCATGGCCTGAAGATCCAGGTTCGTAGCGGCGATGATGCGTACGTCCACGCTTCTCGATTCCACTCCTCCTACCGGCTCGAGATGCTTCTCCTGAAGAAACCGGAGGAGCTTGCTCTGAAGGCGTTTGCTCATGTGCCCGATTTCGTCCAGAAAGAGGGTGCCACCGTCGGCCGCTTCCAGGCGGCCTTTCTTCTCTGAGGTGGCGCCGGTAAAGGCGCCCTTGACATACCCGAACAGCTCGGCCTCCAGAAGGCTCTCCGTGAGGGCGGCGGAGTTGATGCACACGAGCGAGGCCTCCCGCCTCGAACTCTCCAGATGCAGGGCCCTGGCCAGAAGCTCCTTGCCGGTCCCGGTCTCCCCGTAGATCATGATCGATGCGTCCGTGGTTCCTACGGTCCGCACCATCTCGAAGATGCGCTGCATCTCCATGCTGGCCCCGATCAGGTCGTGAAACGCCTGCTCTTCCCGGACCTTTCTCTTGAGGGACGTGAGCTGCCTGGAGATGGACGATTCGCGGATCGCCTTTTCCACGACGATCATGAGCTCTTCGAAATCCAGGGGTTTGATGAGGTAGTTCGTGATACCGCCCTTCATGGCCTGAACCGCCGACTTCACCGTGCCATGGGCGGTCATGATCACAAAGGGCGGAGGCTCGCGGACGTCGCGCACCTTCTGGTAAAGCTCGATGCCGTTCATGCCGGGCATCTTGAGGTCGGAGAGAACAAGATCCACATCTTGCCTTTGCTTGAACAGCTTCAAGGCCTCGGACCCGCTCGCCGCCTGAAGCACCTCGTAGCCCTCGTCGGCGAGGATGGCCGTCAGAACCTTTCGCGTGTTCTTTCGATCATCCACGAGCAGAATGGTTTCGTTCATGACTCTTCCCTTTGATCGGTAGTGAAGTCGGCGGGCCACTCGACGATCACGCGGGCGCCTCCCCCTTCGACATTTCGAATGCGAATGGTCCCTTCGTGTCCTTCCATGATCCCCAGGCTCAAGGGAAGTCCCAGGCCGGTTCCCGTATCCTTGGTGCTGAAAAAGGGGTCGAACACGTTCTTCAGGTCTTCCTCCGGGATGCCCGTACCCTGATCCCGAATGACGATGCGGGCCCAGAGCTCGTCCTTACCAGAGATCCCCCTCTTCAGCACCAGACCGGAGGCAAAGCGAATCACCCCGCCGTCCGGCATGTCATCCATGGCGTTGACCATCAGGTTGATGAGGACCTGCTCCATCTGGTTGGGGTCGATGAGAAGGGGCGGCATCTCCGCGTCGAGCCGGTTTCGAAAGGTAATGCCCTGCTGCTCGGCCTGACTCTTGAACAACTCCTGGGCGGACTGGATCAACCGGTTGACATCCGTTGGCGCCCGCTTGGGCGGGGACTGCCGGGCAAATGTGAGAAAATCGGACACAAAGGCGTTCAGTCGATCGATCTCTTCCGAAACGAGGCCGCCGTACTCACGGATCAGCTCATCTTCCGCGCGGCGCCTCTGAAGGAGGACGATTGCTCCTTTCATGGCGTTCAGGGGATTGCGGATTTCGTGTGCCACGCCGGCGGAGAGCCGGCCCAGGCTGATGAGTTTTTCCGATCGAACCAGCTCGTCCTGCGTCCGGGAGAGGTGCCGAACCATTCGATTGAAGGCCCGGGTGAGATCCCCGAGCTCGTCGCTCGATCGAACCGGGATTTCCTGTTTCAGGTCACCGTCCGCGATTCGGTGCGTGGCGCTGACGAGATCGCGAACCGGCTTGAGCATGTAATAGGAGAGAAGGACGATTCCAAGCACGGCACAGACCAGGATCATAAGCACCAGCTGAATGACGCGGGTTTGAATCACCCCCGCTTCCTTCATGAACTCGCTGCTGGGAATGGTTGCCGCAAGGGACCAGCCCATTCCGGGAATGGGGGCAAAGGCGGCCAGCTTGTCTTCTCCTGTGTAGGTATAATGCCTCCAGCCCAGGGAACCGGAGATCATCTCCCGAATGAGACCTGCAAGGCTCGAATCGGGATAGGTCTCGAGATTGAACTCGTACGGGGTGAACCGCGGATGGGCAATGCTTCGCCCTTGCCGGTCCACGAGAAAGGCGTATCCCTCCTTGCCCACATGGATGGTGCGGACGATCTCCCGTATCTTCTCGTAGTCCAGGTCAATCACCACAATGCCGGCAAATTCCTTCCAGGCCGAAAAGATGGGTTTGGCCCAATGGATGATGTAGCCTTTGCGCTCCCTGGACGGGACGATTTCCGAGACGCGGATCTCTTCGTTTCCGGCCTCACGGACCCCCTCGAAGAAAGGACCCCGAACGGTTTGCATGGGAGCGTGAATCTCCCCGGAGCGCCCCACCTTGATTCGCTCCTCTCCATTCGGATCAATGTAGCGGATTCGATAGTAGCTCGGCGTCCTGGAGATGAAATCGCGAAAGAGCCGCACAATGTTGTCATGGTTGAATTCGGCTTCCGTGCTCAGACGGAAGAGACGGGCCAGATGGTAATCGTCCAGCACGGGGAGGCTGGAGATGGTGTTCAGATCCAGGCGGCACGTGTAAAAGATGGCGTCGATGCGATTCGCCGTGGCGCGCACCTTCAGCATCTGTTCCTGTCGAACCAGGCGGTTGATCCGTTCCGCGGAAGCACGATAGGAAAAGTAGCCTACCGTGGTAATGGGTAAACAGACGAGGGGTAGGATGAACAAGAGGAGTTTGATGGAAATGGAGAATCGGATTTTCATTTCGGATCGGCGTCCTGCCTTTGGCACAAGAGTAGGACAGGGTCTTCACCGTGTCAACCGGCAAGCCTTTCGACAAGCCTTTCAGGGGCTCCGCGGCTGTTGTTTTCCGAGGGACTGTGCTATATCGGAAACAGCGAACAGGCAACCCCGTGGTCCGTCGAAGCCGAATCGCGGGACGAATCAGGTTCCAGTCGCGGGTATGTCCAGCCATGAGAAAAATCCTTGAAATCGCCTTCCTGTTGACGCTCTTCGTCGTCTGGGGGTGCACATGCCTTTTCGAAACGGCCCATGCCCGCGATGAGATCGTGCTCGGCGTGGCCACCTCCCTCACCACCCTGGAGGGCGGGGAGTGCCTCAAGGCGGTCCAGTTGGCCGTGGAGCAGATCAACGGAGCCGGGGGCGTTCGAATGGGCATGAGGCGGCTGCCCCTGAGAGTCGAGGCCGTGGATCTTCGGGATGCCTCTCCCTCCACGCCCTTGAGCAGCGCCCTCGAACGCTTGGACCGCTTTCTCACGGACCGGACCGTGGATGCCGTGCTCGTGGGATTTTTTCGGTCCGAGGCCCTGCTTGCGGGAATGGAGATGATCGCCCGCCACCGGATCCCTTTCCTGGGGACCATTGCCATGTCGCCCGCATCCGAAGCCAAAATCATTCGCTCGAGTCGGTTCAGGTACTTCTTTCGACTGGGCCTCAATTCCAAATACCTGGTGGAGTATCTGATCCAGACCATGAAGTTTCTCAAGGAGCGCTTCGGGATCTCCAAGGTCCATATCCTGAGTCAGGACGTTGCATGGGCACGCACGACCGTCTCTCTTCTCATGAAGCTCTATTTCGAGCGTGCCCATTGGGAGGTCCTGGGGCTGGACAACATCCCTATGGGCGTCGCGGATTTCACCGAGAACCTGGCCCGGGCAAGGGCGAAGGGGGCCGAGCTGATCCTCCCCATTTTCGACATGCCCGAGAGCGAGGCCCTGGTCCGCCAGTGGAAGCAGTCGGAAAACCCTGCACTTCTCTGTGGATTCATCTCTCCCATGGTCGGTCCGGGGGCCTGGCGAGGCTTCCAGGGCCGTATTGCAGGAGCCTTGAGTGTGGTGTTCGAGCTGGGAAATGTCCCTTCGGCAGCCTATGCACCGGCCATGCGGTTCTACAGGGCCTATGAAGAGCGGTTCGGCAGGGCCGTCGAGGCGGGACATGGACCGGCGCCTGCCTACGATTCGGTCTTCGTGCTGGCCGAGGCCGTTGAACGTGCGGGGACCCTGGAGCCGGACGCCCTGGTCGCAGCCCTGGAGCGGACGGACCGGCAGGGGGCCATGGGGCGCATTCGTTTCCATCGCGGGCACCAGACCGTTTTCGGTGAGGATCCCCGCGAGGAAGCCCTCGCCTGCGTCATCCAGTGGACTCAGGACGGCGAGCGGCGGGTGGTCTATCCTCCCTCCATTTCCGAAGGTGAGATTCAACTGCCTTGATCTCAACGCGGGGATGGCACTCGGCCGTTTCCCTTGGAACCAGACGCCTGTAACGTTTCGAAACACATCCGTAACCTTTTGTCTCTGCTGGAGATTCTTCTGCATTCTCAGGGCCCGCCCTCGGGATATCGAGAAAAGGGTGTTACGAATCGTAACACCCGGAATGCGTCCCGTTTTGTTTAACGCGGAGAACCCTTTGAAATCCCATCTTTTTCCCCGGTTTCATCCCGAAGGCATGCCCCTTGCAGTCGTTCATGGGATGCCGAGAACCTGGCTCGCACCCGTGATCGGCCCCACCCTGCCTATGCGGCACCAGGAGGCGACCGATCCTGACGCGGCACGATCCCGGGCGCCATGGGAACCGGATTTTCTTTTGGGACGACGCACGGTCCGGAGAAACGCCCGGCCGTGCGAAGCTGCAGAAAAAGCGTACTGGTGCCTGCGGGCGAAGCCGTTCGACACGCGATCCCCAACCCTTCAAACGAGCGTCCCGAACACGGAAGGGAAGGGCGCTCACGCACAAAGGAGGAAAGTGATGAAACGAATGCTTGCGATCTCGGTTCTCTTGCTCTCCATGCTGGCCGTCTGGGGGGCTCCGGCCCAGCCTGTTCTGGCGGCGGATCCCATCATCCTGGGCGTACCCACCTCCCTCGGGTTTCTGGAAGGCAAGGAGGGGCTCTTCTGTGTCAACATGGCGGTGGATGAGATCAACAAGGCCGGCGGCGTGAATGTGGGCGGAGAGAAACGTCCGTTCAAGGTCGTGGCGATCGATGCTCGGGGCGCTGAGCCCGGCGTGCCCGTGGCGGACGTGATTCGGGCCCACAAGAAGGTCATTCTCGAAGACAATGCGGATTTTGTCATATTCGGGTCGTTTCGTTCCGAGTGTGCTGTTGCCTGCATGGACGTGGTCAGCCAGTACAAAAAGCCCATGATCCTCGGCACGGCCATGGCTCCGAGTATGGAGGCCAAGATCAAGGGGGACTACGACAAGTACAAGTACACCTTCCGGACCTGCCTGAACGCGGTGTTTCTCGTGAAATACCTGGCTGGCACCATGGCCTACCTGAACAAAGAGTTCGGGTTTAACAAGGTCTTCATCATGAACCAGGACGTGGCCTGGGCGAGGGCGACCGGCGACATCATGATCAAGAAGTTTTTTGAGAAGGCAGGCTGGGAGATCGTAGGCAGGCAGGCCTACCCCACCGGGTCCTCGGACTTCTCCTCCTCCCTCATGAAGGCCCGGGCGGGCGGCGCGCAGGTGATCCTTCCCATCTTCGACATGCCCCAGAGCGGCATTCTCGTGAAGCAGTGGAAGGCCATGCAGATTCCCGCCGTGATGGCGGGGTTCATCTCGCCTCTGGCTGGACCCGGCTCCTGGGAGCTTTTCGACAAGAAGATCGACGGCGCCATGAACTGCATCTTCGAGGTCGGGAACATGCCTGTGCAGAAGATCCCCGAGTCGGTGGCGTTCTACAACAAGTACAAGGCGCGGTACGGGAAGCCCATCGAGGCGGGGCACTCCCCGGCGCCGGCCTACGAGATGGTGCAGGTCCTCAAGGAGGCCATTGAGCGGGCCGGGACCGTGGACGGCGACGCCGTGGTGGCGGAGCTCGAAAAAACGGACCGCCAGGGCGCCATGGGCCGGATTCGATTCAATGACGGTCACCAGGTGGTTTACGGCGATGATCCTGCAGAGACGGCCATGGGCTGCATGTTCCAGTGGCAGGACGGCAAGCGCATCGTGGTCTACCCCGAGAGCGTGGCCGAAGGGAAAATCCGTCTGCCGGAAGGGTTGAAAGCGGTCAACTGATCGTTCCGGCGTCCTCTCAGACGTCCCGGCCCGTCATGCCGGCCGCCTTTTTCCAGGCCGGCATGACCGCCGGGACCCCTCCTGAACAGGGAGCGAACCATGCTTGCGGGCACCCTCGTCTACGGGTTCATCAACAGCGCCATCCTGGCGCTGGTCGCGCTCGGGTTCAATCTGACCTTCGGGATCAGCGGCGTGGCCAACTTCGCCTACGGAGCGCTCTACATCTTCTCGGGCTTCCTCACCTGGATCCTGCTGAACTCCCTGGGGCTTCCCTATCTCGTGTCCGTGGCGGTGGCCATTGTCTGCTCCGGACTGCTGGGGCTCATCATCTACTACACGGTGATCCTTCGAGTCAAAGGACTGGCCCTCTCCGAGGTCATGGCCACGTTCGGCCTGGGCCTGGCCATCATGGAGCTCTTCCGGTACTTCGACTTCGTGGGTTTTCGCTACACGCTTCCGGTCTTCTTTGACGGCAGCCTGGTGATGGGGCAGGTGTACATCGATTATCAGCGCCTCATCATCGGGGGCATGGCCGTGGCGCTCACCCTGTTTCTCTGGTGGTTCACGCGTCACACCCGGATCGGTCTCGCCTTTCGGGCCATTGCCCAGGACGAGCGCACCGCCCTGACCTTCGGCATCGACTCCGACAAGATCGGGGCGCTGAGCATGGCGTTCGGCGCGGCCCTCGCCGCAGTGGCCGCTATCGTGATTCTTCCGCTCGGGACCATTGCCGTTGAAGGCGGATACGAGGTCCTCATCAACGCCCTGGCCGTCTGCATCGTAGGCGGGCTGGGGAGCACCGTGGGCATTCTTGTGGCGAGCGTCATTATCGGCTTTGCCCAGACCTTTACGGCCAACTACCTGGAGCCGCACTGGATGTTCCTGGTCAGCCTGATCGCCATCGCCCTGGTGCTGGTGGTGAAGCCGTCGGGCATCTTCGGTAAGCAGAAGGAGCTCGAGGAGCGGATTTGATGGCCGGAGTTTCCATGGGCATAAGGGTGTTCGCAGGGCGGGGCTTTCCACCCCGCCGGAAGACAGGATAGCCCTCCGGCTGAAGAAGAGATCGGAAGGAACATTTTCGGCGGAGTTTCGTTTTCAGAATAGGGCATCATGAAAAAACGCAAGGAAAGAATCGATCGGGGAATCAAGGCCCGCTCCGAGGACATTTTCGCCCTCACGAGCTGGCGCGAGATGCTCTACCTGCTCGCGCCCCGAGCCATCCCCGTGGTGGGACTCCTGGTGGTCATACCGCTGACGAGCGCCTACTGGCAGGAGGTCTTCATCTCCACCTCCGTATACGCGATGCTTGCGATCAGCTGGGACCTCCTGATCTCGGCAGGGCTCGTATCGCTCGGGCAGGCCCTGTTCTACGGGGTGGGCTCGTACATTGCCGGCTCCCTGAACTACTACTGGGGACTGGGGCCCCTCTGGACCCTGCCCATCGCCACCGTGGCCGGTGGCGCCCTCTGTACGCTCATGCTGCTCCCGGTCCTGCGCCTTCGGGGCATCTACTTTGCCATGGTCACGCTGGTCCTGCCGCTCATGTTCCTCCGCCTGGTGGAGGCCACACGGATTCTTGGCGGCACCGAGGGCATGACCGGCCTGACGCCCTTTCCCACCCCCACCATCTCGCTCTATGTGATCCAGATCGCCCTGCTGTGCGCGCTTTTCGGCTTCCGGCGCCTCATGAGCTCGGATTACGGTCTGGTGGTGAAGGGAATCAACGACAGCGACCGGGCCGTGATGAGCGCCGGCATCAACATCTACTGGTACAAGACCCAGGTCCTGTTTCTGGGCGCGTGCGTGGGGTCCTTTGCCGGCGCCTTCGGCACCCACTTCGACATGTTCGCCGGGATGCCCGGATTCGCCCTGGACTACTCCATCATGCCCGTGGCCGCGGCCGTGGTGGGCGGCATGGGCACGTTCGCCGGTCCCCTGGTGGGAGCGTTCATCCTGGTTCCCCTCTCCGAGGTCCTTCGGGCCCTGGGCGCGCTTCGAATCGTGCTCTACGGACTCTTCCTGGTGGTCTTCGTGGTGGGTGTGCCCGAGGGCATCTTTCACTACGTGCAGAGAAAATATCATCAGTTCGAACGATGGGTGGTGGTGGAATGAACACGGAAAAGGACCCCCTGCTCAAAGTCTCCAACCTGACCAAGTCCTTCGGCGGAGTCATGGCCGCATTCGACATCAGCTTCGAGGTCCGAAAGGGTGAGCTTCTGGGCATCATCGGACCCAACGGATCCGGCAAGACCACGCTGGTGAACCTCATCACCGGTTTTGTCAAGCCCGACTCGGGAAGGGTGGAGTACGGGGGACGGAACATCACGGGCTGGCCTCCCTACAAGATCGTGAGCCTGGGCGTGGCGAGGACGTTCCAGATGGTGCGCCCGTTCTACCAGCTCCCCGCGTTCAAGAACCTCATCGTGCCGCTCTCGTCCCCCCGAGTCAAGAAGCTGGCCGGAGGCAAGTACGGGCACCGAGACGCCGTGGCCCTCGATCTTCTTGAGGAGGTGGGCTTCGAGCGGGACGCCCGGGTGGCTTACAAGTCTGCCGGCTCGCTCCCCCAAGGGTATCTCAAGCGGCTGGAGCTGGCCAAGGGCATGGCCCTCAGGCCGGACCTGATCATCCTGGACGAGCTCTTCTCCGGGCTGAGCCTGGCCGAGGTGGCGAGCATCGTGCCCATCATCGAGAAGCTCGTGCTCCAGGGAAAGACCATCATCATGATCGAGCACCGGCTCAAGGAGCTCTTCCGCATCGCGGATCGGGTCGTGGTGCTCAACTTCGGAGAGAAGATCGCAGAAGGGGCGGGCAGCGAGGTCATGGAGAGCGACGCGGTCAAGCATGCGTACCTCGGCAGCGAGACCTGATCCCCCTGATCCCGGACCCGTATAAAAGGATGTGCTATGCTTTCCGTGAAGAACCTGATGGTGTTTTTTGAAAACGCCCTTGCGCTGAACGACTTCAGCATGGAGATCAAGGAGGGCCAGATCGTAGGGGTGATCGGATCGAACAGCGCCGGAAAGACCACCCTGATGAACACCGTCTCCGGGCTGATCATCGACATGCGCATCAAGGAGAGCCGTCGGGGCGGGGAGCGCATCACCGTCTACGGCGAGATTACTTACAAGGGCAAGGACATCACCCAGGTCCGGCCGAATCAGCGCGTGCGTCACGGGATCGTCCTCTGCCGCGAACGGCACCCGGTGTTCCCGGAAAGCGATGTCAAGGAAAACTTGAAGATTGCAGGCTATCTCCGCAAGCACAAAGAGGTTCAGGAGGGCGTAGAGCAGGCCTTTCGGCTCTTTCCCGCCCTCGAGAGGCTCAAGAACCGCAAGGCGGGCTTCCTGAGCGGCGGAGAGCAGCAGATGCTCGCCATCGGCATGGCCCTCGTGGTCAAGCCCGAGCTGCTTCTTCTGGACGAGCCTCTACTGGGCCTGAGCCCCATGATGCAGAAGCTCCTGGTGGAGGCCATCGTGCGGCTGCGGGCCGAGTCCGGCATCACCGTAGCCCTGAGCGAGCAGTTCGCACGGCCCGTGCTCCCCATCATCGACTTCGGGTACGTGATCGAGAACGGCATGCTCTCCCTGACCGGCACGGGAGAGGAGCTCATGGACAATTCGGAGGTCAAGGCCGCCTACTTCGGCGTTTAGGGACGGATCCTATGAAACGGGAGCTACCTTTTCAAAACACGTTCGAGGCCTTTCGGGCCGCGGTGAAAAAACACGGGGACAAGACCGCCGTCATCTACCTGGGGACCCGCTTCAGCTACAACAAGATGCTGGAGCTGGTGGAAGGCTTTGCCTGGTCCCTTCGCGAGCACGGGATCTCCGAGGGCAACCGGGGCGTGCTCTACCTCCCCAACTGCCTGCAGTGGGTCATCGCCTGGCTGGGCACCCAGCGGGCCGGGGCCGAGATCGTGCCCATTACGCCCATCTACACCGTGAACGACCTCACCTACATCGCCAATGACAGCCAGTCAAAGTTCATCGTCTGCGCGGACACGAACTACGGCTACGTGAAGCAGGCCCTGGACGAGACCGGCCTCGAGACCGCTATTGTCTCACGCCTGTCGGATCTGCTGCCCTGGTGGAAGCGTCTCTTCGGCTGGGCCTTTGACAAGGTGCCGCGGGGAAAGGCCTCGTGGCGGGAAGGGGAGACCTTCTCGCTGCGCTCCATGGTCCTCAAAGGGAAGGGGAGGCCCCTGCCGCCCATGGAAAGGCAGGAGCGGGACACCATGGAGATCCTCTATACCGGGGGGACCACCAAGTTTCCCAAGGGCGTGCCCATGTCCCACGGCCTCTACCTCGAGTCCGCCCTGGAACAGATCGTCTGCAGCAACGCCCTGTTCCCTCCGGAAGAGGCCGTGGTGATCGGCACGGTACCGCTTTTTCACATTCTCGGACAGACCACGGCCCTCAGCACCCTCCTTATGGGCGGGACCATCGTGCTCATGCCCAAGGTGAACCTGGACGCCATCTTCGACGTGATCCATCGCTACAAGGCCACCACCCTCATCGGGGTCCCCACCCTCTACCGCATGATCCTCGAGCACGACCGCCTGGAGATGTACAACCTGAGTTCCCTCACCTACTGCTTCAACGGCGGCGACGTCCTGCCCGTGGAGGTGAACGAGCGCTGGCGCAAAAAGTTCGGGCGGCCCATCTATCAAGGCTACGGCGCCACCGAGACCTGCGGGGGCGTCTCCATGTGCCCCACGGACCGGGACAACCCGGTCAAGAGCATCGGGCAGGTGGTCCCCAGCAAGGAGATCCGGATTGTGGATCATGAGACGCTGGAACCGGTGGAGCCCGGCACCCCGGGCGAGCTTCTGGTCCACTCCGAACGCATGGTGCGCGCCTACTGGAACAAGCCCGAGGAGACGGCTGAGGCCTTTGTCGAAATGGACGGGACGCTCTTTTACCGCACGGCCGACGTGATCAGCCAGGACGAGGAGGGCAACCTCTACTTCATCGACCGCACCGTGGACACGATCAAGCACAAGGGCTACCGGGTCTCCTCCTCCGAAGTGGAGTCCGTGCTTCAGGAGCACCCCTCGGTCATCGGCGCCTGCGTGGTGGGGCTTCCGGACGAAAAGGTGGGGGAGCGCATCAAGGCCTTTGTGGTGCTGAAAGAGGACGTCAAGGGCATCACGGGCTACGACCTCATCCGCTGGTGCCGGGGCAGGCTCGTGAACTACAAGATCCCCCAGTACATCGAGTTCCGGGACATGCTTCCCAAGAGCAAGGTGGGGAAGCTCCTTCGAAGGGAGATTCGAAGCGAGGAGAAGCGAAGAGCGGAGTCGTGAGAGCCCGCTCCATCGATCAAAAAACGCCACCGCCCCACCGGCCGATCTCCGGCAGTGGGGCGGTGGCCGTTTCATGGATCTGAATGGGGCGGCAATCCAGGGCAGAGAATGAATTCCATCCCTCCTCCGGACGCCGGCGGGAACCCTTTCAGGGGCATCAGAAGTCCTTGAATTGGCCCTCGTCCATCGGAATCACCTGATTCGGATCGACCTCCTTGGATCCCCGGGCCACCGGTCCGGCTGCCGGCAGATGCGAGACATCGGCTCTCTCGCCCGAGTGGCCGCGGATCGTCAAACC
>Ga0272444_10003595_pt1 | contig 13882 bp, 10 predicted proteins | sample SSMForm13_FD_201033 | JGI IMG/M metagenome (GOLD analysis project Ga0272444, IMG submission 201033) | Marine sediment archaeal communities from Little Sippewissett salt marsh, Falmouth, MA, United States - SSM-Form-13 | ecosystem: Environmental > Aquatic > Marine > Wetlands > Sediment ...
CAAAGCCATTGAGAACGGACTGAAGGTTAACGGCAGACTGCAGTTTATCGAAATATCGGCTCTCACAGGAGAGGGAATGGAAGATTGGTATAATTGGATTTTAGCAAATGCGGGGTAGCTGCTCGCCACTTATCATATCCACGATCCTGGTTGATCCAACAAGGGTTTTGATTTTTACCCCTGGCTCACCATTACTTACCCTGCCAATAATTGCAGCCTCACGGCCAAGAGGATGGCTCTTGATAGCCTTGAGAACACTATCAGCATGCTTATCCGGAAGAAATACAAGTAGTTTACCTTCATTTGCCAGGTAAAGAGGATCCATACCCATAATCTCACAGGCTCCTTTTACCTGTTCCTTAAAGGGCAGGCTGGCCTCATCGATAATTATTTCTTTGGCTGATGTATGGCTAATCTCGTTCAGGGCGCTGGCGATTCCTCCCCTTGTAGGATCACGAAGTACATGTATATCATCAGTTGCCGAGAAAATTAATTCAGCTATCTCGTTCATTGGTGCGCAATCGCTGGTAACAGGGGATTCAAAACTCAGACCTTCACGGGTAGATAGGATGGAGATACCATGGTCTGCTATAGTACCTGTAATTATTATCTTATCACCTGCCATGCAGCGATAAGGAGAGATCGACCTGTTGCCGGCCACTGAACCTATACCCGTGGTATTAATGAATATTTTATCAGCTTTGCCTTTTTCAACAACCTTGGTATCTCCTGTAACGATCTTGATACCTGCCCTTGTGGCTGCTGCTGCCATTGAAGAGATAACCTGGGCAAGCTCATTGATAAGTAATCCTTCCTCAAGGATGAGGGATAGAGAAAGATACAAGGGAGTTGCACCGCAGCTAACAAGATCGTTTACCGTTCCGTTTACAGCCAGTTGGCCGATATCCCCGCCGGGGAAAAACAAGGGGGAAACGACAAAGGAGTCTGTTGTAAAAGCAAGCTTGCCTGGTATTTCGAGTATGGCACCATCATGTGATGAATCGATATATGCCTTATCAAGTTCCTTGATGATAATGTCGTGAATAAGCCTGTCTGAAAGCCTTCCTCCGCTTCCATGGGCCAGTATAATTTTGTCGTACCTGTTATGGGGTGTTGGGCAGGATATTTCCATAATCATTGCTATGAACTGTATTTATAATAAGCTGCACAGGCCCCTTCAGAAGAAACCATTGGTGCTCCAAGAGGGTTCTCGGGGGTGCAGGCTCTTGCAAAAGCCGGGCAATCGGATGGGCGCAATCTGCCACTCAGAACAGCACCGGCAATACATATTCCCGGATCATGCCGGTAAGTTGTGCTAAAATCAAACTTTTTCTCAGCATCAAAAGCCGAGTATTTTTCCTTAATGGACAGACCACTTCCACGTATCAATCCAATACCCCTCCATCTCATGTCACATATTTCAAATACTTCATACATTGTTTTTAATGCATGGATGTTTCCATTCTTCCTGACAGAACGCCTGTAACAGTTGGTTAATTCATTTATGCCATTTTCAAGCATGCGGACCGTTGCCAGTATACCCTTCAGTATATCCACGGGTTCGAAGCCTGTGATTGCTACAGGAATCCTGAATTGTTCGGATATACGAATATAATCTTCAGAACCCGTTACAGCACATACATGCCCCGGTGCCAGCAGGCCGTCTATGTTCGTATCTTTTGCTGATAAAATAGTATGTATGGCAGGGGGGACAAGCACCGGTGATGCAAGGAGGAAGAAATTTGAGATATTCAGCCTGGTTGCCTTAAGCAATGCTAAAGCATTTGCAGGGGCGGTGGTCTCGAAGCCAATGGCAAAGAAAATAACACTCATATGGGGGTTGGCGGTGGCAATATCAACAGCGTCGAGGGGTGAATACACCATCCTGATATCACAGCCTTCTGACCTGGCTTTTAAAAGATCTGATTCAGAACCAGGGACTCTCATCATATCACCAAAAGAGGTCAGTATTGTTTTATCTGAGTATGCAATAGCAAGCGCCCTGTCAATTTTTTCCACTGGTGTTACGCATACAGGACAACCAGGCCCATGAATTAGAGTAATTTCCTCTGGCAACAGCTCTATAAGGTTATATTTCATTATTGCGTGAGTCTGGCCACCACATATCTCCATAATATGCCACTTACGGGTTACTGTTGCAGCTATCTCGTCAGCCAGTTTATGAACCAGTTCTGGATTGCGGTATTCGTCAATATATTTCAATGGATAGAAATTTGTTTTGATTCATCTCATTTCATCCAGCAGAGACAGGGTCTCCCTTGCTTCTTCAGGGTCTACAATACTGATTGCCGTTCCGGCATGAGACAAAACATAATCCCCGATCTTTGCTTCAGGGACCCATTCAGTACAGATGGTTTTTATAACGCCGCTAAAGCTTACTTTTGCCATTTTCATGCCGTCCATGGTGAAATGCTCTGTTATTAATCCGGGAATTGCCAGACACATATCAATTGATAATTGGTTACATGCTAATGTAATAATTATACATGTAAACTCATAATATTAGAAATAGGTTGACTCAGTTATTTTGTGCAAGCTTTTATTTATCTATTCTTTTCATCTGGTAATTGAAACGCATGGTGAAATCAATCCACCCGGTGCCGCAATATACTCTCAGGCCTGCCCTGTAATAACCCTGGCCAGCTACAGCTAAGCAAATAATATCAGGAACGGGCACTTCAAATGTTGAAACCTTGAATACATCATCGCTGCCGCTACCACCAAGGATATATACCTTCATGGTTGAATGAGCTTTGCCACAAGCCTGGTTTTCAGAAGGAAATATACAGGGATACCGGTGGTCAACAAAACAACCCCACCGATTATTACCTTAATTTCAAGCCCGGTAATAGCCCACAGGGAATAAAGAAATGCAGGAATTGAGACTGAGGCAGCTGAGATAAGAATCCGTTTATTTAACTTCTGTTTGTTCTTTATATATATTGCCATCTCGGAGAGTGAAGAGAGCATGTATGGAAAGAGGCAGCTTAAGGTGGCAAGCATTATGATAAATGAGAACATCCCTACCAGGCCTTTTGTAAAATTGATACCCACCAGCAGGGAAGCAAGTATACTGCCAATAATTAATCCTGGGACAGGTATTCCTTTGCCTGATGTTTTTTTAAAGAAAGGGGGGAATAATTTGTCTCTGGAGGCAGCCAGGGGGATCTGTCCCTGAAGTAATATCCAGCCGTTCAAAGCACCAAAGCAAGCTATTGATGCCCCTGCGGCTACAAAGATCGAGGCCCACTTACCCCAGGCAATGCCTGCAGCATCAGCAAAGGGAGCAGCAGAATGCTGAAGGTCTGCCGGTGATATTATACCCATTACAGCAACGGTGCTTAAGATATAGATCAGGGAAGTAAAAAGTAAACCGGCGATTGTTGCCCGTGGAATGGTTCGTTTTGGATTCCTGACTTTATCAGAAGGTACGGTGGCTGATTCAAGCCCGAGGAAGGCCCAGAGTGTTAAGGCAGCAGTAGAAGTAATAGCCTGGAAATCAGGTTTGTCACTGATATTAAAAGGTACAAAATGACTCTTGTCAAAGAACAGGAACCCCAGGGAACCAAGCAATATCAGGGGAAGGATCTTTATAATAGTTGTGATAAACTGAGTAATTCCGACTTTCTTTATGCTTGCAGTATTGATGAATGTAAAAAGCCAGATAGAGGCTATAGCCAGAGCTGCTGCCACTATACGGTTTTCTTTCAAAAAGGGAATAAAAACTGAAAGATATCCCACACCTGCAACAGCTATAGCTGCATTACCCGACCATATCGAAATCCAGTAACCCCAGGCAACCAGGAACCCCGGGAGATTCCCAAAACCCTCTTTTACATAGGTATAAGGACCACCAGACTTTCTGATTATCCTGCTCAGCCTGGAAAATACCAGGGCAAGGAAGAGGCTCCCGGCCACGGTATATATCCATCCTAAAATACTTATACCTCCATAAATGGCCAGCGCTGCTGGAAGAAGAAAAATACCTGACCCGGTCATATTGCCTGTGACCAGGGAGGTGCTGATCCAGAATCCTATTTTGCCGGGTTCATTTTTATGCTCTTTGTCAATCATATTGACCGGAATTATTTAGTACTGCATCCATCAGGCTTTACATCTTTGAAACAGCTTTCTACCGTTAATACTTGATCACTTCATCCACCTTGAAGCTTCGCATGGCCTCTCCATCATGCAGCTTATAATTCATCTGCCGGGTAGAATCAGAAGGCACGTATCTGTCTCCTTGCTGCTACATGCTTACGAAGGACAAAAAGACAGGGCTCATTGACAAATATACAATTTGGATTGTTTTTGTCTAATTATAATATTCCATTAAAAGTACACATAAAAAAAGTGGTGTTGTCAATCATGACCTAATGTAATCATCAATAAAGAGTTAGGCATACCCTGATAATAATTTTCGGTAATATATTTATTCAGTTAACAGAAAGAAATGAAACACTTAATTAGACATAACCATGGTGACTGCGAACTGAAAAAACTTATTCTCAACTCATTCAACCTTTGCTACAGCGGGGTGCTCGTACTGATGCTCCCCTTGGTCGGTCAGCACTCGCGATCCGGTATGGGGGAGACTTTCAATAAAATCCTCATTCTGGAGACTGAGGACTGTCGACTGCTGACTTTTAATGCGGGGTGCTCGTACTGACGATCCTCCTGACGTCGGATGTCAGTACTCGCGATCCGGTCTTGGGTAAGCAATCAACAAAATCCTTATTCTGGGGACTGAGGACTGTCGACTGCTGACTTTTAATGCGGGGTGCTCGTACTGACGATCCTCCTGACGTCGGATGTCAGCACTCGCGATCCGGTATGGGGAGCTCTTCAACCCAAACCTTCAGCCTGCGGAGCAGGCATGGAGGTTTTTTCTTTATGACTACCTTACAAGCAAGCTTGAGGCAGCCAAAAGAAAAAACCTCCAACGCTGTGCGTTGAAGGTTTGGGCTGAGGTCGGTAGCGGAGTCGAACCGCTGTACCCGGTTTTGCAGACCGGTGCCTAGCCACTCGGCCAACCGACCAGGGGATTCAAAAATACAAATATTCTGCAAATTATAAAACTCATAACCTCTTCATTATCTCCAAACACATCCTGCTGTTATGATAGGGACATTTCCAGAAACCTGCCCTGTCACCTTCCCAGTTAATACTACCATCACTCCTGATGCTCCAGTACCACTCTCCATGTTCTTTGTCCACCAGATTTTCCGAGATATAATTGAAACATTTAACAGCATGTGTGAGATATTTTTTCTCTGCTGTGAGCTCACATGCATTTATTAAACCAACAACGGCTTCTGCCTGTACCCACCAGTGCCTTTCCATATCAGTGAATCCTTCACTTTCACTTCTTTCATAAACCATGCTGCCATCATCCTGTATACCTTCCAGAGAGGCATTTGCCATCCTGATTGAAACAGTCTTGATGGAGTCATACAGCTCATTGTCGCCCAGTGAGCTTGCAGCCTCACATAACAGCCATGATGCTTCAATATCATGACCATATGAAATGATGCCGGACCTTATATTCCAGTGTTCATCAAAAAAGAGGTTCAAATGCCCGGTCTTATTATCTATAATCTTGGATGTGAATAAGTTTATGATCTCATAAATTTTTTTACGAAGTATTTCATCAGGCCATACAGAATAGAGATTGGAATATGCTTCCAGGATATGCAGGTGGGTGTTCATCGACTTTTTCTCATTGGCATCTTTTGCGCTCAATCGCTGATCATTAATATTCTGCCAGTTAGGGCCGAAAGCTTCAAAATATCCTCCATTACCCTTATCGTAAGCATATTTTTCAATTAGCCTGTATAGTTCAATAGCTTTATTAAGGTATTTTTCATCACCGGATGCCCTGTAGTATTCACTCAGTGCATAAACAAAATATGCCTGTGAATAGATCTGTTTCTTCTTGTCAAGTACTTCCCCCTTATAATCAATGCTCCACCAGGTACCACCGTTCATATTATCAAAAAAGTTTTGCAGGATATATTCAGCGGCCAGGGAAGCCGTACTTAGCATTGCCGAATCCCCTAACCTGTTATACACGGCAGAAAATGTCCATAAAATGCGTGCATTCAGTATCCCTCCTTTTGGAGCACCGGCGATAATATTATTATTACCATCTATCCTGCCGTAGAAGCCACCGTATAGATGATCCCTCATTTTATTATCCCAGAAAGGCAGGATATTATTGTTAAGCAAAACTCTGGCTTTACGTTTTAATTCTGAGTAGCTATTCACCGGTCGTATATTGCCTTTTTTGTGATGTCTTGCTGGAATAAGGTCCCGGGGAGTTCATAAAATCTAATAAAGTCATCCTCACTTGCGTGCCCCGGGAAGGGTGCATAATAATGGCCGGGCCTGTCGATGGCATTACGCCATACCAGTGCATATGATATCTTCAGGTCCTTAATCGCAGGCCATAGCACTGATGTCCACCATTCCGGATCAGGTATCCTTTCAAGTCCTGTTTCGGTGAGGGCAGCTACCTTGCCATGTTCCTCAGCTATGCCTGCCACCATCTCCAGCATCCTCCTTACATCTTTAACATATCTTTCTCCGGCGGTTGGTGACATCTGGTAATAATCAAATCCCAGCAGGTCAACATAGGTATCACCCGGATAACGTTCAAGGTATTTTTCCTTATCTCTGAAGTTGCTCGATGTTGAGTAAGCAAAAAGCAGATTTTGAACATTGCGTTCACTGGCCAGGTAATCAATTGTGAACCTCCACAGGTCGACAAATTCTTCCCCTGAACAAAGGTCCTGCCCCCACCAGAACCAGCTTCCGGTATGTTCATGATAGGGTCTGAATATTACGGGTATGGCTGTTCCACTATCATCTGTAAGGGAAAGGAAGAATTCAGCCAGCCTGTCAAGCCACTGTTTGAATTTCTCATGCATGGGTCCCCCGGGTAAAACAGAAGCAACTGTATTTTTTGAACTTATATCCCATGCATCACCACCTGTCTCCGGATTATCTGCATGCCAGCTGAATGTAATTATTCCTCCACGGTCGAAAATTTCTCTGGTAAAAATTTTCATATGATCAAAGGCTACCGAATCAAGGTTATATTCTGAGCCCAGTTCGAGATGCCCGAGATCCATTCCATATACAGCCGGGAAGTCCCCACATGTTCTTTTCACATCAGATTCACCATCGGGATATTTCCAGTCGACACCATATGCAAGGTCATCCTGGTGTCCGAACATTAACCCTTCATTTGAAAGGGATATAAGTGCTTCCCTAAGGTTTACAGTCTCCTCTGTTTCAATTCGCCCAACCTGGTTTGTTATTAATTTATTATACTCAGCTACCAGCCCGATGGTTGCATCGGTATCAAAGACTGAATTAAGGCCCTGTTCTTCCTGAGGCGGATCACCAAGGTAGTCATCACCTTTTTCCCAGAATATACTTTCACCTCCTGACCGGCCTTCGCCTGAATAAGCCCAGAAGTTGCATCCGGCAAGCACATCTTTTTTAAGAGCATGTTCCAGTATCTGTTCAAATGCATTTTTATAGTACCTGTCCCGGTAATTTACCGTTTCTACAGGATCGAAACCGTGTTGATCTCGCGGCATGCCAAATTCTTCAAGAATGATGGGCTTATTAAGTTCGCGTGCAACAGCGATATGGTCATCCATATATTTGTTCGTGTTGCTTATACTGATATCCATGCTCGACCCTATATCGTGAATGTTAAGCCATCCCCAGTTCTTTGGCCATATATGCATGGTGAGGTAGTCGATATTCTGATCGGAGTGAATTTTCTTAAAAGCTTCCCAGGAATATTCGCATCCATGCAATCCCTCGGTACCTGTTGTCACCAGGTGATTCTCATCGAGCTCTTTTATCAGTGCAGCGGTGCCAGCTATCATATTCTCAAAGGCCGGCAGGTTTTCCTTTTTGAATGCCCTGGGTTCATTGCCTATCTCCCAGGTCATAATAGCAGGATCTTCAGTATATTTTAATCCTGTATATTTATTTGTACGTCCAAGAATAAACCTTATATACTCATGGAACTGTTTAATACAATCATCACATTCATGGAACTGTGAAGCATATTCCATGAATCCCGGCCAGGTGTTTCCAGGAAGTGACGGGTAGGGAATAGGGCCATAGCCATTCCAGTTAAGGTATTGAGAATAACCGCCTGACCATTCCCAGCTGTTATTAAGAAAGAGAATGGCATACTGGTCTCTCTTTTGCATTTCAGCCAACAGGAAATCCAGCCCATCCAGCAAGTCCTCGTTATACTGCCCCGGTGATACCTGCAATGCAGGGGTTACTCTGGTGGGTTCACCATCAGGCCCCTCAGCTCCAACCAGTATCCTGAGGTTGTTAACACCGATATTCTCCAGATGATCAAGTTCCCTTACAAGGCGTTCACGGTCACCATATTCTCCTTCCGAGCCAAGGATGGCACCATACCAGTAGTTGGCTCCTATGAAATAGTAGGGCTCATCCCCGCGAAGGAAAGAACCACTTTCGACAGTAATAAATTCATTTTCTTGCTGACTGCAACAGGTGACTATCAGACCAAGAAACAACAATAATAGAAGAGGAAAGATTTTTTTATTCACGAACATATATTTTAATATAAAATAATTCTATTGTAAATCCAGGTTACAGGAAGCACCCTCAAGATTATCAGAAGAGGCTGTAATTTTGACATTTCCCTTCCTGTTTCCCGATCTTATAACAAGAAGGCATTTACCATGAAATGCTCTTCTATGATCTGCTTTGAAAGGCTCCATACTTGTCTGCATACCGTTATCAACACCGGCAATTGATGCATCACCATCAATGACAAAGTTCACCAAATTGGAGGCATAGGGAACGGGGAACCCATCCTTATCCACAATATTTACGGTAATAAAAGACAGGTCTGAACCTCCTGCCATGATATTATTTCTGTCGGCTGTCATAATTATTCTTTCAGGAGGACCGGCCGTGCTTACCTCTGTCCTCAGGTCTTCGCTGCCATTTTTCTTACCCACCGCAATCAGTGTACCCGGCTCAAAGGGAACCCTCCACTTCAGGTGTGAGATGTTGTTGTCTCTCTTCTTTGTGCCCAGTGACTTACCATTCAGAAACAGCTCCACCTCTTCGCAGTTTGTATACACCCATACATCCACTACCGTACCACGTGTCCAGTTCCAGTGAGGAAATACATGCAGCACCGGACTGTCAGTCCATTCGCTCTTATAGAAAAAATAAGCATCCTTTGGGAAGCCGCAGAGGTCAAGGATACCGAAATAGGAGCTCCGGGCAGGCCAGGTATATGGCGTTGGTTCTCCAAGGTAATCGAAACCGGTCCATATGAACAGACCTGAGAGGTAATCATTTTTTTTGATCACAGACCATGTCTCCTCGTGTGTTGATCCCCATGGAGTGCTGCAATTATCGTATGACGAACATGTGAGGTCGTCATTTCCTTCACTGAAGGGCAGGTCCCATCTGATGGACCATCTTCTGATTGAGTCTGAAGGCATATCATAGCTTCCCCTGGTGGCAAGAGCAGAGGTAGTCTCTGTTGCTATGAATCTCTGGCCCGGAAAGGTCTGAGGAAAGTCGGTGAATGAGGTATCATGATAGTTATAACCAATAAGGTCAAGAGCTCCGGATGCAATGACCGGGTTGTGTGGATAAGGATCATTACATGCGGCTGTGACAGGCCTTGTGTTATCCAGTGACCTGACTATTCCTGCCAGCTCAGTGGCAATGGCTTCACCACTGCCGTCTCTCTGCCATTGCTCCACTACCTCGTTACCTATGCTCCAGATAAAGATCGAGGGGTGGTTGCGGTCGCGAAGTACCATATCTTCAAGATCCCTTCTGTGCCATTCATCCCAGTCGAGGCTGTAATCAAATTCGGTTTTCTTTATCTTCCAGACGTCAAATGCTTCATCCATTACGATGAACCCCATTCTGTCGCACAGGTCAAGCAATTCAGGTGAAGGAGGATTATGCGAGGTTCGTATAGCATTGCAGCCCATATCCTTCAATAGCTCAAGGCGGCGTTCGATAGCGCGGGTATTTATTGCAGCCCCCAGGCAACCCAGATCGTGGTGGTTACAGACACCCCTTATTTTTACCGGGTTCCCGTTAAGTATAAAACCTTTTTCGCTATCAAATTCAAAATAACGTATTCCTGTAGTTGTTTCATAGTTATCAAGAAGGTTATTGCCGTTTCGTATTTCCGAGACCACCCTGTAAAGTTGCGGGTTCTTATCTGACCATAGCAAAGGGTTATTAATTTCTATTTCCTGTTTTATGGTAATAAGGGAGTCGCCGGTATTTATATCTTTTTCTTCAACAGAAATTACGAGGTTATCTCCGGGATCATAAACAAGAGTAAACAGGCTTATACCTGACTTTTCATTCCCACGGTTAAGGATTTTTGTCTCAACACTCAACAGGGCTGAATTTGTGTTTACCTCCGGGCTGCTCACAAATGTGCCCCAGTGATCAACAGCGGTTTTCCCTGTTGATACAAGCCATACATTACGGTAAATGCCTGATCCTGAATACCATCGTGAATTAGGTTGTTGTGAGTTATCCACTTTAACGGCAATAACATTAGGCTCATCACCAAAATTCAGCCAGGGGGTGAGCTCATACCTGAATGAGCTATACCCATAAGGGCGCCTGCCCAGGTAATTACCATTTATCCATACTTCACTATTCCGGTATACACCGTCAAAATCAATATAAATTAGTTTTTCTGAGTCATCAGGATCAAGGGTGAAAGTTTTGCGGTACCAGCCTATACCACCTGGCAGAGCTCCTCCTCCTTCAGTAGCCGGGTGTTTATCACTGAATTCCCCTTCTATGCTCCAGTCGTGGGGCAAGTCAAGTAGCTGCCATCCGCTATCATCATAATCGGGCAGTCGTGCTTCTTCAGATGCATTAAGGGAGAAATTCCATCCGTTGGTAAAGCTGATTTTCTTACGGGGGATCTCAGATGAGCATGCCATCAGTCCCGCTATAAGCATAATAGTGACGGTACGTGTGGTTACAAATAAGTGTTTCCTGATCATAACATCCTGATTTATAATTGAACCGATGTTTCACGGCCATCATAATGAATGACCTTATCAGGAGTGGTTTCAAAATCGAGTCTTACAGCTTTCTTATCGGAGACTATAATCACGTTTATGATCCTTTCCTGGGGCATTCCCTCAAATTCACCCAGCCTTTTTCCTATGGTCAGGGTCTGGCTAACCTCGTTCCATGATACAGGTATCAGGCTGTAAGCACCTTTCTCGTAATTATAGTTTACACCTTCGTCTTCATAAAGAGTAAAATTGCCGTCTGAGCCAGTATAGATGAATAATGTCATCGGATCGCCTGGTTTTTCTGATGCATATGTTATCTCTGGGCCGAAGGGGATTATTGACCCTTCCCTGACGAAGAGAGGTATCCTGTTAAGGGGAGCATTAGCTTCAACTGTTTGTTCTCCTGTGAGATACTCGCCCGTAAAGAGATCATACCATCCTGTATTTCCTGGCAGGTATACCGGGCGGCTCCGCGCTTTGTACTTATAAACGGGATTTACCAGCAATGAAGGTCCGAACATATACTGATCTTTGATATCATATACATTGCTGTCGTCGGTAAAATCCATGACCAATCCGCGCATGATTGTATAATCATTCAGCCACGTATGTCCTGCCAGTGAGTAGATATATGGCATAAGCCTGTACCTGAGTTTGTCGAATGACAGCATTGTCTGATAGGCGGGGTGTGTTTCAGGGGCAATATTGAATATTTCCCTGTAGGGATATTGCCCGTGGGACCTGAATACAGGGCAGAATGTCCCGTACTGGAACCATCGTGTCATCATTTCGCGCCATTCCTTTAGGGCTTCAGGAGAAGGATTATAATACCTTCCTTCAACAGCAAATCCTCCTATATCCATTGTCCACCAGGGTATACCTGACATACAGAAATTCAGACCACAGGGTATCTGTGCCTCGAAGTCATGCCAGCGGGCTGCTATGTCACCGCTCCAGTTCGCCGCCGAATAACGTTGCAGTCCGGCATAAGCTGATCTTGTGAGGATAAATACTCTCTGGTCAGGGCTCTCTTCCCTCTGACCCTCATATATACCCATGGCATTGACAAGTGCATAGGCATTAAAATATTTTGTGGCGGGGCCGAGGGCTGTGGGGTTCATCAGTGCCTTACGTTCATCCATGGGCAGGTTGGAAGAAATGTCAGGTTCAGTGGCATCAAGCCACCATGCGTCGATACCCTTACTGAAGAGTTTTTCATTAATCTGGTTCCAGAATTCCTCACGTGCTTCTTCGTTATAGGCATCATAGAAAGTGGATATATATCCTATCCAGTCTTTCTGTTCTTTCTCCACGTTCCTTGTATAAAGCCATCCTTTACTGTTCATGAATTTATAATTGTCGGTTCCAATGTAGTATTTAGGCCATACCGATATCATTATTTTAGTGTTGAGCGAATCATGCAAGGTATTGATCATTCCTTCGGGGTCAGGGAAGCGGTCAGCGTCGAAGTCATGAGAACCCCATTTATCAATTGGCCAGTACTGCCAGTCCTGGACAATATTGTCAATAGGAATATCCCTTTTCCTGAATTCACGTACAACATTCAGAAGCTCTTCCTGCGAGGTGTATCTCTCACGGCTCTGCCAGAATCCCATTGCCCATTTGGGCATCACCGGCGCTTTACCAGTAATAGTACGGTAGCCGCTTATTACTTCATCCATGTTACTGCCGGCAATGAAATAATAATCTATCTGGTCTGCAGCTTCCGAATAGATGGAGAGAAGCTCTTTTTCATCATCCGGGAGCGGATCCAGGTACCTGAGAGCTACGTATGACTGACCGCCATCAGGGGTCCATTCAATCCTGACATGATACTTTTTATCCTTCTCCATCATAAGCTCAAAATTGTTATATGAAGGATTCCAGGCCTGGCGCCAGCGGTCGAATATCAGGTTGTCATTAATCCATAGGCTGGCATAGCCGGCCGAGGTGAAAACAAAGTCATGTGCCCCCTGTGTATCTGATTGTATGTAGCCATCCCATGTAACATAACCCTTACTGAGATCGTATCCCTCAGGGAATTTATCAAGGTCGGGGATGAAGCGGTAATCAATCTCATCTTCCTCGCGGGTGGTGAATATTCTCCCTGTTTCATTACGGTATGAATAAGTGGCGGTCAGGCCACCTTCTTTATTTTCACTGTTGTATAGCTTCAGTTCACCCAGGTTTTTATAGTCCCTGGTGTCGCCGAATTTTGTTCTTGAGTAATTATCCCAGAGGATACCATAGTTTCTGTTTGAGATCAAGAAAGGTATTCCTGTCATAGTGTTATACTGGTAAAGGTCCAGGTTCTTACCCTTCAGATTCATAAAAGATGTCTGGTTGGCACCAAGTCCATAAAGGGCCTCATCACCCGGTGATTCAAACTGTTGCCTTATGGCGTAGCAGTTTTCACCGTCAATAGAAACTTCCTTAAAGGTTTTACCCCCACCTTTTTTTTCTGCCAGTATTGTATTATTATGATCTGTAAACCATACCTCGCCTGTATTCTTTGAAATGTAAGCTTTCAGGAAAGAAGTGCTCAGAGCGTACGTTGAATCGTTTTCTTCAATATTGAAATCAACTTCCGGAAGGGTGTCTTTAACAGCCATCAGGCTCTCCGTTTCAGGGAATTCGTCTCCCTCTACCGCGGTGATATGTACTATCCTGTCAGTGAGCACCTGCATCCTGACCAGTTTATCTGGCTGAGCATCCGGGCATACAATCAGTCCGTCATCGATAATCCCGGATTTCTGCCCTGTACATGAAGATAT
>Ga0272444_10003597_pt1 | contig 13878 bp, 14 predicted proteins | sample SSMForm13_FD_201033 | JGI IMG/M metagenome (GOLD analysis project Ga0272444, IMG submission 201033) | Marine sediment archaeal communities from Little Sippewissett salt marsh, Falmouth, MA, United States - SSM-Form-13 | ecosystem: Environmental > Aquatic > Marine > Wetlands > Sediment ...
ACCTGTGGGACGTGATCCGCCTCGGCGGCACGGGAGTGTCGTGGCTCGGCCTCGCCATTGGAGCGGGATCTGCGTTCTTCGTCGGCCTCCTGGCGATCAAGACGCTCCTGGCGCTCGTCTCGCGAGGCAGGCTCTGGACGTTCTCGATCTACTGCCTCGTGCTCGGAGTTCTTGTCCTGTCGGGAGTCGCGGCCTAGTTCGACGTGGCGTCTGTCACTCGTTTCGGGCGGAGACGAGGGCGATGATCGCGACGACGGCGGCTAGCAGGCCGAGAAAGACGACGGCCGTCGTCGCAGTCGCAGGTCCGCTCGACTCCGCACCTTCGGAATCGCCGGTCAAATCCGGGCTGGCGGAAGGCGCCGTCGAGCCGAGCGTGGGCCCGGAGACGACGACGAATCGATCGATGATGTAATTCCCGTGGGTGCCGTCGTCGAGGGTCGTTCTCACGCCGCGCGGATCGGTCACGTCGAAGTTGATCGGGTCGACGATCGTGTACGTGTCGCCCGCCTTCCCCGTCAGGACGACCCAGTGACAATCCTCCGTCTGTTCCGATCCGGCCCGGCAAGACGCGCCCCAGTGGACGCCGGCGACGACGGGACGCCCTTCCCGAAGTGCGTGGTCGATGACGACCGAAGCGACCGGGTTGAGGTCATTCTCGCTCCGATTGGAGTAGAAGGTCAGCTCCAGGTCTCCCGGAAGGCGATCCCATGCGAGGCAGCAATCGCCGAGGGGATCCTGTGCGCAGTGTCCGAATCCCCGATTCGCTCGGAGCCAATCGTTGAGGATTCCCGGATCCATCCCGGATCGCGCTCGGCCGGTACACGAGGTTGCCGGAGGTACGCTCACGTCGATCTCGTAATAGGCGAGGACCGAAGAGAAGGCCGTGACGAGACAGCCCGTCGTGCAGACCTGATCGGGGCAACCGGCTGTGCCGAGCGGGCAGTCACCCCACGCGTCGGGCCCGTCGGTGTAGTTCTGGTTGAATGAGGGGACCGTGCGCGGGAGGAGGATTGCCTCGGCCAACGCGAGCGAAGGCGGCGTCAGAACGACAAGAGCCGTGAGAAGGACCAGTCCCGCGGCGACACGGCTTTGGGCGCTCACAGGAGAATCCCTCGGAGATCTTCGACGTGACGAAGGACGTGGTTGGGCGTCCAGTCGGGGTTCTCGGCCTTCCCGTTCGAGCGAATCCAGACGGTTCGCATCCCGACGCGGCGCGCTCCGGTGATGTCGTGCTCGAACGAGTCCCCGACGAAGATCGATTGGGCCGGAGTGGCCTCGAGCCGATCGAGGAGCTGCAGGAAGGGGCGCGGATCGGGCTTGAAGATTCCGAGGTCTCCGGCAACCACGATTGCGTCAACGGCGTCCGCCAGGTTCAGCTTCGTGAGCTTCTCCCACTGCATGTCCGAGGGTCCGTTGGTGAGGATTCCTGTGCGATAGCGCGCCCGCAGATCGTCGAGCAGAGACGGAACCCCGTCGAAGAGACGGATGCCCGTTTCGCGTCGGATCTCGCTGTAGGCATCCGCGATCGAGAGGGCGGCCGCCTCGTCTGCGGCGCCTCGGCCATTCAGGATGCGAGTCCACGCCGCGCGGCGCAGCTCTTCGGTAGGCAGCCGGAGCTCCTCCTCCGCCTTGCACCAAGCTGCGTTGTACTCTGCGGCGAGCTCGTCGAACTTCCCGATTCGAGGGTCGGAGAAGCCGACGCGCTCCAGCGCCCGTTCGATGACCTCTTCGACGGTGAGCGCGTAGTGGCAGAGCGTGGAATCGAGATCGAAGGCGACGGCTTTCAGCGGCTGTGTCATGGCCGTTTGAACGGCGTTACCCCCTCTCGTATGCTCGGTCGCCAACGGAGGAATCTCTCGTTGGGATCGAGGTTCGATCATAGCGAGGGCGTCGGAAGCGTTCAAGGTGAGGTGGGATGCGGATCATCGCCGGTTCAAAGCGAGGACGACGGCTCGTCGACTGGGCGGAGAGCGGCATTCGACCGGTTCGCGACTTCGTACGTCACGCCCTGTTCAGCATCGTCTCCGATTTCGTTCCCGAGTCCGTCTGCTTGGATTTGTACGCGGGAACGGGGAGCCTCGGACTCGAATCCCTCTCTCGAGGCGCGCGTAGCTGCCTGTTCGTCGATCACTCACGCCAGGCGTGCGGAATCATCCGGCGCAACCTGGAGGCGCTCGATCTCCTCGCTTCAGGAGAGGTCTTCGAGGGAGACAGCGTCGGCGCGATCGACCGCTACGGAAAGCGGGGCAGGCGATTCGATCTCGTCTTTATCGATCCGCCGTACGAGCTCGGCCTGGTCCCCGCGACGATGGAGGCGCTCGCGGACGGGCGAGCGCTGGCGGAGGACCCCGTCGTCATCGCCGCAACGGGCAAGCGTGAGGAGGCGAGGACAGTGTACGGCACCCTCAGCCTCGCCGATCGGCGGCGGTACGGGGACAATCAGCTTCTCTTCTACCGTCGTGGCGAGGAGGCTTCGGTTGACCGATCGAGCGTGGGGGAGTAGGGTCCGAAGGGGTGATGTGTGAACGACAAGACGATCCTGATCACGAACGATGACGGCGTCAATGCACCCGGTCTTCTTGCGCTGCGTAGGACGCTCGACACGCTAGCGACCGTGGAGGTCTTCGCTCCGGACCGCAATTGGTCCGCCGCGAGCCGCACTCGGACGTTCCACAAGCCGCTTCGCGTCGACCGGGTGCGGATGCTCGACGGGAGCGAAGCTCGCGTCTCGAACGGAACTCCCTCGGACTGTGTCTCGCTGGCGCTCCTCGGCCTTCTCGACCGACGGCCCGACCTGATCGTTTCGGGGATCAACGCCGGCCTGAATCTGGGGCGCGACGTCTCGTATTCGGGGACCGTCGCGGCGGCGATGGAGGGGGTCCGCGTCGGGATTCCGGCGATCGCCGTTTCGCTCGACACGATCAGCGACCCCGCCGAAGAGCCGGACTACGATCGTGCGGCGGCCTTCGCTGCGCGACTTGCGCAACACGTGCTGGACGGCGCGCATCTGCCGAGGGGGATCCTCCTCAACGTCAACGTGCCGTACTTGCCGAAATCGCGCGGGCTTCTCCCGCGGATCACGCGCCTCGGCGGGGCGGCCTACGACAACTACGTCGTGACCGGCGAGGATCCTCACGGGCGCAACTACTACTGGATCACCGGGGATCCGATGACCGAGGTTCCACCGGAGGAGAAAGGGAGCGACATCGGCGCCGTCGCCGAGGGATTCGTCTCGATCACGCCGATCCATCTCGACCTGACCGAATACTCGCTCCTCGAAGAGCTCCGAACCTGGGAGACCCAGCTCCCCGACGACATCTAGGCCTTCCAGATTGCCCACGCCCCGGTGTCGCGTGGACGAAGATCGGCCCATCGAGTCGGCTCTCAGTGCGCACTGGCGTACTGGTGTGGTTTAGGCCTTCCAAATGGTCCATGCGCCGGCGTCGCGTGGACGAGGATCGGCCCATCGAGTCGGCTCTCGGCGAGCACCGGGTGACGAATGTGAGTCAGGCCCTCCAGATGGTCCATGCGCCGACGACGACGAGAAGACTCCCCGCGATGTAGTGGAGAACGCGTGTCGCCGAGGTCGGGAGATAGCGCGTCAACAGGGTCCCGAGCGCGACCGCGAGGCCGGTCGAGACCAGCAGTGCGCTGCCGGCGCCGATGAGGACGGCCCACGGGAACTTCGTCCTGCCCGCCAGCGCGAGCACGGCCAACTGCGTTTTGTCACCGAGCTCCGCGAGAAGGACGAGTCCGAATGACGTGAGAATCGTCTGAAGCATGATCCCTCCGGTATCTAGAGTCTCCGGAGACTAATCGCAGGATGCGACCGCATCAACTCGCAGTTTGTCGCCTCGAGAAAGAATCGATTAGAGTATCTCGGCATGCAAGAGGAGACACGGAAGCAGAAGGCGAGCGGCCGGGACCTCAGGCCGAATGCGCAGACGCGGGGGCTCACGCTTCTCCTCGGAGCCGCTCTTCTTGCTGCGGGGTTGGTCCAGTTCATCGCGTGTCTTCCGGTGTCGGTGCGCCTCGGCGGAACGGAGTTCGTTTTCGAAGACGTGCAAGTCATCGCGCCGATCCTCGTGGTGCGAGGACCGGTGAACATCAATACTGCTGCGATGGACGAGCTCGTGCGGCTCTCCGGAGTCGGCGACGTGCTGGCCGCTCGGATCATCGCCTATCGGAAGGAACATGGGCCGTTCGCGTCGCTCGACGATCTCAATCGGGTGAGCGGGATCGGCTCGGCCACAATCGATGGATTCCGCGACCAAGCATGCGTCGCCCCGCCCGATCAGTAGAAGACGCTGCGCGTTCTGTGGCGCTGCTTGGCCTTGAATCTGGGCGACTGACCCCGAGTCCACAACAGGATGTCGAGCTCCCTCGACGTGACGGGCTGCCCGGAGGTTCGGAGGCACTTGGCGATCTCCTCGACGGCGTGAACGGCGCAGGCACGGATCTCCACCTCCTCCTGCGAGCCGGGGAGGATCAATTCGCCGCGCTCAATCCGCCCCAGCAGGCCATCATCGTAGCGGAGGAGACCGTCGAGTCGAAGGACGTGGGGAACGAGGTTGTCGGCGAAGATTGTCACTCTGTCGAGATCGCGAAACTGACCCGGTCCGGCGTCTCTGCAGGCGAGAGCGAGATCCGAGGCGAGGATCTGGGCCCGCTTGTAGAAGGGAACCTCGATTCCCGGATACACGGAGACGTCGCGGAAGAACGGCTGCTGCGCGAGAAGCTCGATCAATCGAGCCGCCGAGCCGTCCGCTGCATCGATCAACCCCGAGAATCGTCCTTCGAAGCTCCCGAGAAGGTGTGCACCGAGGTCGTTCCACGCCCGGGCGAACAGACTCATCAGCTCCTCAATGGGCTCGGAGTCGAGCGTCTGATCGAACAGACGAGCGCAGTCGGCCGTCCCGATCCGGGCCAGCTCCTCGGCGTCGAGCGGACCTTGCTGCCGGTACCGATCGGTGAGGGCCGAGGCGATCGAGTAGTACCCGGACATCGAGGGTCGTTTGCTGAGGTGGGGGAAGTAGCCGGAACCGAAGTTGACGGCATCGAGGGTCACCACGTAGGCGACGGTCTCGGCTTCGTCGCCGACGAAATGGTGGTCCGTGTCGTAGCCCGGGGGGCGGAGCGCACTGAGGGGAAGACCTCGCGCGTAGCCTGGAATCCGCCCCTGCTCCACGCGGACGAAACGCGCACGTTCCGCGACCGCGCGACACGCCGAGCGGATCTCGTCGAAGACGTCAAGTGGGCGGTCGGTTCCGGACACAGTCTCGAAAGGCTACCCCTCCGTCCGGTCGCGTGCACGGTCGGCCTGGAGGCCGTTCGCGCTAAGATAGCCTGGAGCGAAAGAACCAGAGGAACGAAAGGAGACGCATGAGATGAAGACAAAGGCTGCGTTGCTTGCGATCCTTCTCGCCGCCGCCGGCCTCGGCGCTTGTCATGGCGAAGAGGAAGCGCCGTTCGTGCTGGCGACGGCCCAAGAGCTTCTCGAGTATCCGGCCCCGCTCTCCGCGGCGGAGACGCCGTTGGCGGAGCGCCTGTTCATGGTCATTCTGCAGGAGACGAATCTCGTCGTGATCCTGCGTCCGATCACCGAGGGAGAGTTCGGATCTTTCCAGGTCCAGGCGATCAGCGCACAGGTGATCGACCTACAGATGCTCGCTGCGGCGATTGTCCTTCCGGCGGTGGCGCCTGAGGACATCGTCGGGTTCTCGACCGATCTCGTCGCCTTCCTCCACCGGATGGTGAACGAGATCAGCGGATTCGCCGTCTTCACCGACGTGCTGCTTCCGTAGCGCGCACGTCGAGACGGCGAATCTCCGCCCGCTGACCTCGGTTCGGGAGAGCTAGGCCGCCTCGTCGCGCGTCGGCGGACTCTCGTCGCTTCGCCCAGCGCGGAAGGGGAAGTCGGTCGCATCGAGTCGAGCCGTGATGTCGGCAATGTCAGGGATGTCGGGCATCTCCGGGATTTCCGGCATCTCGGGCATGCTAGGGATCCGGATCGCGTGACGGGGTGCGCGGAACTGCCGCTGCAGGTTGGTGACGTGGACCATCGTCATCCCTTGGGCCATCTCTCGGTCCATCCCCGCGTCGACCAACGTCTTGAAGAAGACGGCAACGCCCTCCGCCGACTTCTTCATCTGCTCGGGTGAGTAGACCGTCTCCTGAATTCCGCGCATCAGGTTCGGGATTCGCTCCGAGACGACGTCGAGAACCTCCTTGACATCTCCCGCGCTCTCGAGTTCCTCTTCGAGTTCTCCGATTTCCTCTTCGAGTTCCTCAAGATGCTCCTGGCGCTCCTCGAGCTTCTCGCGCATCTGCTCGAGTTTCTCGCGCTCGTGCTCCAGGCGCTCCCGCTCGCGTTCGATTCGCTCCCGCTCGCGCTCGATTCGCTCGTGCTCGCGCTCGACGTCCCGCTCAGCTCGGCGTTCCTCGCGCTCCTGCGCGTGTTCGCACTCCTGCTCTCGTCTTTCCAGTTCTCGCTCACGCTCCTCTTCAAGGCGCTCCTTCTTTTCCTCCAAGCTCTCACGCTCGCGTTCGCGCTCTTCCTGCTCGCGTTCCCTCTGCTCATCAAGAAGCTCCCGCTTGCGGCGGCGCTCGTCCTCGATGCGCTCTCGCTCCAGCTCCTCGCGCTCACGCCTGCTTTCACTCTTGAACATGCCGTCCCTCCTTCTTGCCTCGCTTCTTCCCAACGATTCGCACGTTGTGGCCCATCACGCGAAGGCTGCCGCGCACCGGATACCGCTTCGAAGCAGAGGTGATGCCGAGATTCAAGCCGATCAGGAACGAGCCGACATCGATCCGTGCCAGATCGGAGACTCCGGTCTTCTTGGCGACTCGCTCCCACGCACTCTTACGGGGTGCTGGCGCTGCCTCAGCCTCGCTCGCCACGAGTCGACGCATCCAGGCCGCCTCGACGAAGTCGGCCTGGCATTCGGCACACGTTGTCAGGTGCTCGGCGATCTGGGTTGCGGAATCGATCCCGATCCGACCGGTCACGTACCAGGGGATCAGCTCTCGGACTTCTTCACACAGCATCATGCGGCCAGCTCCTTGGCCAGGGCTCTCCTGGCGTGGTGCATTCTCGACTTGACCGTCCCCTCGGGGATCCCGAGGATCTCTGCCGTCTCCCTCAGGTTCATCTCTTCGTAGAAGACGAGATGCATCACTTCTCGATGATGGTCGGGGAGCGTCTCGAGGGCGCGTTCGACGTGAACGGCCGTCTCCACGGACTTCGCAGGATCAGCCAAGTTCGGCCTCTCCTCGGGCAGCCGGTCACCGCGCTTCTCCTTCCGCAGCAGATTGAACGCGAGGTTGCGCGCGATCCCGAGAATCCAGGTCGAGACCTTCGCATTCCCCTTGAACGTCTTCGCTCGCTTCCAGACCACGATCATCGTCTCCTGTAGGACCTCTTCGGCGAGATGGGCACGGCGCACGATTGACATCGCGAATCGGAAGATCCGATCCGCGTGGCGCTCGTAGAGCTCGGTGAACGCCGGGCGGTCCCCGTTCGCAACGCGGCGGATGAGGGATTCGTCGGAACTCACGGCTCGAACCTCATCGCTTCCATCTCCCCTTCGGACCGCTCGTATTTGGGTGGTCGACCTCGGGCGTGTCGGTTCACTTCGCGTGTCAGCACGGCGTTCACTCGGTTCGGAGAGTGTAGCCTGCGTCGCCGCGGGTTGGGTCGATTCCACGAGGCGATCACGTGACCGACACAGATCCTTGAAGGGCTGGGGCAACTTGGCGGCACAAGCCTCTGCGAGGTTTGTGCGAGAGATGAAGAGAGCCTGGCTCAACCACGCGATCGACGTGCTGCTCCTCGCGACGGGACTCACTCTCGCGATCTCGCTGCTTCTCGTTTGGATCGTTCTTCCGAAGGGCTACAACCCGTCCTGGCTCCTGCGGATCGCGATTCACAAGTGGAGCGGCCTCGCGCTCGTCGTTGAGTCGCTCCTCCACGTGGCGCTTCACTGGAAGTGGGGCGTCACGATGACCCGACAGACATTCCTCCGCAGCCGCTGGCTTGTCCCGCGAACGTAGCAAAAGAAGCCGCATCGCGACATCCGCGTCACGAGAGCGGCGCCTGCAAGTACTCCCCGAGGCGGAAGGGTCGTGCTCAGTGACAGGTCAGGCAGTCGGTCTTCGCCTTGATGCCGTCGAGCTTCGCTTCGATCAGGTTGAGCTGATGCTTGAGGTCGGTGAGCGACCACCCCTGCTTGTCGAAGAATCCGTACTGCTCGTCGAGCATTTGCTCGGCGACGCCGTGGATAATGTCGACCTCGTGATCGATGTCCTCGAGCATCTCCTCGATCAAGGTAAGCCGTGACGTGCCGTCCTCGGTGAGGAGGAGGTCCATCAGATCTTGAATCGTCGGATCTCGTGAGACGCTCGACTGGGCTCCCACCAAGACGACGATCGCGGCGGCGATGACGGCCAACGCGGCAATCAGCCAGACAGCTCTCTTTGTCATTTCCTTTCCTCCTGTCGTTGTCGACGCATCTTCTCCCCGGCACCAAGCCCCTTTCGTCCTCACCCGGCGTCGGTCACCCGTGCTCTTGAGTCCTTCAGAGTTGGCAATCCCAGCCGAGCCGGAGCGTCCAATCCCCACTTACTGGGTACTCCATCCCGAACCTGAGTCTTCCCTTCGAGCTGATCGAGAATTCAACGGAAGCTGCGACCATTCCAAGATCGAACAGCCCCGGCGACGTGTCATCGAAGTAGAAGGCTACCTCCAGTAGGCTGTCTCCGCCGCAGCACGACGACGGGCTCAGACGGAGCCTGTACAGCTCGAAGTAGTCCGCGTTCCCGGTCAGCTCGGCGTTCTTCGCCGAGACGTATGAGGTGGCCGCGTAGAACTCGGCGATGTCTTCCAGCGCGGCTTGGAGTTTGACGCCATACAGCGTGATGCTGTCGAGGGTCAACGGCGCTGCTCCGACATCGAGCGCGTACAGAGGCGTGACGCAGGCGGACGCTCGGGCGAGTCTGGCGCGGAGACCGGGCGAAACGGACTTGACGCCCGTCTGCAAGTCGATCTCGAGAACGAAGTCGGTCGCCATCGGTCCGAGCGACAGACGGGGAACTTCCGGATACGTCATCGCCACACGGAATCTGTCGAAGCCGACCTGGCATGAGAACGACAACGACGCTTCCAGCGCCAATCCGCAGGGAATCCACGTCCAGTCTGCGTTGAGTGTCGCCGATTGGAAGTCGAGGTCGCAGAGGCCAAGCCGCGCGGCAGCTCTCCACCGGATTTCTTCAGCGAATCCGTCAAGCACGATCTGGTCGTAGCCCTGAGTCTTCTGGGCGGGATAGTACACGTAGTTGGAGAGCCCAAGCCCTTGAAGTTGAAGCCGCGCGAGGTTGCTGAAGTACGAGAACGCGCTCTGACTGGGGTCGAACATGAGGCTCGACGAGAGCGAGATCGGCCCGAGCCTGCGGTCGTCGGAGAAGCCGAGGAGAGCCAAGTCCCCTCCGACCACCATGGCGCGTACGGACGTGTACCACCCCTCCCCGTGAAGCGCCAGTCCGAAAAGGAGCTGGTTCAGCTCAATCAACTGGCTCGGCGTGCTCTCGATCTGCCCGCCGAACGTCCCCGATACAGCGACCGCCGCCGTCCCCCCCGCGTGCCACCCAATCACGAAGAGCGCCACAAGAGCAGCTCTCCACACGGCGAGCCGTCTCCTCCGTCGCTCGCTGCGCACCCTCGCCTCCCTATGTTCCGGCAGTATAGCGGAGCTCGATCACCAAGCCAACGGCCCTTGTCTTCGCAGAAACGGCACCGACACGGCGTTCCGTGGCGGTACTCCGCTCAATCGTCGTGGCTTCGTGCGGGTCGACGAACCGCCCCATGGTTTTCAGAGCTTCTCCGGAACGGAGGAGGTCCATATACTGGACCGGTGAAGCGCGCATGACCAGATACGTTGAGCACGAGAGAGATGAGCGTGTGGCGGGCCCTTCTTCCGGGCTGGTCTCGGTGGGAAACGGTTCGCGGGACACGCTGAGCCACTCAACAGGAGGCGGTGGGATGCTTGCACGGACGGCGAAAGCGGTCTTTCGGATGGCGCTTTTCTCGGTTGTGGGGCTGATGGCGTCCGCCCAGTACCCGAATTGCGGATTCAGCTGTACGGCGAACGATGTCAACGTCACGGCGGCCTACGTCAGCGCGCCGCCCTCCTGCACGATTGGACAGCCGCTGACGGCCAGCCTGTTCGTGACATTCCGAAACAACACCAACACCGACCGCTATGCGGTGCGCGTGCTGGGGACCCTCTACGTCGATGGGGTCTATAGCCAACCGATCGACGCGTGCGTCATAGACACGATGCCACCGGGAACGACGACCGCGCCACTGACGACCGTTTCCTGGACGTGCGGCCAGAGCGTCGAGTTTCGTATCGTGACGGTCTCTTGGAGCCCGAGCCGGGAGACTTGCGGGGACCTCCCGAGCTGCGCCGCTCGGAAGGCCAAGTGTTGGTTCGCACCGACGATCGACGTCGGCGGCATACCGCTCTCGGGCGACTTCACATCGACGTCTCCCGTCTGCGACGGGACGGCCGTCAGCTTCTCCAGTCAGGCGTCGGGAGGGACCGGATCGTACAGCTACAGCTGGAGCTTCGGCGACGGAGGCACTAGCACATCGACGAATCCAACCCGCCTGTACGCCGCCCCAGGGACGTACACGGTTACGCTGACTGTCACGTCGGGAGGATCGTCCAGCCTCGTATCCAAGCCGGTTGTCGTTCAGCCGAAACCGGCTGCAAGTGCGTCAAATGCAGGACCCTACTGCCCTGGCGCCACGATTGGGCTTGCGGCGTCCGGCGGCGTGACGTACAGCTGGACCGGTCCGAACGGCTTCACAAGCAATCTTCAGAATCCCTCGATTTCAGGGGCGACCGCAGCTGCCGCCGGCGTCTACTCTGTTACCGTCACCAACGCGTACGGCTGTACATCCCAGGCGTCGACGCTCGTCGCGCTCGATGCCACGGCACCCGCGCTGACGGTTCCACCGAGCACAACGGTCGAGTGCGGTGCGTCAACGGCCCCATCGCAGACGGGCCAGGCGACGGCGACTGACAGCGCCGATCCGTCGCCGACGGTCACCTACTCGGATACGCTCGGTCCTTCCGGCTGCGGTTTGACGAGGACGATCACGAGGACGTGGAGGGCGACCGATCGTTGCGGCAACAGTGCTACGGGAACCCAAACGATTACGGTCGCCGATACGACGCCTCCGATACTCCAGATCTCGAGTGCCCAATTCGAGTGCAATGGATCCGGAAACACAGCCGACATCTCTGGGTGGCTTGCATCGGCTGCTGCCAGCGATGGGTGCGGCATCGTGACGATCACGAATACCTACACAGGGATTGCCGGATCCTGCCCGGGAACGGGAGCTGCGAGTGTGACGTTCACGGCGACCGACGCCTGCGCGAACCGGACGCAGCGCACGGCCACGGTGACCCTGGTGGACACGAAGCCGCCGGTCGCGACCCATGACGTGGCAACGACCGGCGAGAACATCGCGGTGTCAGTTGACGTGGTCGCCAACGACTCCGACCTTTGCGATCCTGCCTTCGCGTTGGTCCTGGTGAGCGTGCCCGATTTCGGGACGACGGCGATCGTCAATGGGAAGGTTCTGTACACGCCTCCTCTCGGATTCAGCGGGACCGCTACGTTCTCCTACACGATCGAGGACTGCAGCGGGAGCGCCGCGTCAACGCTCGTCGAAGTCACGGTGACGCCGGTGAACGACCCGCCGGTGGCGAACGATCAGGCGGCGATGGCGCAGGAAGACACGCCGCTGCCGCTCACGATGACGGCGAGCGATCCGGACGGCGATGTCCTGACGTACTCGATCCTGACGGGGCCGTCGAACGGAGCGATCTCGGGATTCGATCCCGCGACCGGCAATCTGATCTACACGCCGAACGCGAACTACAACGGTCCCGATAGCTTCACGTTCGAGGCGTGCGATCCGGAGGGATTGTGTGACACGGGCGTGGTGACGATCACGGTCGAGCCGGTCGATGATCCGCCGGTGGCCGATCCCCAGGACTTGACGACGCCGGAGGACGCGCCGCTGCCGATCACGGTGACGGGGAGTGACGCCGATGTGGGCGATCCGATTACGTACGGGATCGTCAGCGGCCCATCGAGCGGGACGATCAGCGGATTCGATCCGACGACCGGTGATCTCGTCTACACGCCGAACGCGGACTATACGGGAACGGACAGCTTCGTGTTCGAGACGTGCGATCCACACACCTGGCACGGCTGCGCCCAGGCGACGGTGACGATCACCGTGACGCCGGTCAACGACCCGCCGGTGGCCAATGCCGACGCGACGAGCACGTTGGAGGACACGCCCGTGGTCATCGGCGTGCCGGCGAATGACTCGGATGTCGACGGGAACCTCGATGTGACGACCGTCACGATTATCGGTCAGCCATCGAACGGGACAGTGAGCGTAGACCTGGCAACGGGTGCGGTGACCTACACACCCGATCCGAACTTCGACGGCACCGACACGCTTACCTACGGGATCTGCGACACGGATAGGCTCTGTGACACGGCGACGGTGACAGTCACCGTGCTGCCCGACGGGCATCCACCGGTCGCCGTGGGCGATGACGCCACGACCCCTGAGGATCAGTCTGTCCTGATCGATGTCTTGGCGAATGACACCGATGTGGACAACGACCTCGATCCGACGAGCGTTTCCATTCTGACGCCTCCAGTGAACGGGACGGTAGCGGTGGACCCAGTGACTGGAGACGTGACCTACACACCGGCCCCGGACTTCAGCGGACAGGATGTTTTCACGTACCAGGTGTGCGACAGCGACAACGCCTGTGATACGGCGGCCGTCGAGGTGGATGTTGTTCCGGTGAACGACCCGCCGGTCGCGAACGATCAGTCAGCGATGGCGCAGGAAGACACGCCGCTGCCTCTCACGGTGACGGCGAGCGATCCGGACGGCGATGTCCTGACGTACTCGATCCTGACGGGGCCGTCGAACGGAACGATCTCGGGATTCGACCCCACGACCGGCGATCTGATCTACACGCCGAACGCGAACTACAACGGTCCCGACTCGTTCACGTTTGAGGCGTGCGATCCCTCCGCCGCCTGCGACACGGGCGTGGCGACGATCACGGTGGAAGCGATCGACGATCCGCCGATGGCCGACCCGCAGACGCTGACGACGCCCGAGGACAAGCCACTGCCGATCACGGTGACGGGAAGCGACGCCGATGTGGGCGATCCGATTACCTACGGCATCGTGAGCGGTCCGTCGAACGGGACGATCAGCGGATTCGACCCGGCGACCGGCGACCTGATCTACACGCCGAACGCGGACTATACGGGAACGGACAGCTTCGTGTTCGAGACGTGCGACCCGCATACTTGGCACGGGTGCGCTCAGGCGACGGTGACGATCACCGTGACGGAGGTGAACGATCCGCCGCTTGCTCAGGATCAGATTCGGACGACGGCGGAAGACACGGCGACCGGCTTCTTCGCTCTTCTGATCTCCGATCCGGACAACACGCTCGGCGAACTGACGTGTGACTGCCAGATTCCGCCCAGTCACGGGACAGTGGTGCGAGGCCCCAATCACACCGTGAACTACATCCCCGATCCGAACTTCGACGGGCAGGACACATTCAGGTACGTGGTCTGTGACCCGGACGGTCTCTGCGACACGGCGACGGTGACGGTGAACGTGACGCCGGTCGGCGACCCGCCGGTGGCGCTCGACGACACGGCGAGTGTTGCGAAGGACGGATCGGTGACGATCACCGTGCCGGGGAACGACAGTGACCCCGACGGGGATCTCGACATCACCACGGTGTCGATTGTGAG
>Ga0272444_10003598_pt1 | contig 13877 bp, 8 predicted proteins | sample SSMForm13_FD_201033 | JGI IMG/M metagenome (GOLD analysis project Ga0272444, IMG submission 201033) | Marine sediment archaeal communities from Little Sippewissett salt marsh, Falmouth, MA, United States - SSM-Form-13 | ecosystem: Environmental > Aquatic > Marine > Wetlands > Sediment ...
TGGAATTTCACTTCGGAGAGTCACTAGAGTATGTCAATCTGCACTTCGAGGGTGATCCCGATAACGACGGCGATAAGGCAGATTTTGCCGTGAACGTATTGCTCATGGAAGGGGACCGCTTGGTTTCTGAAAACCCCGTGGCCATCATCTATGGCGATGGAGATCTCGGATTCAAGGTCAACAATCCGGTGGATAAGGCCGTGGTCGTCATCGCCCGGCTGGATAGCGCCGATAACAGCGATGATGACGACTATACCGTGGAGCTCAGGACGGGTTTTGCCAACGTCGTTCTGGTCATCGACGGCTCCGCGAGCATGGCGGGTTCAAATATCGCCGGGGCGAAAAACGCGGCCAAACAACTGGTTTCTCTTTTGGACTATGGTAATTACGTGTCCCTTGTTGTTTTTAACGAATATGCTGGTGTTTATTACTCTCTGAGAAAAATTATTAGCGACTCTACGAAAGCGGATATACACTTTATGATAGATTTTATTTTTCCTAATGGTCCGACTTCTATCGGCGCCGGGATACAAAAGGGACAGTGGCAATTGACCACAGCTCCGCGTCCAGAATTTTTTTCGGCGATGCTGTTATTGACTGATGGCCAAGAGAATGAATCTCCCTGGGTATCAGATGTTCTGCCCACTATTCCCGAGGAAACGCACATCTTTACAACAGGTCTGGGGTCCGAGGCCGATGCGCTGCTGCTCGGCCATATCGCCGGCCAAACCGGGGGATTTTACTGCTATGCATCAAATCCAGGTGAGCTGAGCAACATCAGCCAGATTCTGAGGTATACGGTGACGGACCGTCAGCGACTGGCCGGCCATTCGGGCTCCATTTCCGGAGGGGGAAAAGAGCAGATCGAGCACCACGTCCAAATCGACGGCTCCATGGAAACGGCCACCTTTTCGCTATTGTGGCAGGATAATGCCAATGATCTTGATCTGGAGCTGGTGGGTCCGAACAGCACGACCATTGACTCCAGCTATGCGGCCGCCAATGCTCACATATCCTTTAAGCGCTTCGACACAACGGAGTATTACTCAATTACACCCCCCGATTCGGGTCAGTGGACCCTGAGAGTCAACGGGGTGGCTGTGGACAGCACCGAGGATTACCTGGCCTCCGTATCCGGCTATACTGATCTGGAGCTGGATCTCGTCTTTGGTTACGAACACAACGCCATCGGCGACACGGTTATCGTCAGAGCCGTCATCATCGAGGATTCCAGCGCTGTTCTGGGGGCCACCGTGCAGGCCGAAGTCACCCCGCCGTCGAGCAAACAGGCACATATACACCGCGAGATCAATAAGAGAAAGAGAATGGGCCCTCTCCCGGAAAGCTTTGACCCAGACATTAAAGATGACCTTGAAGAGCAGGATCCGAAAATCGACTATCTCACTCTCTATGATGACGGCAATCACGGCGACGGAGCTCCGGATGATGGTATCTACGGGAACCTGTATGCGAATACGGCCAGCATCGGCAATTATTTATTCCAGGTCTCAGCCTCTGGTACAACTGCGTCAGCCGGTCCATTCACTCGCCATGTGTTCCGATCCATCTTTCTAACGACTCCGCCTGAGGTCAAACTCTCTACAGATCTGATCGATTTCGGCGAGATGGTCGTCGGCCAATCGGATACCGTTTATCTGAGCGTCTATAATGTAGCCAGTGACACATGCGCGGACTTGAATGTGAGTGGTATTCAGTCGACCGATCCGCAATTCCAAACCGATAGCACTGAGTTTTCCATCCCGCCCGAGGAGCTGAAAACTCTGCCCATCGTCTTTTCTCCAATCTCTGTCGATTCCTTCGAATGCTATCTGGTGATACACACGAATGATCCTGACGAGAGAGAGATCCAACTGGCCATGCGAGGGACGGGCATCTCGTCACCAGACATATCGGTAATCCCGGAACTCTTCACCGAGAGCCTCTTGCCCGACAGCTCAGCATCAAGTGTTTTAAAGATTTTCAACACCGGGGCAGGGAATTTAAATTTTGATATCGACATCGGCGAAACGGATACCATCACCGGGTCGAAGAGACGGGATCTCGTTGATTTGGCCATGTCGAATCTGCAATCGGGCGACGATTGGAAATGGAACGGGCAACAGGCCAGCAGAAACCCCGGAGAGGGCCGGCTTGCCAACAGGATGGCGACTCAGGGGATAAACGACGGGAAAAACACCGGCGACATACTGGGGACATATACCAATTTTCCTTCGCAGAACAGGGGAATGGTGTGGGTCCAGGATGATCTCTATGTCGTCGGGGCCGAAGATAGCGCTTTATACCGCTACGACACAGAAGCCCAGCAGATCACGGATACGTACTTCATTCACTCTGGGCCCGTAGGGATCACATGGGATGGACAATATCTGTGGATTGGAGAAAAGTGGAGCTGGAAAATTCACGCCTATACTCGGGATGGGGGTTACGCCGGTTCGTTTAAGAAATCGATCATGGCACCCTGGGGGGGCACGTCATTGACCTGGGATGGAAATTGCTTCATTGTCAACGCCGACTCATTGAATCCCGCCTTCTACTGGATCGATCATACCGGAACCGTGGTCGATCAGGTTTCGTCATCTTTTGGAGGAAATGCCACCTCGGCAGTGTGGGTGCCGGGACATTTGGACGGCCGCCTGTGGGCCACCGACCATGTCTCCGGCAAAATTCGTCAGCTGACCACTGAGGGCAGCATCGTCACACTGGTCGATGAATTCGCCTTCTCCGATGACAACGATGCCTATTCCATCGCCCACGATGGTCAGGATCTGTGGTGGAGCGATCTGGATGGACCCCTGTATCGGATCGACGACGGCAACGAGGAGATCTTCATGGTCTCCGCACATCCTGGATGGGGCACGATTCCACCAGGCGACAGTCTCGACATTGAGGTGAACCTCAATGCCACCGGGATGACCTTTGGCGACTACACCGCCGATATCGTCCTGCTGAGCAACGATCCGGATGAGCTAGAGGTCGTCGTTCCCGCTCACCTCCACGTCATCGGCGACACCACGGCCGAGGCCGGAATGACCTGGAGCACCCTTCTGGGGGGCAGCGACGATGATCAAGCTGTGGCCATCGCCCTTGATGGCACCGGAAATGTGCACCTGACCGGAACGACCTGGTCGACCGACTTTCCCACCACGACCGGCGCCTACGACAGCGTATACCACGGCGATGGGGACGTCTTCGTGGCCAAGTTCGACCCCGGCAATTCCACGCTGGTCTTCTGCAGCTTCCTGGGAGGGACATCTGAGGATGAAGCCACCGGCATCGCCGTGGATGGCGCTCACGCGCCCTATGTGACCGGATCGACAGCTTCCAGCGATTTTCCCACAACCGCCGGGGCCTTTCAAGAGCTTCAGCAGGGCGATGTGGACGCCTTCGTGGTCAAGCTCCAGCCGGGCGGAGATGCCCTTTCCTATGCCACATTCCTGGGAGGCAGTGGGGGGGACGAGGGCGGTGGCATCGCCGTGAACGGCTCCAATGCCTATGTCATCGGAGAAACCTGGTCGTTCGATTTTCCCACCACCGCCGGGGCCTTTGCCGAAGACATCAGCAGTATGTACTACGATGCCTTCGTCACCAAGCTGAACATCTCGGGCAGTGGCCTGGACTATTCCACCTATCTGGGAGGAAACTATACCGATCAGGGCCGCGGCATCGCCACCGACGGAAGCGGGTACGCCTATGTGACCGGAAGTACCAACTCCGACGACTTTCCCACCACCACCGGCGCATATGATAGCACCCTCAACGGCGATGTCGATGTTTTTGCGGCCAAGCTCGATCCCGGCGGAAGCGCTCTGGCTTACGCCACGTATCTGGGCGGCAGCGACTACGACAAAGTGTATGCCATCGCCATAGACTCTTACGGAAACGCTCACCTGACCGGGATGACCGAGTCGGCCGACTTCCCGGCCACTTCGGGGGCCTTGGACGAAACATTCAACGGCGACGAGGACGCTTATGTGACCAAGCTCAATCCGGCCGGCAACGCTCTGGTGTATGCCACGTTCTTAGGGGGAAGCGGTATCGATGGGGGCTCCGGTATCGCCGTGAGCAGCACCAACCACGCCTACGTGATTGGAACGACGGGATCATCCGATTTTCCCACCTCACCCGGGGCCTTCGACGAGACCTTTAACGACTCCGCCGATGCCTTCGTGGTCAAGCTCGACCCGACCGGCACCACTCTGGCCTATGGCAGTTTCGTGGGGGGAAGTGATGTCGACGAGGGCTGTGCCATCGTTGTGGATTCAACACGTTTTGCTTTTTTTACGGGTTTTACCGAATCTGTCGATTTTCCGACCACCAGCACGGCCTACGATTCTACCCACAACGGCCTGTTCGATGTATTCGTGGGCAAACTGGACATGAGCTGGGAGATCGATGCGGGCAGCATCGCCGGCACGGTCAGTGCCGCCCGGGGTCCTGTTCAGGGCGCCATCGTAACGGCGCTGGGAGATACCACCGCCAGCGATACCACCGGCGTCGATGGAAATTATACCATCGCAGGACTTCCCGAGGGCTGGTATGATGTGACCGCCCGTGCCCCCGGTTATCATCCCCAGACGGAGGAGAATGTCGAGGTTCTGGCTCATATCACCACGGTGGTGGATCTTTCCTTAAGTCCTCTGAGTGTCGATCTAACCTGGAGCACGTTTTTGGGCGGTGCTGAGGACGATGTTGGGTATGCCATTATGTGGGATTATACCAACACGCCTCATGTGGCCGGGGCCACCCGATCGGTCGGCTTTCCCACTACCACGGGCGCGTACGACACCAGCCATAACGGCGATCAGGATGTCTTCGTGGTGCGGTTAAGCCATATGGGCACTGGTATGTTTTATGCCACCTATCTGGGCGGCAGCGGTGATGATCGCGGTCTGGGGCTGTTCGTGGACGGGGCCGGCTTCCCCTATGTGACCGGAGTGACGAATTCGTCAGATTTCCCCACATCGAACGCTTATGATACCACCTATCACGGCAACGGAGATGCCTTCGCCGTCAGGCTGCAGCCGGGCGGGAACGCGCTGAACTTCTCCACCTATCTGGGTGGCAGTGGGGCCGATGAGGGCTGTGACATCTCGGTGGGGGATCAGTTCTACAACCGGGCCTATGTGGTCGGTCGCACCGAGTCGGCTGATTTTCCCACCACCGGTGGGGCGTATGACGAAACGCATAATGGTGGCGGCGATGTGTTTGTGGTCAAGCTGGGTGCGGCGGGCAATGCGCTGGACTACGCCACTTTCCTGGGAGGCAGTGCCCAGGACGATGGTTCCGGTATCGTGGCGCTGGGATCCGGCGAGGCCTACCTGACCGGGTCGAGTCATTCGAGTGATTTTCCCACCACCGCCGGTGTCTTTGATGAGACCCACAACGGTCAGGGGGATGTCTTTGCGGTCCGGTTGAACTCGATGGGCACGGCCTTGGTCTATGCCACCTTCCTGGGCGGGTTGGGCGATGAGGCCGGTCAGGATATTGCCGTGGACACCTCCGGCTGCGCGTATCTGACCGGATTGACTGCCTCGGCCGATTTTCCGGCGACCGGTGGGGCTTTCGATGAGACCCACAATGGCCAGGAGGATGTCTTTGTGGTCCGGCTGGATCCGGCGGCAACGGCCCTGGGGTATGCCACCTTCCTGGGCGGAGGTGGGAATGATGGGGGGTATGGCATCGTCCTGGATAGTGCCGGGTGCGCCTATTTGACGGGACTGACCGAGTCGGTTGATTTTCCGGTCACCGTTGGGGCCTTTGATGAGAGCTACAATGGTTTGGGCGATGTCTTTGTGGCCAAGCTGGCTCCATCTGGCAATGGTCTGGTCAACGCCACCTATGTGGGCGGAAGCGATCTTGATCAGGGCTATGGCATCGATTTGACCATTGATGGCTATGCTCACCTGACCGGCCTGACCCGGTCGAACGACTTCCCTACCACCAGCGGTGCCTTTGATCCGACCCACAACGGCAACCAGGACGCCTTCGTCTGTAAACTGGATATGGCTGCCGGCGACTTTACCCCACCACAGGCCATTGACGACCTGACCATCGATATCGCCGGTGAGGGAAAGATCTCCAGCGGCGACATCCATCTGTTGTGGGGCGAGCCATATGACGACGTGGGCGTGGTCCGCTATGTAGTTTTCCGGAGCACCGCGGCCGGGGGTCTGGGTGACTCCCTGGCCGGAATGGCCGATACCACCTATATTGACGCCGGTGCCGTGGGGAATACCGACACACACTACTTCTATGCCGTCAAAGCGGTCGATGCCGCCGGCAATCGATCGGATGGATCCAACCAAGTGGGCGAGTTCGATACCGATCTGATCAACGCGTCTTCGGCGAAATAAAACCCTTTAATAGTTCATACCATGTCAAAAGGCCCTCTCAAATGATCGAGAGGGCCTTTTCGTGTGGCCGGTAATTGTCAATTCTGAAAGATAGATCTCGAATTCTGTCTTTCGTTCTTAACCAGAATCGAGGATCCAGGATCAGTCTTTTCGATTCCCGAATCCCGGTCTTTCTACGGACACGATGACTATATTTTCAACTTGAACTCCCAGCCGCACAGGAATCCCTCCGTCCGATCAGGAGGGCAGCCCAGGCAGCGGGTCTGTATGCGCGGGTCGACGGTCCCGGCGAATGTGCTGAACTCGACGATGCCGACTGGCTTACAAGGAAAGTCCGGCAGCCCCTTGCGCCGCCGGGCGTCCTGTACCCGGCAGGTGACCATGCGGAAGATGAGCGTGTCGTCGTCGGGCCACTCCACCTTCTGGACGTTCATGGGGGCGTACAGCCGATATCTGAAAGCCTGTTCCAGAGCCTTCAGGCCTCCATTCCGGGGGATCCCGAAGGTCTTCATGATCCGCTTGGCCTCCACGGCGGCGAACCGTTCCCAGGAGCGTTTGTCCAGCTCGATGGCCGTCTCCAGGTCGAATTTCTCCTCGACGGCCAGGAACCAGCAGCCGTCATGGGCCAGCCAGTTCTTGGCGTAGACCTCAATCAGTTTGAGCAACTCTTCCTTGGGCAATCCGGCGATCTGTTCGATGGCTTTCATGAGGCTCTCTTTCCGAAATAATGGCTTCCCGAGGCGATGTTGAGCTCTACTGCTCCGTTTCCTCGATAATGATCTCCTTGATCATCTGACGGGGGCCTTTTTTCATGTGGCCCTTGTCGTGCTTACGGAGGGTTTTCGCCTTTTCCATCTGCTCGGCGGTCAGGAGCTTATGTGACTTCTCCAGGCCCGACCAGCGCGCCAGGCGGATCTCCTTGTGCATATCGGCGATCTGCGAGACCTTGGCCCTGATCTTGCCGAAGTTCAGCGTCTCCTGGTCCAGGAGCTCCTTCAGTTCCACCTGGGCGATCTCGATCTCGGCCCGCATCTCGATAGCCGTTTTCTCCTGGTTCCAGTCCAGGGCCTTGAGATCCTCGACCTGCTGCTCGGTCAGCTCCAGCTTTTCGGCCATCTTGACGAAATGACCCGGCCCGCCGAGGCGGCCGGATCCCGGCCTCATGGCACGGCGATGACCTTTTCCGGCCCATCCGCCACGTCCCATCATGCCGCGATGCATGTTCATCATCCCATGACCGGGCATGGAGGCCTTCATCGCATGGCAGCCGCCTGAACCCTGACAGCCCTCGGAACCCTGACATCCCTTCGTGCCGACACAGCCCTTCGTGCTGGCGCCTGGCCCCTTGGCATCGACCATCGTCATGCCCGACGCCTTGGCACAGGCCTTTTCCGCCGCACATTTTTTCTCGCAGCCCACAGCGCTCGCCGTCGTCGATTTCTGACAGGGCTTGGTGTCCTTGGCCCAGGTCAGGCCGATGACGACGATCATCGCTAGGATGATGGTCGTCAGAACAAAGGAAACTTTTCTCATGACCCGTTCCTCCTTCTGGTGAAAGATAGGCTATCCTTCGAGTTTTTTTCATTCCTGAAATCGTTGAGCTGTCCGCCGGTATGCGGGCGGCTCATACCCGATTAAAAACATAGGTCAATACGCGTTTCTATAATATGATGCTTGAATTCTGCCGGGTCAAGGTTCTTTTTGCGGCCGATCATCTCACCGCCGGAGGGGAAAGCCGTCCCGTTTTTTTTCCTCAATCCATCCGGTCCCTCAGGGTGAACACGGCCAGCAGAATGGCGGCCGTCAGCCCCATTGCCGCTCCGTAGAAAAAGGTCCATCGCGGAGCGAGCTGCCACAGGGCGCCAGCCAGCAGGCCGGCCGGCAGAGCGGTCAGGCCGGCGGCGGTGTGAAACGCCCCCAAAGCCGTTCCCCGAACCTCAGCCGGAACCAGATCGCTCACCAGGGCCCGCTGGGTGCCGTCCGTCAGGGCCCGGAAGCCGCCGTAGAGGGCGAACAGGAGCACCAGTTCCGGCCACTCGCGGGCCAGGGCGAGCCCCAGGCAGGTCGCTGAGAACAGGCCGTAGCCCATGAGCAGTACCTTTTTGCGCCCGATCCGGTCCGACAGGGCGCCAGCCGGCACGGAGAGGCCTGCATAGACGACGTTGATCAGGGCATACAGCAGGATGGTCAGGCCCAGCGAGCCGTTCGGGCCGCAGATGTCGGCGGCCCTAAGCATCAGGAACATATAGGAGAAATTGCCCAGGCCGAAGACTGCGGCCACGATCAGGAACAGGTAGAAGGGCCGGGAAAGACCTCTCAGGCTCGGCGCGGAAGATTCAATTGCTTTTTCCTGCGGCCGTTTTTCGCGGACGGCGAAGATGGGTATCACGGCGGCAAAAGCCACCAGGGCTCCTGCCAGGAGAATGGAGCGCAGCGGCAGATCCACGCGGGTGACCAGCACGAAGGCCGCCAGAGAGCCGACGATGGCCCCGGCCGTGTCCATGGCCCGGTGGAACCCGAAACCCCGTCCCCGAGCGGAGCCCGCCACCGAGGCGGCGATGAGAGCGTCCCGGGGAGCGCCCCGCAGGCCCTTGCCCACCCGCTCGGCCGGCGTCAGCACCAGCAGGTGCTGCCAGACCGAGGACAGGGGGAACAACAGCTTGGCGCCGGCCGAGGTCAGGTACCCTAAAAACAGGAAGGGCTTACGGCGCCGGATGCGGTCGGACCAATAGCCGGAGAAGACCTTCAGCAGGCTGGTGGCGGAGTCGGCCAGTCCCCCGATGCTGCCGACCGCCAGAGCGCCACCTCCCAGCGCGGTGATGAAGGCCGGCAGGATAGGCTTGATCATATGGGTGCTGGCATCGGCCAGGAAACTGACCACGCCCAGCAGAAGGATGTTGGGGGAGAGTTTCTTGGGGATGGTGGAACTCACTTTCGAGGTGTTGAGAAAATGTCGTGATCGATAAACCGAGTTGGTTCAGGAGAGGCTCTCTCATCCCATGGTTCCGTCATTTCAACGGGCAGGATACCGAGCTCCACCCGGCCAGGCCGCCCAGCACCACGGCCATGTTCTTCCAGCCCTGCCGCTGCAGCAGGCTGGCGGCCACCGTGGAGCGCAGGCCGCTGCCGCAGAAGATATACACCGAGCGGTCCCGGGGGACCTCGCTCATGCGGTGCGGCAGCTGGGTGATGTGGATCTGCTGGGCGTTGGGGATCTCCCCAGCCGAGGTCGCCTCATCGCTGCTGCGGACATCCAGGATGTACAGTTTTTCCTCCTCGTCCAGCAGGGAACATAGCGTCTGTACGGTGACCGTTCGGATGGCGCCGCTTTCCTGTCCGGCCATATGCCAGTCCAGCAGGCCGCCGGCCAGCGAGCCGACCAGCTGATCGTAACCCAGCCTGATCAGATAGCGCACGGCCCGGTTGGGATCGTCCGATTCATTGACCAGCAGGATGGGTTTGTCATAGGGCATGAACCAGCCCACGAAGCCGGGCAGTCCCTCCGACCAGATGGACAGAGACTGCGGCACGTGAGCGGCGCAGAAGCTTAGGTTGGACCGGGTATCCAGCACGATGGAAGTCTGGGCTTTCTCGGCGAACTCGTGGGCCGTAAGAGGAACAGGCGCCGGCAGCCCGCCGGGCAGAGGCGCCCCCTCGAGATTGAGGCGTTCCATTCGCCGGAAGTAGGGCGGACGCTCCAGTTCCCGGGCCGCTTTGGCAATGAATTCCGGGCGATCTTTCAACTGCAGCATGGGATTGAGCCGCCGCTCCAGTCCCATGGTGGTCCAGGTTCGCTCAGCGATGGCCGATCCGCAGAGCGATCCGGAGCCGTGGGCCGGACAGACGATGATGTCATCGCCCAGGGTCAGCAGCTTGTCGAACAGGGTGTCGTATAACTGGCCGGCCAGCTCCTCGGCCCGGTCCATACCCAGCAGATCGACCCGGCCGACGTCTCCGGCGAACAGCGCATCCCCGGTGAAGACTATCCAGGGCCGGCCGTCGGGATCGTGCAGCAGGTAGCTCATGCTTCCGAGGGTGTGGCCCGGTGAGTGAATGGCCGTGATCTTCAGTTGGCCCGCCTGCCAGCTCTGGCCGTCGGTCGCCGCCTGACCGTACTGGTAATCCAGTTGTTCATCGGCATGATAGATCTCGGCCCCGGTGCGGCTAGCCAGCTCCGTCGAGCCGATGACGTAGTCTTCATTGCGGTGGGTTTCCAGGATGGCGGTGATGCGAAAACCACGCCGCAGGGTTCTATCTATGTAGATATCGCAGTCCCGGCGGGGATCGATGACGATGGCCTGGTGCCCGTCGCCGATGATGTACGAGTAATGGGCGATTCCCTCTGATTCGATCCGTTCGAATAGCATCGGTCAGCACTCCTCTGTTTCGCCGTCATACGTCAATATCAGATCTTTCGCTATCTTGGATTCGGTCCGGTCACCGTTGGATTATCGGGATAGGCGGTCCATTCGGTGAAGGAGCCCTCATAGATCTTCACCAGGGGAAAGTCCAGGTACCACTTAAACAGGATGAATTCGTTGGTAGCCTCCCGGCCGGTCCCGCAGGAGCAAATGATGGTCTTCTCGGGCCCAATTTCATGCTGCTCCAGAATGGATTGTATCTGGGGGTCGGGCTTCAGCAGGCGCTTGTTGTTCTCGTCCATCAGGCTCGCCCAGGGCAGATTGACGGCTCCCGGGATGTGGCCGGGTTTGATCCAGGGCCCCTGCTCCTGATAGACCCCGGGCGGCCTGGCGTCCAGGAGGATGACGTTCTGGCCGTCTTTTGTTTCCTTGAATTCTTCGTATTCCAAGAAGAACTCCCGACGCACCCGGACATTGAAATCCGATGTCGTCGTGCGGGGGAACTCCTTGGTCAGGGGTTTCCCCTCGGCCTTCCATTTGTCGGCCCCGCCGTCTAGAACGTAAACGTGGTCATGTCCGAAGCGAACCAGGGTGTAAGCCAGCATGGTCTGCTCCAGACCATCGCCCCATCCCTTGAAGGGACCGGTCCCGGTATAGACCACCGTGGGAAGCTCCGTTTTTAGCCCCATCCGGCGAATGACCCCTTCCATGGCCTCGGGGGGAACATACCTGGTCGGCATGCCGTTGATGGAGACTCGCAGCAGGCCCTCGTTCATGTAGACGGCTCCCGGGATGTGCTCCTGAATATAGTCATGAACATTGGGCTGCCCGTCCAGGATCATCAGGTTCTCCTCACCCAGATGGTCGGCCAACCACTCGGTAGAGACCCATTTGACGGGGCCAGTGCCGAAGGGATAGGTTTTTTGCATGATAGAATCCTTTTCGTAATCGTAATAAGCCAAGACCGGTGAATCGTTGGAAAAACTTGAGGATTGAAGATGTCAGACTAAAGTTTGGAAACTTTTCCACATGAAGAAGCGATCGCGGTATGCCATGCCCTCGCTCACATATGTTCCTTACCACATATCCGGGCGATGTCTAATCGCAGTATGGCCATCTTCTGGTACACATCCTGCTTCGACAGGCTCTTCTCTCTGATCTCCTCCGGATGGCGCTCCAGATGTTCCAGCAGCACGTTCATGCCACGCCGTTTTTCCTCCGGATCCTTCACGATGCTCATCGCTCCCCATATCACCACCGAACGATATTTGTGATCGCACTGACCATCGACATAACCCAGATCTTCGATGATCGTGGCACAAACGTTGGGATTCTGACGCAAGAAATCGAGTTTCAGACCTTTTCGTGCGCAATGGAAATACAGACACTGAGCTGTGCCATCGTAGCCGTAATTCAAGGTGACCAAATAGGGTTCGTCGCCACGGCAAAGAGCGATGGTGGCGAAATTCCCCTTAATGAATAGATCTCTTTTCTTCGATGGGTCGACAATTTCCCTGTCTTTCCTATGCATGTGATATTTCGGCATGAGAGGATACCCTTTCGTTCGGAGATCGCTATTTCCGCAGACGGCTAACGGTCAGCTGTTTCGGAGAGAGGCTCTCAAAAGGACTCTGGTCGTAATCGCCATACTTCGCCTCGACCTCGAATCCGTTGTAGTGCAGCAGATCGTCCAGCTCACAGGGGTAGATGATGCGCATGTTATTTTCCACCACCCGGGCGTCCTTATGGTCGCCGATCTGATAGTACCATTTGAGATGGTTGATCTGGGTGACGGGATCATAGATGTTATTCTCGGTGACGATCACCCGGCCGCGGCCATCGGGATCCTCGTATTCGGCAACGGGATAGCGTTGGGTCGGATCTCTCTTCAGAATATCCAGGGAGGGATTGAACAGGTCGATGATGAAACGCCCCTCCTCATGAAGGTGCTCTTTGACCCGAGCCAGAAAAGCCTCCAGGTCCTCTCTGCGGTGGAGATGGGTGATGGAGTTGATCGGGATGAAGATCAGGCGGAATTTTCTGTTCAGCCCGAAGTTCCGGCAGTCCGCCAGCATCCAATCGATCCGGACACCCCTCGTCACGGCCTTCTGTTTGGCCCGGGACAGCATCGACTCATTCACATCCAGGCCGGTGATATCGACATCTTTTTCGGCCAGCGGAATGGTGATCCGGCCCGTGCCGCAGGCCAGCTCCAGAACGGGCTGCCCGTAACGATCGATCTGCCGTTGATAGAAAGGAATGTCCTCGACGAAATCCACGGTCTGGAGGTCGTAGTGACGGCCGTCCCGATAGAGATCGCTGCAGTCGGGTGGTTTCAATCTAAATTTCATTCGCCGGCTTCCATGGGTTTCAGGCGTATGTTCCGGTCCGGCAGCGGCTGAAAGACCACGATTCGGATGATGCGCTTGACCGGTGAGAACCAGAAGGCCAGCCCCAGTCTCCGGTAGGTGATCCGGCACCCCTCCGGTGTGATATACAGCACCCGGTCCTCAGCACCCTCCGAGCCGGCCGAGGTCTCCCGGCGTTCCAGCGGAGCGCCATAGGTCCGAAAGACATCCAGCGTTTTGGAACCAGCTTGGATGCGGCTGGGCAGGCGTCCTCTGAATCCCTCCAGGAAATGGATCTCGGAGGCCTGATCCAGGTCGTCGATCCGGAGGTCCAGATGAGATTCTCCCCGGTAACTCAGCCATTGGCTGTTTTCCGGAACAGTCTCCGGCTCCCCCAGCAGTTCGATCGCCTGTTGACGGCTCATTCCCACCCGAACCTGGTCGGTGCCCTGTCCCGGAACGATCATCTTGCCGGTATGCGGGCTGATCTGCGATCCCGAAGAGCAGGCCAGGATCAAGATGATGCCGGCCGGCAACAGGGTCGATTTTTTCACGGTACCCCTCCCGAGGAGGATGAATGACGGGTCTGAGTCCAGGGAAAACCTAATCATATTGGCGGAAGTTGTCAATTCTTTTTTCTTTGCCGGAGGATTCCGATTGGCGGGGATGAGGGCAGGAGCGGGCGTCGATGACGAAGTTGCGGATCCTCTCGGCATTGCCGGAGCCGCTGTAGTTGGCGTAGATGTAGTCGGTGGTCACCACTGTGTAGCGCAGGCCCCGCTTGTTATGCCACT